>Ga0136652_1001267_pt1 | contig 10956 bp, 13 predicted proteins | sample ConPoolayeEmetaG_FD_94864 | JGI IMG/M metagenome (GOLD analysis project Ga0136652, IMG submission 94864) | Hot spring microbial mat communities from California, USA to study Microbial Dark Matter (Phase II) - Cone Pool mat layer E metaG... ...
CAGGATTCCAGAGCTGATAATCATCCTCACTCGGTGTATGATAGTTTCCATTCGGTGTGGTGAAAATCGCAAAACGGCGGGTCACTGTGGCCACTTTTCTGATCAAACCCTCCGGGTCGGGCACATGTTCAATAACCTCATGGCAGAGCGCATAGTCGTACCGCTCCGTCACAGGCACGTCATAGATCGATTGCTTACGCAATGTCAACCCCTTCTGGGTCAGATAGTCTCTGATGTCCTGTCCCCGCAGACGCAAGAGCAGTGCTATCCAGGGATAACTCTGGCGATAAGCTCGCGCAATTTCTTCGTATCCCAGGTCAATGGCCAGGCCATCCGGGTCGATCCCTGTTACATGAAGCCCCCGGCGAAACAATTGATACGAAATTAACCCATCTCCACACCCTACATCAAAGATAGTACCCTTATTAGGGAAGTAACTGAGGGTCAAATGGACAAGATCACGGTAAGCAAACTTGTTCGTCGCATACCATTCCCAATGATAAGCACCCCTCACCTTATACCTGTCAAAGTTTTTGAGGCCTTGTTTAGATTGGACCATAGCTTCTGATCAGTGCTTCGTAGCAGTAAGCAACAGGTTTGGACAGAAAGCCTTATGTTTGTGGAAGAATGATGCGCCTCTTCGTCGCCATATATTCTCACCCATTGTAACTACCTACCCGACTGCCCGCCGCCGTGCGCTGATTGGAAATCAGCCTCCCTGGGCACGCTGTGCCGGGCGTCGGCCTGCGCCGACGCCTCTGGTCGGCGAAGGCCGACCAGAGGCCGAAGGCCTACGGCGGGGTACGGGCGAGGCCTTCAGTCGGCACGCAGGTAGTTACCGCCCATTATAAAAAATCGTCATAGCGTTCGTTTAACCTGTACAACCACGCATACTGGCGATCGTAGATGACAATTTCATCCCGACTATCCCCATCTAGATCACATGTCTCGGCCTCAAACGCCAGACCAACGTCATTTATGCGTCCAAATGGCCAGTGGAAGTTTGGCTTTCGAGCCCGTTCTGTAAATGGGAACGTCAATATGGGTTGTCCGTAGAAATTCACAGCATATGGCCATCCACCCTCCTTGTATACAATTAAATCTCCCAGGATTCTGTCACCGGTCCGCAGAATTGAGGCTGGAACGCCACAATGAATTGGACGAGGCTCAAAAGTCCCTGAAGGCCTCCCCATGGGCCAGTTTTCGGGGAGCAATCCACGCCATACCTCGTTGCCACTCATATCAAAGCAATGCATAGATTCACGCTGATTGATGACAAAGATCCTCAACCCTGACTCGCTATGCCCCACGACACAGAACTGCGGATGTGGTAACTTATGAGCCCATAATGTACGCCCCGTTGAGTCTATCCAATACTGCTTGTCGCTTCCAGCCAGAGCAGCAAACCATCTGTCCCCAATCCAGCATATCTCTACGTGATCCACATGCTGTTCAATGGGGTTTATTGGCTTTCCTTTCCATTGGTCTACCGTCCACACGACCTTTCCATGGGAGTCCACCAACTGATACCCAATCAGAAACTCGTCGCAACCATCCCCATTGGCATCAAATATAGCAACGTGATGACCAGCACCAAGGTATTCGCCATGATGAATCACATGGAGTGTGCTGTCCAAGAATAGCCAGGGGTTGGCATAATTGTGAGGTGGATAGGCATCAGCCATAACTCCAACCAGCACCACGACATCACCTGACCCTGGGCCAGACTTGCCGCATGCCACCACAGCAAAGTTGTCAGCAGGCAAGTGCGCGGAGTTCTTTATTGAGCCGGTGCATCCATCCAGGATCAAAAGCGCATCTTCACCGTTAAGAGCCAATACTTCGGTGCGGCCATCTCCATCCACATCATAGCAGCATACCATTTTCTCTGGCGCATGGGATAGGTAGGGATCACTCCCAACATATGGTTGTCCGACCTGCCAGAGGATTGTACCAGACTGGTCTGTGGCCGTAAGACAGAATAAGCCTTGACCATGCGCAGAGAGGAGCTTGCTGTTTACAGAGTTATCTTGCGAGTAAAGACGCGACTTGAAAATCCCTGTACTCTGTAACCACAGGAATTCTGGCTTGCCGTCATTGTTGATATCGTGAATAAAGAGTTGACAGCCTCCCCAATCGTGGAGAGCTATCTCACGGACCAACCATGCTCGTGGAATCGTTCTCCACGTAACGTGCCAACGATACCAGTCACCTAACCGCACTCTCAGTCGTGTCAGGCTATCCGGCAACGTCCTGACTCTCCTTCTTGATTGATTGCAATGCATTCCCAGTGTACCGGCACAGTGAGTACACCCCTCTCGCGACGGCGCGCAGTGAGAACGAAAGGCAAAATCCCCTTGTAGTGGCACAGTTTTTCCAGGGAACGAGCATCTCGCACCATGAAATTAACAGTGTACGCGCCACCACTCAGAGGTACCGGGGGAATGGTCAGGCGGAGCGTGAAATGACCTGACGGGACAGTAGACTGCAAGTCTTGACCTTCAAGGTATTCCCAGATGCAGCTTTCACGACGATGGTTGAGCAAGCCGAAGCTAAAGATCAGGCGGTCAAGTGGCACCATTGACTCACAATGAAAGTCTATGATGAAACCGTCTTCAGGGCTATAGCTATTGGTCGCCCCTGTCCTGCCATTATACACTGCCGCACTGCGAAGCTCGAATTTCTCAGCACTGAAACTCGTTGCAGCATTCCGCAGGGCGTTATTATACTGTGTTTCGCTACGGTACATTGCGTTTTCATACTGGGTGATAAGACGCTCCGGATCGCCTTCACCGACGACACTGCCGTCAGCCAGGAAAACCACGCGCTGGCAAAGATACTGCACCATTTCCATGACATGCGAGACGAATACGATCGTCTTGCCCGCGTCGCGTTGCTCTTTCATTCTGCCTAAGCAACGATTCTGGAATCTCACATCGCCGACTGCCAGTACCTCATCTATCAGGAGGATTTCGGCGTCGACATTCATGGCCACGCCAAACCCCAACCGCGCCAGCATCCCACTGGAATACTTCCACACGGGTCGGTCGAACCATTCCCCCAATTCACAAAACTCCTCAATCTCCGGCATCCTGGCTGTCATCTCCTGCCGGGTCAGGCCCATCACCGCGCCCAGCAGGTAGACGTTCTCCCGTCCGGTCAACTCCGGGTGGATGCCGGCGTTCAGCTCGATCATCGGGAAGATGCGTCCGCGCACGTCCACCTTGCCGCGCGTGGGCGGCGTCACCCCGGCGAGCACTTTGAGCAGGGTGCTCTTGCCTGCACCATTGCGCCCGATGATGCCCAGGGTCTCGCCACGATGTACTTCCAGGTTCAGGTCACGCAAGGCCCAGGGGCCATCGTCCGATTGCGGATTGTGGATTGCGGATTGCGGATTATGGCTGTTGCGTAGGGAACGGAGCCAGCGGCGGCCTTTGTAGTAGACCTCTGGGAGCGGGAGGCCGTAGCGTTTCCACAGGCCCTCCACGCGAATGACAACGTCGTCGTTACTCATCACCACCTCTCACAGCACATCCGCAAAGTATTGTGACATCACGCGAAACAACGGCCAGGCCACCAGGAGCGCCAGCGCGATGCCTGGCAGCGCCCATCCCAAAAGCACGAGATCTGGAGCCTGCCCGCGTACCAGGATGCTGCGAAAGCCCTCCAAAATTCCCACCATCGGGTTCAACACGTAGAGCCAGCGCCAGCCTTCAGGCACGCTGCTTAGGGGATAGATGATCGGCGTGGCGTACATCCACAATTGTACGAGATACCCGCCCGCCGTGAGAAAGTCCCGTTTGAAGATGCCCAGGGAAGTCAGGGCCATCCCCACTGCCAGCGCCAGCGTCCCTGTAAGCACAATCAGCACCGGCAGCCACAGCAAGGACCAGCCCACTGGCACCCGAAACCAGAGCATCATCCCCGCCAGCACCAGGCCAGACATCAGCAGGTCAAAGCCGGCCGCCACCGCTGCCGCCAGCGGGAAGACCTGGCGGGGAACGGCCATTTTCTTCAGGATGCCGCTGTTGCTCATGATGCTGGGCGCACAGCCGTTGACCACCGTCGTGAAAAACGTCCAGGGCACCAGCACGCTGTAGATAAAGATCGGGTAGGGGATCCCGTCGCTGGGGATGTTCACAAAGCCTCTCAGCACGCTAAACACCACCATCATGAACGCCGGGCGGAGGATCGCCCAGGCCGGTCCCAGAATGGAGCGACGGAAGCGGGAGCGCACATCGCGGTTCACCAAGGCCCAGAGCAACGTCCAGAACTTTACTGCCTGCTGCCGCCATGTCGGGTGATCCCAGGTCAAAGCCATTCTTGCAGTCGTCATCCTCAGCTCTCCCCCTTTTTGCGGGCAGGCTCCGCCGGACCGGCGCACCTCTGCACCAGCCTACCCCCCCAGATTTTGTCCGGCCCTCCCAGCTCGACCCTAGCACACTTTCGCCAGCCGATCTGACTCAATTTCACAGGCCGTTAACCGTCCCAGGATATCCAACAAAATCCTGACCCGACCCGTCGCCGATGTGGCCCGGTCAAAGATCGCCTCCAGACCCTCTAAAGGGCCAGCTTCGATCCGCACCCGGTCGCCGGGTTTGAATCCCAGGCCCTCCCAGTCTCCCGCCTTTTCCAACCGTATCAAACGCTCTTTGATGTGCGCCACGACCTGATCAGGCACCCAGGCCACTTTTCCCCCAAATCTGACCACGCTGCGCAGCCCCGGCGTCCAGGCCAGGGAAAGAAAAGCGGCCGAATTCGGGTCCACCCGCGCGAAAAGATAGCAGGGGAAAAAAGGGGCGGGTTCCTTTCTGCGTCGGTGCTTGCTGTATCTATGGATGAGAGGCAGATAGGTTTCTACGCCTTGACCGGCCAGGACCTGGCTGACCTGGCGCTCCATTCTCGGCTTGGTATACAGAGCCAACCAGTGCTGCATTTCACCCGGCCCCCGGCAATGTTGAAGCAAAAAAGCCAGCCCCCTTGCCGTGTGGCATAGGGACTGGCTTCCGGGATTTTCTCACCTCTGCCGAAGCCGTCTATAGTGCGGCATCGCGAGCTATAGACTTCAGGGCTCGGCAGGCCCCAGCAAGCTTTCGCTCTCCACTTTTTGAATAAAACGCAACCTGCCCTTGTTCTTGATCAGCCTGACCTCTGCAAAGGACCCCAATCCGGCCAGCGCCTCATCAATTTTCTGGATCTGCCAGGGCGTCAAAACCTGCAACGGCTTGTCCAGGGCCACTGTGAAAGGAGCATCGTTTCTCGCGGTGTGCTTGCCCTGTCCCATTTGCGTTTCCTTCGGAGTGGCCTAACACTCCCGCCTGAAAGCCAACCCGTAACGATTATAAATCCGGCTTGCGGGATTTTTCACCTCTGCCAAAGCCGAACGCCAATTTTAGAGCCGTACTCTTCAATTTGAGATGATTTGCTTCTAGAATATCACAGTTCATGATCGTAGACAACACCTTTTTTGCATCCAAATTGTCCCCCAATTCCTGGGGGTAAAACCTTCGGCAGGGTCCCTCTTGCGTTACGGCCTCTTGTCGGTGGCGCGCGAAGACCATCAACTCCATATATCTTTGTCAAAACAGAATCAGGTGGCCTGAAGGTTGTCCGCAGATTTGCCATCGGCCAGGTTTTGCGTTAACTATACTTTTGCGGTTTTCTCTAAACGCTGGCGGGGTAGAACCAAAGCCCAAGAGCAGGCTTTCCACCGAGACTGAAAGCCAGGGACACTCAAAAGAGGCTGTCGGCCCGGTTTCAGGCTACAATCCGCAGGATGGCCTCTAACTCGGATTGGCTATCCTCCAAGTTCGGGATTTCGCCGGACTGGGAGGATAGGATACGACCCAGGACATAGCGTTGCAGCCTTTGTCGCAGGTAAGCGAAACTGGCCGGCGAAACTCCTTTGGGAGCAGGGGGTAACCAATCCCCGCTATCTTTGTCCAACTGAACCAGCCAGTATAGGCAGAAGGCCAGGCAAGCCAGGTGGACGAAGCGATAGATGGCCGTCGTCAGATAGCATTGGTAATCGGCCAGGCCGAAATACTCTTTCAACTCGCGAATGGCCAGTTCAATGGTATAATCACAAATGACAAATTCTGCCTGAGCCGGACGAGCCAACTGCAACTCAGTTGGTGGCGGCGACCATTGCGCCTTCGCTAGCAGCCTGTCGGAGAGACCTCTTTCCCTGTAACTCCGATTTGTGGTAAACTATGGGCCAACCTGGATAATTCCAATCGTGCATTTGTAGCACTGATAGTAGGGAGGGATGCCCATGGCCCGCAGATTCAAAAAGGTTGACTACGAAAAGTCTCTCGATCAGACGGTGACAATACGAGAATACCTGCCGCCCGATCACCTGGCACGTTTCATCGTTGCCATCATCGCGATGCTGGACTTGAGCGCCCTTTACGCCTGTTATGCACCGGTGGGCGGCGAGGCCTACGCGCCGGAAATCCTGCTGGGCTTGTTGTTCTATGGCTATGCCACCGGTGTGTTCAGTTCGCGCAAGATCGAGAAGGCAACCTATGAATCCATTCCCTTCCGCTTCATTGCGGGTGGATTGCATCCTGACCATGACACCATTGCCCACTTTCGGAAGACCTTTCTGTCTCAAATCACCGCTACCGTGACCAGGCCGGCAACGAGTAGGGGCAGAGCGCCGCTCTGCCCCCAGGACACCATCGTGGTGGACCGGACACCGCCGGAGGTGAGCACCTGGGACATCGTCAAGGACACCCCCTACGCCCACCGCGTCTCCACCGACACGGTGTGGTACGGCACCGCCGGGAGCGTAGCGCCGCTACGCCCTACTTTGCCGTGCAGGTCAGGGCGGGCGACGCCACCAGCGGCCTGGACCGGGCGGAGTACCCGGAGACGGTGAGCGCCGGTGGGGTGTACACCGTGGCCCTGAGTGGCGATTACCAGTACGGGCACGGGTACGAGTTCGATGGGGCTGATGAGGCGGAGGGGAGCTACACCGTCACCGTGCGGGATGCCCTGGGCATGAGAGGGGTGTGGGCTTCACCGTGACCCGCGACGGGACGGCGCCGGTGGCCTGGGTGCAGGCGCCGTCGGCCCACCTCAGCGGCACCTTCGAGGTGAGTTGGGGTGCTCAAGACCAGGGTGCAGGCCCCGGCGGCCTCTACGATGTGCAGTACCGGGTGGACGGCGGGGCTGGACCGACTGGCTCATCGGCACCACCGCCACCTCGGCTGGCTTTGCCGGGGGGATGGGCCACGCCTACCATTTCCGGGTGCGGACCTGGGACCGGGTGGGCAACGCCAGGGAGTACCCGGCCGCACCCGATGCCACCACCCGCATCCGTGCCCCCGTCACCAAATACTACTACGCCAGCGGCCAGCGGGTTGCCCTGCGCCAGGGGGATGTGGTATACTACATCCACACCGATCACCTGGGCAGCACCCGTGTCCTGAGCGACTGGGCGGACCCCCTGCCCCCCGTGTTTCGGGGGGCTGTCCCCCTCATGAATTTTAAAAAATTAGTACCGTAACCCTGGCATGGCGGCCTCCTCGGGAAAGAGCGAGCGATAGAGCTTGACTGGGTCGCTCAAGCCGACATAGCGCAGTAGCTCTTTGGAGCCCGTGGCAAACTCATCCAGAAAGCCAGTTGCCGCCAGTTTCAGGGCGGGCCAGTCGTCGTCGAAACGGTGCAGGTGGAGAACTTCTTGCTTCGTGATGTGGGCAAGGGAAAAATCTGGATGGGCAGGTTCAAACGCAGTGCACCCGGGCTGGCTTCTGTAGGCCAATTGGCAGGTAGGTGAAGGGGCCATTTCCACTCTTGGGCTTGCAGGGCAGCCAGAACATCGGGGTGAAAATGCATTGGCCAGTTGTCTTGCGCCATCTTGATAATCGCGACCGTCGGATACGTCGCGCTCACTTGCTGGTAGAATGCCACCAGGTGGGGGACATCGAAGTGCTTGCTCTGGGCGTAGGTGACCTGTCCCGTCCAGGCATTCAAGGTGGCGGCAAGGCGCCAGACATAGTTGCTTTGCCACCCTGACTCCGCCAGGGGTTGCTTCCTCCCCGCTTCTTCGTAAGCGAAAAAGAGGCTGGGGTGACGGTAGAAGGTCATCTCGTCTTGAAACAAGAACACCACCTGTTCCTGATCTGGCGCTGGCCCGAGCAGATTGAGCCGGATGGTACGCAGTTTCTCTACGTAGTCAGGATCGGGGCTGTGGACGTGATGGCGAGCACGCTTCCAGTGAATCTTCAAGCGCCGCAGAAGTTGGCTCAACTCTGGTAGAGTGTGAAGATTCAACAGGGGGACGGTGGTGCCGGAGGTGGGGATCGGTATGCTTTCGAGGGCCTTGATTCTCGTTTTGGCCACCTGGCCTGGCAGGCGGTTGAACAAATGGGCCGACTTTAAAGCGTTTCACGCGCCCTTTGCCGGCCTGTTTGCACGCAGTGAGCCCCGTCAGCAAGCGGCAAAATACCTGCGCGGGCTGATGGCTCCTGTGGAGCGCAAGAATGGCTGGCAGATTGCCGAGGCGGTTGGGGATCAGACCCCTGACCCAACCCAACGGCTGCTGTATGGGGCGCAATGGGACGCCGATGAGGCTCGCGACCAGGAGGTCTTCTTGGCCTACGCCACCCCGAAAGGTCAGGCCCTCCTGGACCGGCGGCTCTACTTGTCCCAGGAATGGTGCGCCGATGCGGAACGGCGCGCTGAGGCGAAGGTACCCCAAGAGGTTGAGTTTCAGACCAAGCCGGAGCAAGCGATCGAGATGCTGGAGCCCGCCTGGAAGCAGGGTGTACCCATGCGCTGGGTGACCGGCGATGAGGTCTACGGGGACTCGACCCAGCTCCGCGATGTTATCAAAGGGGAGGAGGGGCACTACATATGTGTTGGCCGCTTCCTCCAACATGCCTATTTGGCGGGAAAGGCCAGCCGTGGAGCCACCAATGCAGGATACCGGCGGCCGGCCTCGCACCCAACCCCGCCTGGCAGATCATGCCCCACCCCCCACTACTGTGGCTGCGGTGGTCGCTGGGTGGCCCGAAAGCCGATGGTATCGGTTGACTGGGGCTGAGGGTGAGAAAGGCCCACGCACCTGCGACTGGGCCTGCGAGCGGGTCGTGGAGAGCCGTGATGGCTTGCCTGGCTCCGATGTCTGGTTGCTGGCCCGGCGCTCGCTCAGTGACCCGACGGACATCGCCTACTACCTGTCCAACGCGCCGGTGGACACCCCCCTGCTCAAGCTGGCGCAAGTTGCCTCCACTCGCTATGTGGTTGAGCAGCTGAATGATCCTTTTCACACCGGCATATTGCCGTGCTTCTTGAGCGGGAGGCTGGCTCGCTTGTCCTTGAGCAATTCCAGGGCAGCGATGAGCCGAGGCCTGGTCTCTCTCGGCGCGATCACGTCGTCAATGTGGCCCGAGGCCGCTGCCGTGTAGGGCCTGGAGAACCTTTGCCGGTACTCTTTGATCAATCGCTGGCGCTCTGCCTCCGGCTCCTCGGCTGCCGCAATCTCCCGCCGGAAGAGGATGTTCACTGCCTCCTCAGCTCCCAGCACAGCGATCTCGGCCGAGGGCCAGGCGTAACAGAGGTCGGTGCGGATGTACTTGCTGCTCATCATGATGTAGGCCCCGCCGTAGGCCTTGCGGGTGATGATGGAGATTTTGGGCACGGTGGCCTCGGAGTAGGCGTAGGCGATCTTGGCCCCGTGCCGGATGATGCCCCCGTGCTCCTGAGCCGTGCCAGGCAGGAAGCCGGGCGAATCAATAAAAGTGATGAGAGGGATATTGAAGCAATCGCAGAAGCGCACAAAACGGGTGATCTTGTCCGAGGCGTTGATGTCCAGCATCCCGGCCAGGATCATGGGTTGCTGAGCGACGATGCCCACCACGTAGCCATGCAGACGGGCAAAGCCGATAACGACGTTCTGGGCGAAATGCTCGTGCACCTCGAAGAAACTGCCCCGGTCAAAGACCCGCTCGATGACCTCTTTCATGTCGTAGGGCAGAGCGGGATCGGCCGGCACAATGGCGTCCAGCGCCCCGTCCATACGCCGGGGATCGTCTGTCGGTTCCACGTAAGGCGGACTTTCCGCGTTGTTGGAAGGTAGATAGCTGAGAAGTCTCCTGGTCAGGACCATAGCCTGCCGCTCGTCGTCGGCGGCAAAGTGGGCCACCCCGCTGACGGTGTTGTGGGTCATGGTCCCGCCCAGGGTCTCCAGGTCTACCTCCTCACCCGTCACGGTTTTGATCACCTCGGGGCCGGTGATAAACATGTGGCTGATCCCCTTGATCATGATCGTAAAGTCGGTCAGGGCGGGGGAGTAGACCGAGCCCCCTGCGCAGGACCCCAGCATGACCGAAATCTGGGGGATGACCCCCGAGGCCTGAGTGTTGCGCCAGAAGAGTTCAGCGTAGCCGGCCAGGCTCCGTACCCCCTCCTGGATACGGGCCCCCACCGAGTCGTTGAGGCCGATGACAGGCAACCCTCCTTGCAAGGCCAGGTCCATCACCTTGCAGACCTTTATGGCCTGAGCTTCGGAGAAGGAGCCGCCAAAGACGGTAAAGTCCTGAGCGTAGACACAGACCCGGCGTCCGTCAATCTTGCCATAGCCGGCCACCACGCCATCGCCCAGATACTTCTGCTCAGCCATGCCGAAATCGGTGGTACGGTGGGTGATGAAAGGATCAACCTCTTGCAAAGTGCCTTCATCGAGCAGCAGGGTCAGCCGTTCGCGGGCTGTCAGCTTGCCCCTGGCGTGCTGAATCTCGATGCGCTCCTTTCCTCCGCCGAGATTGGCTTCCTCCCTCAATCTCTTCAGTTCCTCGATACCAGACCCGGTGGACATCGAGGGTTCTTCTCTCAAATTACTCCTTCTCCCCGCAGCTTTTCGATCTCGACCTTCGTGTATCCCAGTCCGGCCAAAATCTCCTCGTTGTGCTGGCCCAGGGTGGGGGGAGGCAGACGATAAGTGACAGG
>Ga0136652_1001269_pt1 | contig 10924 bp, 8 predicted proteins | sample ConPoolayeEmetaG_FD_94864 | JGI IMG/M metagenome (GOLD analysis project Ga0136652, IMG submission 94864) | Hot spring microbial mat communities from California, USA to study Microbial Dark Matter (Phase II) - Cone Pool mat layer E metaG... ...
ACTGTGGCCGGAGCCGGGCCGCAGCTCTAGCCTGGAGCCCATCAGTGGCTTGCGTGTGGTGGGAGCGTACGTGGTCGCCGCCGACCGGCTTGGACCAGTGGTGAGCGACGTCCGGACCGGGCGGGAACTGGCCAGGTGCCGGCGGATTCCGGCTGCCAGATTGGTAAGTTGGTGGCTGTCCGGCCGGGGGGTTCTATATGCGCTGTACCAGCCGACGGTTGATCCGGATGTCTGGACCGAGCTGATGCGGGCGGAGTTGTTCTCTCCGGGCGACAGCGACCGGCTGGGCCGGTTGGCCCAGGTCTCTTACCGGCTGCGCCCGGCGGCGGAGACGTCCCGGGTGGTCTGGGACGAGTGGCGGGTGACAGTGGCGAGCGGGCGGACGCTGCGGAGCTACCTGCTTCCATAAGCCCGCCGGCAGCCGGGGCGGCCGGGACGAGCGGGGTTTACCGAGGTTATACTAGCGGGACGCGGCGTCGGGACGGCGTGAGGGGCTGCCGGGTAGACGAGCCGACGTCGATGGCTTTGGAGGATTTGGTTGCATGGCTGATGATCTGCGAGAACCCCCAGGTCTGGATACGTTTTCCCCGGAGACGCCTCCGATCGAGGCCCCCCTGGAAGAGGAACCGAAAGAAGAACCCAAGAAGAAGGCTCCGTTTCTGAACAAGTACTTCAAGGCGGTTATCAAGCTGAAGACTTCTGACCTGCACCTGAAGGCGGGGTTGCCGGCGATCGTGCGGATCAAAGGCGACCTGCGGCCATTGCAGGGTGGGCCGCTGACTGCGGAGCAGATCCGCGACGGGATATTCGAGATTCTCAGCGAGAAGCAGAGGGCGATGTACGAGGAGCGGGGGGCGGTCGATTTCGCTTACGACGTGGGTCCGCCGGGAGATGCCGACCGCTTCCGGGTAAACGCTTTCCAGCAGCGGGGCAAAATGTCGGTTGCGGCCCGCCGGGTTTCGCGGGACATCCGCAATTTCGAGGAGCTTTATCTGCCGCCGTCGCTGGAGAAGGTCACGCTGTATCACCAGGGGCTGGTTCTGCTAGCGGGAATCACCGGTTCGGGCAAGAGCACCACCATCGCCGCCATGATCGACCACATCAACAAGCGGGATCCGGTCCACATCGTGACCATCGAGGACCCGATCGAGTATCTGTTCACCGACAAGAAGGCGGTGATCAACCAGCGTGAGGTGGGGATCGACGTGGCGGATTTCCATGAGGCGCTGAAGTATCTGATGCGCGAGGATCCGGATGTGGTGCTGATCGGGGAGATGCGCGACATCGAGACCTTCCAGGCGGCCATTCACGCGGCTGAGACCGGGCACCTGGTCTTCGGCACCATTCACGCATCCAGCGCGGCCCAGACCATCTCCCGGATCCTGGACCTGTTCCCGGTCGAGGAACGTCGCTCGGTCCGGCAGGCATTGGAATTCAATCTGAAAGCCATCATCTGCCAGAAGCTGATCCCCAGCGTGAAGGAGGGGGTGCCGATCGTGCCGACGGTGGAGATCATGTTCACCAATGCCTCGATCCGCAAGCTGATCCGGGAGGAGCGAGACAACGAGATCATTGACGTGATCCGGGCTTCGTACGACGATGGGATGGTGGACTTCACCGAGCACCTGCGTCGGCTGGTAGACCAGGGTCTGATCGACCACCAGACGGCCTACGAGGCGGCTCCCAACCCGGACGAGCTTCGCATGGCGTTGAAGGGCATCAAAGGTCGGCGGGCGGCCATCCTCGGTTAGAAGGGGAGATGGGGAAGGTGCGGCGTCAGGAGCGGCGATGATGATCCACGGCCTTGAATTGCTGGCTCAGGTTCCCTCCAGCTATCAATATGTGCACCCGGTGAAACTGGCGGCCGTCGCCGCGGTCTTCGCGGTGTGGGCGCTGGTCGCCCAATGGGTGGACAAAGATGCCGTCGTGGTCAACACCTACCGGATACTGTGGAACATCGTCATGCTCTTCGGCGGCGCGCTGGCGGCCGCCCTGGCCCTGCTGATCCCCATCTTCGCGATCGGCCTGCCAGCCATGCTGGTGGTGGACGGGGTGATCATCGCGGTTTACGTCGTGCACCGGAACGGGCTGGTCAAGGAGGACGAGCGGGTCCTGACCATCGGTCATTTCCGTCGGCTCAAAGAACAGGGTTTGAGCGGCAAGAAAAAGGTGAAGGAGGTCCAGGAGCGAGTACGCCTGACGGCCTTTAACCGCAAGGTGGTGCCGATCCCGCCCGAAGATCCGGAACGCGAGATGTATCGCCTGACGCAGGACCTGATGTTCAACGCTCTCTGCCGGCGGGCGGCCATCACCGAATTGGCTCCCGCCAGCTCGCAGACCGCGAGAGTCACCTACCTGATCGACGGGGTCCCGGTCGAGGGCGAGAACATCCCTCGGCCCGAGGCCGATGCGCTGGTCATGTACGTCAAGCAGATCGCGGGACTGAATGTGGAGGAACGCCGCAAGCCCCAGAAGGGCGAGATCATGGCGGCGATCGGCGACCAGAAGCGAAAGGTGGTGGTGCGGACCGACGGATCGACGGCAGGGGAGAAGCTCACCTTGCGGGTCATCGGCCGGGAAGCCGAACTGAAAGTTGCCGACCTGGGCTTCACGCCCAAGCAACTGGAGCTGGCCCAGGCCACCAAACAGGAAGGTCGCGGACTGATCCTGCTGTCGGCTCCGCCGGGCTGCGGCCTAACCACTACCGTCTACAGTTTCACCCGCAATCATGACCGGTTTCTGCAAAACGTCCAGACCATCGAGTACGAGAAGGAGCTGGACGTGGAGAATGTCACCCAGAACATATTCAACCCGGCTGAGGGGGTGAGCTTTGCCGAGCGGCTGCTGAAGCTGGTGCGCTCCGACCCGGACATCATCGTCCTGCCGGAAGTGCGGGAGCGGGATGCGGCGACCATCGCGTGCAAGGCGGCGGCCGAGAAGCAGAAGGTCTATGTCGGCCTGGTGGCCAACGACGTGATGGACGCACTGCGGAAATGGATCACCATGGTGGGCGACCGAGCGCTGGTGGCCAAGAGTCTGATGGCGGTGAGCAATCAGCGTCTGGTGCGGGTGCTGTGCCCGACCTGCAAGGAGGCCTATAAACCCGACCCGCAGACCATGCGCCGACTCAACCTGCCGGAAGACCGCGTGCTTTACCGTCCGCCGGAGCCCCAGGTGGACAAAAAGGGGCAGCCGATCATCTGCTCCACCTGCCAGGGGACGGGTTATATGGGACGTACCGGGGTTTTCGACTGGCTGGCGGTCGACGACGGGCTGCGCGAGGCGATTCGGCGGAGCAGCACGGTGGCCGAGATTCAAAGCTACGTCGCCAAGCGCGGGGGGCTGGGCCTGCAAGCCCATGGCTTGCAGAAGGTGCTGGAGGGAGTGACCAGCATTCAGGAGCTGGCCCGGGTACTGCGCGCCGACGGGCGCAGCCCGACGCCCCGACCGGCCACCGCTCGGCCCCAGCCTCGGCCTCAGGTGCCAAGAGGTCCCGGCCCGGGCCAGCCCGGGAGGTAGAAGATGGTTCTGAACATATTGGCCCTGCTGTTTGTACTGGGCATCATTTTCGTGCACTCGATGTTCGGGTTGTACAGTGGGATCATAAACCTGTTTTGCTCTGTAGTCGCTCTGGCGGTGGCGCTGGGCTATTTCGAGGTTCTCAACGAACTGGTCACCAGCCAACTCGGCCAGTACCCCTCGTATACCGAGCCGATCTGCCTGGCCCTGCTGTTCGTGATCACCCTGCTGATTCTGCGGGTGGTCGCGGACCGGTTTATCCGCCGCAATGTGCGGGTTCCGGCGTACCTGGACTGGGCCGGCGGAGCGGCCTGCGGGTTCGTAGTCGCTCAGATTTGCGTGGGCGTGATGGCCCTGAGTTTTCTGATGCTGCCCTGGGGCGGGCAGGTCCTGATGTTCGCACGCTACCAGCGCGATCCGGAAAACCGGACCTATCGCGACGCTTTGGACATTTCGCCGGAGCGGCGAAAACAGGACGATCGGGTGGCGTTCGTGCGAAGCGACCTGTGGCTGCGCTCAGACGCGTTCGCGGTTGGCTTGTTCAATCTGCTCAGCCGCGGCAGCCTGCGAGCAGACACCGCGTTTGCCGACGTTTATCCGGACTTCCCGGAGTGGATCTTCTGGAGCGGTAACACGATTCAGCCGGAATCGCTGACCGCCCCCATCCGGGATGAAAAAGGCGATGGCTTCAAGAACGGTTTGAGCGTGGAGACCTGGTGGGAACAGACTGCTCCGCTTCCGGCGGAGGTTCTGCGGTACCGTAAGCAGAAGCCGAGCCGGGAGACCAAGTCGCCCCCGTACGCTCCCTTCGAGTACAAGCTGTCGGACGGTCAGCATCCGGGGCGACCGAAGTCGAAACTGCTCGGGGTTCGGCTCCTGCTGAATAAGAATTCCGCCGATCGCGACAAGCAGTCGACCTATCACCGATTCCGGCCCAGCATGATTCGCCTGGTGGGGGACGTGGTTCTGCCGGACGGTTCGCGTCAGCCGCGGCAATACATCCCGGATATTCTGGGCGGGGTCGATCCGAACATCGGCGATAACCTGCGGGTCGTGGACCTTGACAACAACCTGGGAGTGCCGGCCGGCGGCCAGACGCCGGTGGACGCGTATTTCGAGGTGGATGAGCAGTTCACCCCGCGATTCGTCGAGTACCGTCGCCATGCTAGAGCGCCGCTGACCGCCGGCAAGCGGGCCGCGGAGCCTCCGGCCGAGCGGCTGCTGGCTTCCGGCTCGGGCGGCCCCGGCGCGGATAAGGCCAGCGGACCGGCTCGCTTCATCGACGCGGTCAACCGGCAGGCTAGCGGCCAGCGCGATCGACTGCCCTTCGTAATGCGACTGGATAAACTGCGAACCAGCCTGGATGTCGAACTGGAAGGCCAACTGTTCGCATCCGGCCGGTTGGCCGGCGACCGGGGATCGTTCGAAGCGCCAGAAAACGAGGCCAACAAGCACGTCAGCCGGTTCAAGGTGCCCGAAGACCAACGCATGTTCCAACTTCAAACCAAGCCGCGGAAAGCTAAATCGCTGCCCGGACAAGCTATGAACTTCGTCGGCTCGGTCACCAACCAGTACTACGTGTACGACAGCAGCGGCGAACGGTACCCACTGGTCGGCTACTACGCGATCGTCAACAAAGGGGGCCGGGATTACGTCGAGCTGGTCTACCTGCCGGACGATCCTAGCTTCCGACAAATGCTGGATTTCCGGGACGGCAGCGTCCGAAACGAGTTGCAGGAACAGGAAAACGCGGTGCTGGGACTGATCTTTCTGGTCCCGCCGGGGCGTGAGATCGTCGCGGTGGAAAGCGCCGGCGGCCGGATCGATTTCGGCGTAACGTTTCCAATCGGCAAGTAGGAGGCCCGGTCGGCCCGGCCCAGGTCGCCTGCCACCCAGCGGACTGGCCAGGTTGCCCGAAGCGTGGGCGACCATGGTTTGCGGATGCAGGGCGGCTGCCGGAACGGCGTGAAACCGGATACGTACGTGCTGCCGGGCGCGACGTTGACTCGGCCAGGCCGCCAAGGTAGCTTAAGTATGGTCGGGCGAGCCCGGCGGCGGCCCGACCAACGGTCCCCGCTAGCTCAATCGGTAGAGCACCCGGCTGTTAACCGGGTTGTTGTAGGTTCGAGTCCTACGCGGGGAGATCGACGGGCTTTCTCGAACGAGAGAGCCCGTTTTCGTTTACACCGACCCCGAATCGCGGCCTTTTCGCATGGTCGCGGTAACTTGTTGCCCGCAAAGGCTTACGGCGTTTGCGACTCCGCCCGCCGCGCTCTCGGTTCGTAGCCGTGACGTTCGGGGTGCGTTTGTAACCCGTGGGGTTGCGCTTGGCGGCCTTCGCGGGGCGTCTCAAACTCTCGCGCTCTCTCGTTAACATCGCCGGTTAGTTAACAGGCGCGTTGCGTTCAGACCCCGAACGAAACATTTCGAACTCGCCAACGGCCGTCGGAACGGAACGTGCCGTGGTCGCGGCGCACGTGATCACTGTATGCGGTAGGCCAGGCGACCAGTCCAAAGAGGCAGGAGGGCAGTTGAGAACCGGCCGTAACGCCGATATATTAGTCTGCGCAGGAGGACATATTCTGGCCTTTTGCGCAGACTGATTTGGGCCCGACCATGCAGCGCCTGTCCCTGGAATCCTGGATCGACGCATTGCAGGCCCGGGGACGGTACACGTTCCTGCGGGAAGAGGCGGTGCGCGACAGCGGCCTGTCCGCCATAGCGGTCCGCAAGGCCTTGCAGCGGGCCGTCAAGAGTGGACGGCTGGTTCGCCCGAAGGAGTATTTCTTCGTCATCGTCCCGCTGGAGTATCGTTCCGCCGGCGGTCCCCCACCTTCCTGGTTCGTCGCTGATCTGATGGCGGCGATGAGGCTTCCCTACTACGTGGCCCTGCTCAGTGCCGCCGCGATCCACGGAGCCGCACCTCAGCCGCCGCAGGAGTTTCAGGTCATGACGGATCGTACGGTGCGGTCGATCCGGGTGGGGCGTTCGCACATCCGCTTCTTCGCCAGCCGATATCTCCAGCGGGCGGCGACGCTCCAGGTCAAGACGCCGACCGGGAGCATGCGGGTGTCATCGCCGGAGACCACGGTTGTGGACCTGGTGCGGTTCGCCAAGGCGGCCGGGCACCTGGATTACGTAGCGGCGGTTATCGCGGAGTTGGCCCCTCGGCTGAATGCTGGGCGCCTGGTGGCCGCGCTGAAGGTGGTGTCCGACGTGCCCAACGCGCAGCGGCTGGGGTACATCCTGGATGTGTTGCGGAAGCGCCGTTTGTCCAAGGCCGTCCATGGCTGGGTGAAGAGCCGCATCGAGCGGCCCCAACCGTTGCGACCCGGTCGGCCAGTAACCGGTGCCCGCGAGGATCGACGCTGGCGGCTGTGGATCAACGGGCCGGTGGAGGTCGAAGCATGATTCCACAGGCCCACATCACCGCCTGGCGTTCGGTCGCGCCGTGGGGCCACGGGAGATCGCGGCCCGGTGGACATCCTTGAGCAGCGGTGTTACTATGGCGACGCACGTGGAGGAGCGGCCATCGAACGCAACGTCATAGGGGATGAATACTTAAGCGATCTTCGCCGCCGGCCTTCGGAGGCGGGCGACCGGGCTCCAGAAGCGGTCTCGGGATGTTAAGCGGATCCGTCTAATCATTGTTAGCTGCGCGAGAACGACGGGCAACATCCGCGTAATTGCGCGAGTCTGGAGGACGAAAAATGCCACGAAGAGTGTTCCATAGCTTCCACTACAAGCCTGACAACTGGCGGGCCGCCCAGGTGCGGAACATGGGCGTGATCGAAGGCAACGTCCCCGTGTCGGATAACGACTGGGAGACCATCACGAGAGGCGGTGACGCCGCGATTGAGCGCTGGATCGCCGACCAGATGGACGGGAAATCCTGCTGCGTGGTCGGAGTATACATCCACAACCTCAAGGACCGAGACGGTAACCAGTCGCCAAAGGGGCGGAATGCGTTTGAGGACCTCACTGTTGATGGCAAGCGGTTGTCCAGCATCCTGAAGGCCTATAATCCTACCTATTCGACGAGCACCTTGCTACATGACCACATCAAGGACAACCTCGCACAGTGGGTTGAGGAAGCCATTTCTATCCGGAACAGTTTGTCCGGAACAGCTTGTAGGGGATGAGACTACATGGGTCAAGAACGACCTTACAGCGAGGACTCAGCGGCCGTGCAGGCACATCTGAGCATCGCTCAGTCGGTCATCCAGCGCATCGCGTTTAACAGCGCGTCCTGCAAGGCATGGTGCGTCACGCTTGTTGCCGCAATCTTGGTCATCGTGGCCGACAAGGGCAAGCCCAGCCACGCACCGATCGCTCTTATTCCCACGGTACTCTTTCTTGTGCTCGACGCATACTATCTGGCGCTAGAGACATGCTTTCGCGTCTCGTACAATGAGTTCATCGACAAGGTTCACGGTGGTCGAATCGTCGCGGCTGACCTCTATGCGATCACGCCGAAGGGCGGACTCCCAGCGGCCCTGGTGCAATCGCTCGGCTCCTTCTCGATCTGGCCATTCTACGTGACCCTGGGAGTCATGGTTTGGCTGTCAATGTGGATCGTGATCCCCTGAACCAAGTGGCACATCGGAATGCTCACAAAGCCGATGATGCGAGGTAGCGAGTGAGCCAATCGAACGACAACGATTACCTGGCGATCCTCACGAGATCCATCCAGGTCTGCGCCAAATACAAGCCGAAGCTCGGCCATGGCGCCAAGGCTGGATACCGACTTGACGAGTTCCAGCGGATCTATCGGGAGGACCCATTCTATAATTGGCTGGGGCTTGATAATCCCCTTATGTACGCGGCCCACAAGGCGGCAGGTGGTATGACGAGTATCTATCGCCAGATTGGCATTGGCTGCGAGAATCTGTTCAGACGTATCTTGCAGGATCATCTTGGTTTGACCGATGAGGACGTCAGGTGGACCTACACGCTGCGACGCGCTGACGGCAAGGAGCGGAAGCTCCATCTTGACGCGCGTATTCCTATTTCGGGTATTGTAGATACCGCTCGAAAGCGCCGTGTTCAATCCTGGGTACGGGACGCCGCACGTCGGATAGATGTCGACGCGGCGGTTGCAAGGACGCTCCAAGGGATCGTCTTCGAGATTAGGCAAGGCTACAAGAGTAAGGACTCCAAGCGACAGAATGCGGATATTGCCAATGCCGCTACCGCGTACACGAAGAGGCTTCTTCCCTGCGCGGGAATCCTGTCACTCCAGATAGACGAAGACATCGCGCAGCGGTACCGCAACGAGAGGTGGATACTCCTCACGGGAATGACGGGTAACGCTTCCCCCCAGGAATCGTTCTACAGTTTCTGTAAAGCTGTGATCGGATACGACCTTGCCGGTTTCTTCGAACGCAATAGTCCCACGCTGAAGAAGGAAGTGGAGGCCGTGCTCAAGGCACTGCTCACACCATCATGAGTAAGATTCAGCCTCTCAGCTCGACTCGACAAAACGCTGACCTCACCTTCAAGCTAAACCGCCAGTTTGGTCGGCACGGCTGGCTGCGTCTCACGCCCGCGTATTCGGTAAAGCTCGTGTCCGAAATTCTGGGCGCTTCGGATCGAGGGATTCGAGTCCTGGATCCGTTTTCCGGGACTGCGACTACCCCTCTTTGCGCCGCCTATGCTGGTGATAGCGGCACCGGTGTGGAGATCAACCCCTTCCTCACCTGGTTGGGAAACGCCAAACTTGCCACGTACTCGCCTTCTTGCGTTCACGCTGCTCGTGAGGCGCTCCGAAGTCTGATCTCTCAAGCGATTCGGGCAAATGCCCGATGTGTCGCCCCGCCTCCGATGCACAACTTGCAGAGGTGGTGGGAGCAGGAGCCGCTGGAGTTCCTGTGCAAATTCAAGGCCGCCTTGGATGACCTATCCGTAAAGGAGAGCCCTACGCGGGACCTGTTGCTGGTCGTCTTCTGCCGCCTTGTAATTAAGCTCTCGAACGCAGCGTTCAATCACCAGTCAATGTCCTTCAAGGACAAGCTGAAGCAGCAATCTTCAAAGAGGCCGCAGCCCGCCCTTTTTGACATGAAGCCTGACCTTGCTTATATCGCTGGTGTCGAGGGACAGGAAGTTTTGGATTCTGCCGCCAACAACCCCAGCGGCGTCGGAACCGTGATCTGTGGTGACTCTCGCTCGATATCAGGCGTCTTGTCCGGCAATTACGACCTGCTTGTAACATCGCCGCCATATCCTAACCGGATCTCGTACATACGGGAATTGCGGCCGTACATGTATTGGCTTGGTTACCTGAACAATGGGCGGGACGCTGGGGAGATGGACTGGGCCGCCATCGGTGGCACATGGGGCATCGCAACCAGCAGGCTTGCAGAATGGGAGCGATCGCCGGACGGTTTTCGGCCACCGTACCTCGATGCGATCCTATCCAGAATACGGAAGGCCGATAAGAGGAGCGGCCCTCTCTTGTCCAATTACGTGGCAAAGTACTTCGATGACATGTGGTGCCACATTCGAGATGTCGTAAATGTCATGGCCGCGGGAGCAAGGGTTCATTACATCGTTGGCAACTCAGTGTTCTATGACACACTCGTCCCGGTGGAAGGGATCTTTGCCGACATGCTGTCAAAGGCAGGGTTTAGTGACCCGCGGATCACGCCCATTCGTAAGCGCAACTCAAAGAAGGAGTTGTACGAGTTTGACGTGAGCGCCACAAAGTGCATGAGCAGCTAACAACGGGTTGCAGCGGACGGCGCTTCGCGCCGCCGCTGAGCCGGAGCGTTAGTGCCGAGGCGTCTCCATTCACGTCAACCCGGACAGGACATTTCGAGCTCGTGGGCGGTAGGTAGTGAAGGAGGACGCTGTTAACTTGCGGCGTCGCTGATTCAGCACCGCCGGACAACTCGCCGGCCGCAGAGCGGAGGGTGAGGCGGAACAAGATGACCGTCCGGTGGACGGTCATCCCGCCGAACGGGCGGAGCCGTGGACGGCGGAGCCCCGGCTTTCGAGCGCAGCAGGATGCGAAGTGCTGAAAGTTGTGGGCGAATGCCCTGCCTGCCGAAACATCGGCGCGGGCAGGTCGAGGAGCGCTCATGCACCGCGACGACCTCGCTTCCATGTCCGTCGACGAACGTCTGGATGAAGTCGCATCGCTCCTGGCCGTCGGGTTCCTGCGGCTGAAGCGCCGCACGGGTTGCCTTCCGACAGACGGGTCCACATCGCCCGATTCCGCGACATCCGAAAGCGCGGGAAGTTCGACAATCCCGGAGGACTGGCCTTGCCATCTTTCGGAAAACCCGGCCCCTTGGTGAGGCCTGAGGCTTGAGGCCTGAGGCTTGAGGCCTGAGGCTTGAGGCCTGAGGCTTGAGGCCTGAGGCTTGAGGCCTGAGGCTTGAGGCCTGAGGCTTGAGGCCTGAGG
>Ga0136652_1001270_pt1 | contig 10914 bp, 14 predicted proteins | sample ConPoolayeEmetaG_FD_94864 | JGI IMG/M metagenome (GOLD analysis project Ga0136652, IMG submission 94864) | Hot spring microbial mat communities from California, USA to study Microbial Dark Matter (Phase II) - Cone Pool mat layer E metaG... ...
GTTATAGATTTCGCCTCCAGGCCGCTCGTTGTAGAATGGTCGATTGCACCCTGGGCACCCCGACGTCATGAATGGAAGACCCGTCTTAGCTGTTCTAAGGACAAGTTCTTTATCTGTGCCAAAAGAGATAAGGTTTCCCGAAGAGTCGAACTCCATCCCCTTGAAACTGGCCATCTGGTGCGTTATCAGATGCTGCGCCATCTGAATTCTCCTATAGCGTTCTACACTTGGTCTGGGTAGACTTTCATATCTACTCCCAGGAATAGGTGTGAATGCGAACAGACTCGGGTGTACGCCAATGTCAACCATCTCCTGCACGGTTTCAAGTAGCTCGTCATCCCGTTCACCTAGGCCAACTATCAAGTGAGTTGTTACATGGCCTTCACCGAAGACTAGGACTGCTTCCCTCAAGGCTCGCATATTCTCTCTCCAAACGTAAGGCCCTCCAACGGCGCTTCCCTTCACTTTTTCGAACAGGGACGCAGTGGCTGCATCTAGGGGAACACCCATTCGGTCAATCCCCAATGCACGAAGCTGCTCCATCTGTTTCTTCTTCAGGGGTTTGCAAGAAATTGAAATCGGGAGTTTCGTCCGACTTTTGATAGAGTTGCTTAGAGCCAAGAGATCCTCATAGACACCGCGATAGTTGATTGCTTGAATGCAGATCCTCTGTAGCTCCAGAGACCGAACTTCTCGAATGGAATTCATGACTTTCTCGGTAGGGAATGCCGGCCACGTGACCCGAGAGAGAAGGTCTTCCTTGCTTGAGCTCTCTCTTGCCTGAGAGCAAAAGGCACAGTTGCCGATGCATCTTCCTTGGTGATGAGTCAGCAAATATAGTGTAGTGGGCTTTGCGTCAAGACGCCCTTTGGCTTGGCCTAGAAGAATGGCTGTCCCTATGGAAACCCTGATAAGAGGGGGTAGGACAGGGCTGTCCTCGGTCAACTCTCTAAGCTCCTAATTGTCTTTGAGCAAACGGTTCGTAAAACTATTGCCTTTTCCGGATGTGGTTCCAACGCTTTACCGGGAGCAGGCTTTGGCTTTCAAATTCATACAGCAGCCTCGATACAACGATCCACGCATCCAACCCCTCAGGGTCGATGGAGACTATTGCATCGGATAGTTTGGTCACTGACTCTGAGAAGTGTCCTCTTGGGAAGCCTCCGACTATTAGAACTGGGTTGTCAAGGTGGATCAAGGGCTCAATCACTTTTGCTGGAGTTGATTCTTTTCCCAATACACTCAAGGCGAGAACCACGGAGTGGCGGACTCGCCGTAAGAGGTCATAGATAGTTCCTGGCTGCATCTCCAAAAGGGCTTTTCCTTCAAGGGGTACACGGCGGGCCCTGTACAGCTGTCCTATTAGGCCTTTGAACCGGTCGCAGTTTCTCGGTAATCGTGTTTCAGGCGCGATGGAGATTACTTTGTCGTCAAATGTATGCACGTACACTCGTAGCATTAGTTCCCTGTTCAATGGCGTTCCTAGCGCTTCAAGAAGGCAGAAGTGGACGATATCTGGTCGCCCCCGCCTGTCGCCGTCCCTAAGGGACAGCATTGCTGCATGGTGGTATGAACGGTCAAGTATGAGACTGCTCAAGTTCTTCTTGAGCAGTCGATTCTGTTTGGCAATAGATGGATGTCTCTTGATATCCTCAGGTATCTGTTCCAACGCTGATTCCGCTAGGATAAGAGTTAACATAGGCGCCACACTGAAGAGGGATCAACCGCGTCCAATCTTCATACCAAAACATGTACATCTCGAGGGAAAAAGACTTTATCACCCTGCTATAGAACCGCGGTCGGAGAGATAATACTCTGTTGTCCGAGGGGAGGCGTCGGGACAGGAGGAGTACGCATCGAAAGATAGCTTGTGAACGTATGTCGGCCCTCCTTAACCTCGCTGTCAGTACTCTTTCAGAGGATCCGGAGCGAGCTCAACACTATCTGGTTCTTGTTAGACAGCTGGGGATGCGATATAAGGCAAGAATCCCCCGTCGGTTCAGATACCTGATCTGCCGGCACTGCAAACACTTGCTTGCTATTGGTGTCAACGCTAGAGTAAGAATAGCACAGAGGCGTGAGCCGCACATTGTCATCTCATGCATGTTTTGCAAAGGCTTCAACCGGATACCGCTGAGAAGACAAGCCGAAACCGATCCCGCGAAGAGGATGACGAAGCCCAGAAGAGGTTGCCCATGAACGTGTTCGCCCATCCCTGACGGAAAATCATAGCACGAGAAAGGTGTCTTTTGAATGGGCTCCTTAACCAGAAGTCATAGAAACTATTCGAGGTTGCTCCATCATTTCCGAGAGAGGCCTCAAGACAGCCAGACGATGCTGGTGAAAAGGGCCTCTTAAAAGACTTTATATTAGTCCTAGCTGATTTACGACGTGCTTCGTCTGGAGTGGAAGAGGCTTTGCCCACTGTCTACGATGTTCCAGCTATGCCCCTGATCAAGCGTACCGCTGAGTACCTCAAGGACAACTATCGGAACATAGCGCCGCCAAAATGGATGCAGTACACGAAGACTGGTTCACACGTCCAGCAAAGCCCTACGGATCCCGACTTCTGGTATATTCGCTGCGCATCACTCCTCAGGAAAGTCTATATTGAGGGGCCGATTGGAGTCGACCGTCTGCGAAAAGCGTATGGAGGCCGATCAAATAGAGGAAATGAAGGAGAACATAAGAGAAGTGGTGGAGGCTCCACGGTTAGAGAACCTCTACAACAGCTTGAGAAGTCGGGTCTGGTTAGAAGAGTAGAAAAACGCGGCAGAGTTGTCACGAAGGAAGGGGCTAGCATCCTAGACACTCTTTCAGGCGAAGTGATGAGGAAGATCGAGCAAGACCTCCCCAGCCTCGAAAAGTATAGACAGTAGGTGAGAATACTGAGCTCTGACGCTGAGCTAGATAATCTTCGTAAGCGACGTATGCAGGAGCTACGCCGGCAAATAGATATGGAGCAGGCTCAGGCAGAGCAGCAAGAAGCCGTAGAGGAACAAAAGCAAGCAGTTCTTCGGCAGATCCTCACCCCAGAGGCAAGGCAGAGGTTGACACGGATCAGACTAGTCAAGCCGGAGTTTGCCGGTCAACTGGAACTGCAACTGATCCAGACAGCTCAAACCGGTAGGATCCGACTTCCGATAACGGATGAGCAGTTAAGGCTCCTACTTTCAAAGCTCCAACCTCAGAAAAGGGAGATAAAGGTTAGGAGAATATGAGAATATGGCGCGTTTCAAACCGGCAGCTAAGAAGCTTAGGCTAGCCAAAGAAAAAGATCGGAGTATGGCAGTTCCTTCATGGGTTATGGTTAAGACGAGAGGACGTGTTAGAACCAGTAAACGCAGACGGAACTGGCGAAGGAGCAGACTGAGCATATAAGGTGAGTACAGATGTCTGGGAGAAGGGAAGAAGCTGTCGAAGAGAGAGTGTACAACGTCCCTCTTGGTGGAATGCTGATTGCACCGATCAAGAAGCGGACGCCCAGAGCTATACGCATACTTAGGTCTTTTGTCATAAGACACATGAAGCCTGACAGGGTTATCATCAGCGAAAAGGTTAATGCCGCCCTGTGGAAGAGGGGTATTGAGGGTGCGCCCAGGCACGTGCGTATTAGAGTCGCCAAGGGAAGAGACAATGTCGTGACTGTCCACTTGGCAGAACAAGAGTAAAGGGTCTTTCTTGCCTCTCTCCCGCTTTAGCGTACTTGGGAGCCCTAACATCGGCATCTATGCGCTTGCCACCAACAACTATGTCTTGGTTCCTCCTAGGATGTCGGATACAAGAGTCAAAGGGTTCGAGAGAATCTTAGGTGTACCAGCGGTGAGAGCGACTCTTGGAGGTACGATTCTCCTAGGCGTCTTGGCCGCAGCAAACTCGAATGGTATGGTTGTTCCTAGCTTCGTCTCTGATGAAGAGATACAGGCCCTGTCAGGTGTTGTTGAAAACATCTCGCGCGTGGAGAGCAAGAGAACCGCTTTGGGGAACTTGATACTTGTAAACGACCGGGGAGCGCTTGTAGCTGAGTCTCTATGTAGAGAAAGAAGTGTCATCGCCAAGATTCAAGATGTCCTAGGCGTTGAGGTTGTGCCGAGTCACATCGCGGGAATGTCATACGTTGGTTCCCTTGGGGCAACGAACAACAAAGCCGCATTGGTTCATCCCCTAATTGAGGATGACGAGAAGAGGAGGCTTTCTGATTGCCTAAAAGTTAATGTTGATACGGGAACCGTGAATGGGGGAAGCCCATTCGTGCACTCAGGAATTCTTGTCAATGACCATGGGGTTATTGTGGGGCCATTGGCAGCAGGTCCCGAACTTATGGTCATCTCAAACCTCTTTGGTGCATGAAGAACTCGAACAAGCTGTTTCCGAGAACAGCGAATATTGGGAATGGGTCTACAAATGTTAAAATAAGTGGACCGCCGATCCTCCCCCACTTCCAGTGGGCTCCTAACTATGCTTGAGACATCCTGATTTTGGTGTTTGTGATGAGTGAGGTCAAGATCTTCAGGATAAGGGGCACTTTGGTCAAGCCGGAACACGTGACTTCCTTTGTCAAAGAGTTGCGCTCGACGACTACCGAAGCAGCCCTCGAGCGAGTCTATGCCGAGTTCGGGAGTCAACATAGAGTTAAGAGGTTTCACGTGAGGGTTACATCAATCGAAGTGATCAGACCTGAGGAGGTCAGGGACGCTCTTGTTAGGCAGTTGAGCGAGGGCTAGATCATGAGTAGAGACCCTCTCAGAAATCTTGTGGCTGAGCTCCAATACCTTGAGAATACAGCCCAAGTATTGCAGCAGCGCATCAACCTTGTTGACGCTGCTGCCGCGGAGATCCAGATGGCAAGCTCAACCATAGAGGGATTGAAAGATGAATCGGTGGGAGCTGACATTTTGGTCCCGATCGGAGGCGGCTCCTACATCAAGGCAAAGATCGGAGATAATGAGAATCTGATAGTTGGTATAGGCGCCGATGTTGCTGTGGAGAAGTCGTTGTCAGAAGCCATGGAGAGCTACAGAACTAGAGTCAACGAACTACAGAAGACCCGTTCTGCCTTGGAACGCCAAATCGAACAGATTTTGGCCCAAATAGAAAGTAAGAGGCAGGAACTCCAGAAACTAGTTAAAGAGGCCGAAGGAAAGGGCGATGTTTGAGGGCCTTAAGAAGAGCATAGGAGCGCTTGTTGACCGAATCTCCAAAATTGAACTCAAGGGTGAGCAACTTGACTCTGTCCTCTGGGACTTTAAATTGACTCTGCTGGAGAACGATGTGGGTTTTGAGGTTGCGGAGAGGATCTGCGAAGATGTTAAGAAGCGTCTGGTCGGGATGCAGGTCGGTCGTCTTGAAGACCGAAGGAAGATTGTTGAAGATGCCCTAAGACAGGCGCTCTACGAGATATTGAGATCGGAAAGGTTTGTGAGCCTTCCGGATCTAGCTGCCCAGAAGCGAGCTAAGAAAGAGCCTCTTGTTGTTGTCTTCGTAGGCGTAAACGGTACTGGGAAGACAACAACCATTGCGAAGGTGGCTAACCTACTCTTGCAACTGGGTTACTCCGTTGTGTTGGCTGGGAGTGATACATACCGAGCTGGTTCCATAGAGCAGCTGGAGGGGCATGCGAAGCGGCTTGGCATTCGACTGATTCGCCACGAGTATGGTGCAGATGCCGCAGCTGTTGCCTTTGATGCAATTACTCATGCTCGGACACATGGGTTAAACGTTGTACTAGTGGACACTGCTGGAAGAATGCAGACGAACAGGAATCTGATGGATGAAATGCAGAAGATTGTTCGAGTGACAAGACCAGACTTGGTTGTATTCGTAGGTGATGCCTTGACCGGGAACGACGCAGTTGTGCAAGCAGAGCAGTTCAGCAAGTTCATTCCTTTAGACGCATCCATCCTAACAAAGGTAGACGCGGATGCAAAGGGGGGCTCTGCCATTTCAGTGTCATATGTTACGAAGAGACCGACTATCTACATCGGCGTGGGCCAAGCCTACAGCGATCTGATTCCATTCGAACCCGAGTTCCTTGTCAAAAAGATACTTGGATGAGTTACTTTTCACGATGGTTTCAGTGAAGAAGCGCCAGGAGAAGCGCCTTCTCAGTGTGCAGTCTGTTCTCAGCCTCCTGCCAGATTCTGCTGTTTGAAGAATCCATCACCTCTGAGGTTATCTCGTACCCTCTCTGTGCAGGAAGGCAATGAAGTACGATGCAGTCCTTCTTCGCTAGAGAGAGAAGTCTTCTGTTCAGTTGAAAGGGTCTAAAGATCCTTAGGCGCACCTCCTTCTCACTCTCTTGACCAAGCGAGACCCAAGTATCTGTGGCTATGACGTCGGCGTCCTTGGCTGCTTCGACAGGGTCATTCACAAGAGTTGCATTTCCCCTTATCTTCGGTTCATATCCCTTGGGTGTTGCTACTATTGCTTCCATCTCGAGCATCTGAGCACCCTGGAGGAGGCTGTTACATACGTTAGTGCCGTCTCCAACCCAACCTATCTTGAGACCTCTGAAGCTTTCCTTCGCCTCCAAAATTGTGAGAAGATCGGCCAATGCTTGGCATGGATGATGAGTGTCGTCCATCCCATTTATTGCGGGTTTCCCGCAGCCTTCGGCCAAGTCTCTCATCTGTTGGTGGGTGAAGACCCTAGCCATTAAAGCATCGCAGTATAACCCCAAATTCTTCGCCTCATCCATAATATCTCCCTTAACGAAGTTCGTTTCAGCCCAGTTTAGGTTGATGGCGCATCCTCCTAGTTGCGCCATGGCGACCTCAAAGGAGACACGCGTTCTAGTGCTTGTCTTCGCGAAAAGCATAGCCAGAGTCTTTCCCTTCAGCTCCTCTGAGTATCTCACCTCCTTAAGTTGTCTGGCAAGTTGAAGGAGCTTCTCGAGCTCGTCCCTTGAAAGGTCAGCGAGAGTCAGGAAGTCTCTGTTCTTTAGCGAAAGCATTGCAGTTCCTGCCATGATAGTATGAACGCGCGGTCTGGTGAAAAACTTTGCTACTGCTCCATACGATATTCGGCAACCCGCCTAAAGCGATATGGCAGCTCGTCGAGGACCCTCTGTAGCTCATTCCTGTCTCTTCCGTCAATTCCTTTCCAGTCTAAAACAATGATGGGGTCTTTCTCCAATGTCCTTTGCACACAATTCCGAATGAGTGCTGGCGTTACTAGGCTCAAGGCATAGGAGGGGATGATGTGGCCAAAAGCGACCTTCGACTCTAGACTTAGGCTCGTCAATCTTCGGTTGCAATGAGAGCCACCTACACCCACTGCTGAACCTATGTTCAAATTACAATCTATTGCAGCCATCGCAGCTTTCGCTGCGGCTTCTCCCGCCTGTGGATTAGTCCATTCCTCAATGGTGCTTCCAATCTCAACAAAGAGGCTTGGGACATCAAGTGAGGGACCGTGGTGCGTTGCTTCATAGTAGACTCCGAACCTTTCCAGACCAAGGCGAGTTCGTTCTTCTGCCATCCTTCTCAGAGCCGAACACATTGCATTCGCAGGAGCGATCGATACCTTTCCGGGTTCTCCACCAAACTCCGCGTTGCCTAGGTTCCCAGGGACATGAACCGAAAGGATGGGTCTTCCGTTTCTGCTTTCATGACGGCTGACGAAGACGATCAGTTCAACCTCATCAGGTTTTGATAGCTCTTGAAGATTCACCAGCTCGCCATCTACTATTAGAAGTCTGACTTCACCAGCAGCGGTAACGAGGCGATATATGGTGTTTCCGTGAAAGGTGTGTGAAGTCTCCCTGAAGCCGTTTTCTTCGATTAGTTTCGACGCAATGTTCCAGCTTGCCACATCACTTCTGGAAGCAACGACCAATATCATGCTAGGATTTCCTCGCAGTGTTTGACTACATTTCTTCAGTGACCATCGTTTTTCCAAATATTACCATACAATTAGGTGGCCGGCATCATAAAATTTGCAGCATTGATTGAATTCCTCCAGATGCATCTGCACCATTGATGGGTATGATGTTCTTGTCGTCTTTTACGACTATGCCTCAATTGTAGCTCTAGGTGATAAAGATGTCGACGGTCAAGAGATTGTTATGGATGAAGGCCCATATCCTCGCCTGTGTCTTCTCTAATGCTACAATACTCTCAAGAGCTTCTAGTCGACCAGAATACTGTGAACTAGAATTTGGGGCTATACAGCTTCAAATGCCGTCTTTCAGTTCTCTCTTTAGATAACATAGCTATCGCCATGGAACTCGTCGGTTTCCATCCGGCATGTTTCAGGGGGAGCCCTTATGCTCGGACGTTTTTCTTGAATAGCCGGCTAAGAATGGCTCCAAATTGCATACTCGGATAATTCGTCTTGGAGGATAGTCTCATGCAGAGGTTGTCAATCGCTGGTTCTGAAATCTCGGATCAGGAGCCTTTCTGTTTTCATCCGGCCCATCAGCAACCCTGTCTGAGGCCGGTTAGGTCTACACTGGCTAGTGGAGTTGACTATTATGTTGAACAGGCTGATTGACGTTGAGTAACAAGTGTATGATGCATCGGGCGTCTTGGCTACAGGAAGTTCCGGAAGCCGAGTTCAAATAGACATACCTGTGTTTGCCAGAGTCTCCTCAGTTGAGGCCGGTGTCTAGGTTTTGCTTTCAATCGGCAGGAGACTAGGCTTCAACCGAGAAAACATACTGATGTGCCTCACTCGGTGCAAACATGAAAAGACACTGCTTCCTGCGAGGGAGTGCGAAGAATGTTTCAGAGCAGTTCCACGGTTGTTCGGCTATGACTGCAACGCCTACTGCAGCGGCGGGCTTCTTGACACTAATTAGTGCGTGCCAGTCAGGAACTTGATAAACCCAATATGTGATACTATATGAAGGTTCGTCGAAAAGACGGGTGTAACTGAGTTCGTCACTTCAGTTGACATATTCACATGCAAGGATAGCTTTGTCACGCATTTCCGTTCCTCCTTCCTTTCGTGCTGACCACAAAGTTAAAAGATTCCATTGCACAGTTGTGTGACGCTGTTCGAGGAAGTTCCGGTTGATTTTAGGAAGCTTCATAGAGTCGGTCAAGCGCCTCGTCAAAGTGATTAGTAGACCAAGTAGGTCAGAACTTTGGGTATCCATGAAGATCAGCACTCTGGGCGTCGGAATACTTGGCCTGATCGGTTTTCTCATTAAGCTCGTGGGCACCGTCTTCCTTCAAGCAGCAGCTATTAGTTAAGGGTTTGACCACCTTGAGCAAGAGAACGCAAGAAGCCTCGATATTTGCTGTGAGGACAACCTCCGGACAGGAACAAAATGCCGCTGAACTGGTTGAGAACCGAGTTCGCGCCAACAAGTTCGGGGTTCTGTCCATACTTGTTGCCGACAATCTTCCTGGATACATCTTCCTAGAGGCCACAGGGCCGCATGTGGCGGAGGAGGCCATAGCAGGCATCAAACATGTGCGCTCCAAGGTTCCGGGAAGAGTGCCCTACTCGGAGATAGAGAAGTATCTAGTCAACAAACCTATCATCGAGGAGCTTGACATAGGCTCCCTAGTAGAGGTAACGGGAGGCCCATTCAAGGGAATGCGGGCGAGGATCACAAAGGTTAACAAAGTCAAGCATGAGGCCACGCTTGAGCTGCTTGAGGCAACATTTAACCTTCCGATCACTGTAAGTGCTGATTATCTGAAGCTTGTTGAAAAGGCAGCTGGAAAGGAAGGGGAAGAGGGGACATGAGCGAGAAGAAGACTGTGGAGACATTAGTGAGCGGCGGACAGGCCACGGCAGGGCCGCCTCTGGGACCTGCGCTGGGGCCTCTTGGGCTGAATGTCCTAGCAGTTGTGAAGAAGATAAACGAGCTCACGGCCCCATATTCCGGGATGAAGGTTCCAGTCAAGGTTAGCGTTGACACCGAGACTAAGGAGTTTGAAGTTTCCGTTGGCACCCCAACAGTTTCTGCTCTAATCGTGAAGGAGCTTGGGATTACGAAGGGTTCAGGAACTCCAAAGGCTACGAAAGTGGGCAACCTCACCTTTGAGCAGTTGATTCGAGTCACAAAGCTGAAGAAAGACGAACTTCTTTCGAAGACGCTTAAGGATGCCGTCAAAGAGGTTGTTGGCACATGCGTTAGTATGGGGATTACAATTGATGGCAAGGAGCCTAAAGAGGTACAGAAGGCCATCGATTTGGGTGTCTACGATAAGTTTTTGAATGTGTGACATAACCAAAAGGGCACAACCTACGGATTTCTAGTGCTGGAATAGGTAATCAGAATTGCCAATCGAGAAGCAAGCAATAGTCAAGGCTGTTGACGAGGCCAAAAGGGGTTCGAAGAAACGCCGTTTCGTCCAGTCTATAGAGTTGATATTCAATTTCACGGAACTCGACCTCAAGAAACCTGAAAACAGACTGAGCGAGACCATCGACCTCCCACATCCGCCGAAGGTAGGGATGAAGATCGTTGTCTTCGCTGGTGGTGACCTCGCCCTCAGGGCAAGGAACGCGGGCGCTGACCAAGTTTTGGGGCGGGAGTCGCTAGAGGGATTTGCTTCGGATAAGAAAGGGGCCAAGAAACTTGTCAACACCACTGATTTCTTCATCGCTGAGACTCCCCTTATGTCCGCGGTTGGCAAGGTTCTCGGGCCCATACTGGGGCCTAGGGGCAAGATGCCAACACCGATACCTCCGAATGCGCCTATAGACTCCATAATCGATAGGCATAGGCGCTCCGTGAAGCTGCGCGTTCGCGACCAGCTGAACGCACAATGCGCGGTTGGAACTGAGAACATGTCTAATGAAGAGCTTGTGGAGAACATACGGGCAGTTATCACTCGTGTTGAGGGGAAGCTTCCGAAGGGTATGAACAATATTCGTGAGATTGGTGTGAAAACAACTATGGGCCCCTTTGTGAAGATTCAACTATAGGTGAAGGGTATGAACACGGTACTGGAA
>Ga0136652_1001272_pt1 | contig 10910 bp, 9 predicted proteins | sample ConPoolayeEmetaG_FD_94864 | JGI IMG/M metagenome (GOLD analysis project Ga0136652, IMG submission 94864) | Hot spring microbial mat communities from California, USA to study Microbial Dark Matter (Phase II) - Cone Pool mat layer E metaG... ...
GGTGGCGTACTACAACGCCAAGTACGCCACGCGGGTCTGCAAAGAATTCCGGGAGGTCCGCGGTGTGGCCTGAAATGCCCTTCTTAACCCGCAACAATTACACACGGGAATTGACGTTACCGTTTTTCGAGTCGCCGGGCACGTTCACGATCGCGCCTGCTTGACCGTTATCCCCACCCGGCCTTTGCCCGGTGCCTGGCCAGGTGCTCAAATCGGGGCGGACCAACGTTCATCGCCCTGTGGCGGCGATAGGAGCGGGCTGCCTCCCTGTCGGACGCGGGTGGAGCGCTCGCACTGCCCAACCAAGGGCTTTGTCCGGCACTGCATCGGGCCGTTGCGATCCCGCCGGCAGCCTGGCCCGTCGCTCGCGCTCCGAGCCCCGATGTGCTCCCGGCGCCGACGAACTCCGGTTTAGGGCGGCGCAGCATCCGGCTAACGTCTTCGACGTCAAAGCGACCCCCGGCGCTAGTGGTTGGTCACAGTGGGAAGGTGGCGATGGGATTCGAACCCATGAATCGCGGATTTGCAATCCGCTCCCTTAGTCCACTCGGGCACGCCACCGAAACTTGCAACCATCCTATGAGGTCCGTCCCCGGGATGCAACCGGGAACCATGCCGAGCCGACCATCGACCCCCGTGCGCGCCGCAGTCGGGTTCCTTACAGCCGTGATTATCGCCTTTCGATCGGGCCGGCCCCGGGAGCGGGCACGAACCCCCTCAAGAGCAGTGGCAGCACACCGTTCGGAAGGCGCCGAATGCCGCCCGGAAGCGGTCTGGTGCCAGCCGCAGTTCGGGTCCAACCGGTGGTTGGCCCCCCCTTTCAGCATACCTAGCCGGGTCCGGCGTGCCGTGCCCCAGGCCCGGCAGACTTCAAGAGCCCAGCAGCAGTGCCACGAACGGATTGATGTCGCCGAAGCCGACTTCGCCATCGCCGTCGATGTCTCCGTTGAGGTTGGGGCAGCCGGGGTAGACCTGGAAGTAGGTCTCGGGATTGGTAAGCCGCAGGACGAAGGGGTTTATGTCGCCAAAGCCCACCAGCCCGTCGCAGTTCAGGTCGCCGGGGATGATCCGGAGGACGTCTACGGTATCAATCAGCACTCGCAGACTGATTTCGGTGGCGGCGGTTGCCTGCTCGATCGTGAGCAGGCCGCCGACGTGAATGTGGCCGGCGGCAACGTTCCATTGCGGGTCGGTGGGGCTCCAGTGCAAATCGTTGTACCACACCCCGTGGTAGGCCAGGTACTCGCACAGAAAAGCGCCGCAGAAGCCCGTGGTGTCCACGTACGCGTTAATGCCCAGGCCGGCGCTGTTGACCGCAGTGGCGATGGCGGCGGTCGGCAGCGTCGAATAGCGGACGTACCCGGCCGGCTTGGATTGCTCGGGCGGAGCCGGGGTGGGCTTCAGTGGCTCCAGGTAGTCATCAACCCACTGATCTTCCGCCAGGTTCCGCTGCCTGCGTTCGACCTCCCACGAGTTGTTCATCTGCCCACGGCCGAAGGTGATCATGGCGATGGGCGCAACCATGGCGGTGATCGGCCAGAAGTCCGCGGAGGTATCCTGGTAGTCGACCTCGAAATCCCCCTCGCCCTTGCCCAGCCCCTGCGGAAACTCGGGGAAGAAGGCGTAGATGTTGTACCCCCGACCCTCCCAGTTTTCGCCGATCCATCCCTCCGGGTTCTGACTCGGGTTGGGGCTGAAGCGTCGCAGCATCTCGTTGCTGGGCGGCCAATAACCGACCAGCATGATATTGGGCAGCCCGTTACGCACCTGACCCAGGCGGGCCGCCAGACCCAATTCATCGTAAGGGCTCATAACCCTGGCCCGGGCCGGCAGGGGAGTCCCTTCCGGCTCCCGATATTCCTGCGCCTGGGCGGAGATCGAGAGTCCCAGGCCGGCGGCGACGACCGCCGCCCACAGCAAGCCGCCTGGAGCGTGCCTGCTCATATGCGCCTCCTCGCCTTATCGGTCCACCCGTCCACACATGCACCCGCGACCGCCTGTGTCAGTCGCTTGGCCGTCTACTCATAATAGCCACTCGGGTTGGGCGGTTGAAGACAAAAATGCCGCCCGCGCGGCACGCGACGGGCCCACCCGGCCGGGCCCTTTTTGGCGCTTGTGGTCCGACGGTGCCGGGCGGACAATTCAGGCCTGGTCGCCAACCCGGCCGCCGGCCGGGTTGGCGACCATGGGCCCCGACGGTAGGGTGTCGGCCGAGTGCCGGCCGACCTGGCGGGATGATGACACCCATGCGAATCGGCTTTCCAAATCTGATCACTCTGAGCCGGCTGGGGCTGACGGTGCTGTTTCTGGTTCTCCTGTCGGTGTTTGATGCCGACCGGATCGCTCATCTGCGCTGGGTGCTGCACGCGGCCTTCTGGGTCTTCCTGCTGGCGGCCCTGACCGACATCGTCGACGGGCTGCTGGCCCGCATGACCAGCTCAGTGACCTCCTTCGGTCGAGTGGTCGATCCGGTGGTGGACAAGGTTCTGGTATGCGGGGCATTCGTTCTGCTGGCCGGTCACCAGTTTTGGGACCGCCAGCAGAACGTCAACATCACCGATGTGCAACCATGGATGGTAGTGATCATACTTTCGCGTGAGCTGTTGGTGTCGGCGGTGCGCTCGCAGGTTGAAGCCGCGGGGCAGGAGTTCGGTGCTTCCTGGCTCGGCAAGCTCAAGATGTTCGTCCAGTCAATCACGATTTGCGTGATTCTCGGGCAACTGGCCTGGCAGGTCGAAGCGGCCCGGCCGGTCCGGACCGCCTGCGTGTGGGCGACCGTGCTGATAACCGTGCTGTCGGCGGTCGCATACGTCCGTCGAGCCCGGCGGTTTCTGCTGACCGGGGCACCCGGAGTCGGTGCAGCGGCCGGCAAGACCGGCCCGTCATCCCCCGCCCCAAACGCTCCGTCTTCCTCAAGGGTCGAGCCGTGAGTGCCGCGAACGCGAGAATCAGGGCGGCGTGTTTGACCGTCCTGGGCAGCGGCTACCTGCCGCTGGCTCCCGGAACCTGGGGCTCGCTGGTCGGGCTGATATCTTTTGGCGCGTTCTGGCTGATTCTTCGTAGCGCCCGCGCTCCGCAAGCGGTTCTGGAGCTTCTGCTGGCGGCCGGCATCCTCCTGGCCAGTTGGCTATCGGTCCGATGGGGCGGCTGGGCAATCGCTCACTTCGGGTGCGCCGACCCCAAGCCCTTCGTTCTGGACGAACTGGCCGGTCAGTGGCTGGCGCTGCTGGGCGTGACGGTCGGCCTGGGGGGTGAAAGTGGGAGTCTGGCGGCGGTGTTGGCGTCCCAGTTCTTGCTCTTTCGGGCGATGGATATTGTCAAGCCGCCGCCGGCCCGGGCGGCGGAGCGGTTGCCGACCGGCTGGGGCATTCTGGCCGATGACCTTTTGGCCGGGATTTACGCCAACCTGGTCGGTCAGGTGCTGTGGCGGTTGACGCCGCTGGCCGACTGGATCGGGCTAAGCCGCTGAAACGGGCGATAAGACGGACGTGTCCGCGTGCTTCTGGTCGGCGCCCTCATCCTGGGAATCATCGAAGGGCTGACCGAGTTTCTGCCGATCTCCAGCACCGGACACCTGATCTTGGCAGAATGGGTGCTCGGGCTGGACGGGCAGTCCTCGCCGTGGCGAATCCTGTTGTGGGTCAGCCAGCTTGCGGCCATCTTGGCGGTAATCCTCTATTTCTGGCGCGACCTGTGGCGGCGGACGTTCCAGCCGACGGTGCCCGGCTGGCGCAGCCACATTCTGACCAAGCTGGTGGCCGGGATGATCCCCACCGTCGTTTTGGCCCTCCTGCTCAAGAGCTACTTCGACCCACTGGAAAGCAACCCGCCGGCGGTAGCCGGGGCCTTGATCGTGGGCGCCGCGGTCATCGAGCTGATCGACCGTCGTTGCCGCCGGATTGTGCCGCAAGAGCTGGAGGATGTGACTCTGCGGCAGGCGTTTCTGATCGGGCTGATCCAGTGTATCAGCATGTGGCCGGGGGTATCGCGGGCGGGAGCGTCGATCATGGGCGGCATGGCCCTGGGGCTTTCACCGCGCGTGGCCACCGAGTTCTCCTTCTACCTGGCGATTCCCACCATGCTGGGAGCGGCGGTCCGCACCCTGTGGAAATACCGGCAAGACCTCACCGCCGACGTGGCGACCGTCGTGCTGATCGGTAGCGCGACCGCGTTCCTGGTGGCCCTGCTGGTGGTTGCGAGCTTCATGAATTACGTCCGCCGCTACCGCTTCCGGCCCTTTGTGATCTACCGCCTGCTGCTGGGCGGGGCGGTGCTGATTTACTGGCTGGTGGCACGCTAGGCGCCGAGCCGGGAGTCATCACTCGTCCCGCTTGGCGTCGCCGCGCGCGAAAATGCTGGCCACGTAGTTGAGCACGTCGGTGGCGCTGGTCTCGTTGTAGCCGAAGAACTTGATCAGCCGCTGCTTGACCACATCGATCTTGGCCTGGGTCTCGTCATCGACCACGCCGGAGACCACGTTCTTGAGCTTGATGGTGTCACGGGAGTCCTCGAAGAGCTTGAGTTCGAGGGCCTTGTACAGCCGGGCGTTGGTGTTGTATTCGAACTTCTTGCCGTCCAGGGCCAGAGCCCCGATGTAGTTCATGATTTCCTGGCGGAAATCGTCCTTGCGGCTCTCGGGGATGTCGATCTTCTCCTCGATGGAGCGCATCAGGCGCTCGTCGGGGGCCTCGTCGCGGCCGGTGTACTTGTTGCGCACCTTCTCGTGCTGCGTGTAGGCCCGGACGTTCTCGATGTAGTTGGCACACAGGCGCTGGATGGCATCCTCGTCGGCGGAAATGGCCCGCTGGACCTCGGCCTTGAGGATGTCCTCGTATTCCTCGCGGACGATGGTCAGCAGCTCCTTGTAGCGCTTCTTCTGTTCCTCGTCGGTGATCAGCGAATGGTGGCTCAGCCCGGCCTCCAGCTCGTTCATCACCATGAACGGGTTGATGCAGCGATCGGCCTGGGCCTGCTCGCTGACCAGGGCGTTGGAAATCTTGTCCTGGATGTAGCGGGGGCTGATCCCTTGCATCCCCTCCCGCGGAGACTCTTCCCGCAGCTCGCGGACCGAGTCCTCGGTGAAGCCCGGGATGCTCTTGCCGTCGTAGAGTTTGAGCTTCTGGAGCAGAGTCAGTCCGGCCTTCTTGGGTTCGGCCAATCGGGTCAGGACCGCCCACATGGCCGCCACCTCGATGGTGTGCGGGGCGATGTGGATGCCGCGCACCTTGTCCTTGCCGAAATCCTTCTCGTAAATCTTGATCTCGTCGGAGAGCCGGATGTTGTAGGGGATGTCGATCTTGATGGTGCGGTCGCGGAACGCCTCCATCAGCTCGTTGGACTGGAGCTTCTTGTATTCCGGCTCGTTGGTGTGGCCGATAATGACCTCGTCGATGTCGGTCTGGGCGAACTTCTTGGGCTTGATGGTATGTTCCTGGGTGGCCCCCAGCAGGTCGTACAGGAAGGCCACGTCCAGCTTGAGAATCTCGATGAACTCGCACAGCCCGCGGTTGGAGATGTTCAGTTCCCCGTCGAAGTTGAAGGCCCGCGGGTCGGAGTCCGAACCGTACAGGGCGATCTTGCGGTAGTTGATGTCTCCGGTCAGCTCGGTCGAATCCTGGTTCTTCTCGTCCTTGGGCTGGAAGGTCCCGATTCCCAGGCGGTCTTTTTCGGACAAAATCAGCCGTCGGACCACGACGTGATCCAGCACTTTCCGCCAGTCGCCGCTATGTTTGACCAGCAGGTCCTCGAAGGTCCGCCGGCAGAAGGGGTCCAGGTCGCCTTCCACGCGGACCTGTTGGTCTTCGGGCAGGTCGGCGTTGAGCTGGGCCAACACATCGCGACGGGCCGAGCGCGGGATCAGCTTCAGCGGCTCCTCGTTCATCGGGCAGGGATGGACTTCGATCTGCCCGTCCTCGTTGGGCAGCTTCCAGGAGAAGGTGTACAAAGCACCTTCATCGGTGGCCGAGTAGGCCTCCAGCCCCTTCTTGAGCAGTCGCACGATGGTGCTTTTGCTGGATCCGACCGGCCCGTGCAGCAGGAGGATCCGCCGATCGGTGCCATAGCCCTGGGCTGCCGACTTGAAGAACTCCACCAGCCGCATGAGCGACGCGTCCAAACCGTAGATCGCGTCCGCGCCCCGATCAAAGGGGTCATCAAAGAACTTGTAGTGCACGTAATCCTGCTTCAGGTATGTGTATTTTTCGGTACCGAAATGCAGGATCATGTCGTAGATCCGCTGGAAGGCGTTCCGGGCCAGTCGTGGGTTGCGCGCTACCAGGTCTAGATATTCCAGGAAGGTCCCTTCCCAGTGCTGCTGGCGGAACTTGTCGGTGTCGACGTGCCGGCTGATGGTAGAAAGTATCGCTTCACGGCTGGGCATCTAAGCTCTCCAGGCCCGCTTGGCAGTTCGACCTGCTGGAGGTCGGGCCGCCCGGGCCCAAGCCTGATGGTTCGGACAGGCTTTATCGGACCTTCACTATCCCTCCGGTCCAACCTCACTACTCATGCTAGGGGTGGCCCCGGCACCCGTCAATCTGGAGCCCGGGCATCCCACCTTGAACATTATCGACCGCTTAGGGGTCAAGCTCGCGTCCCAAACTATGCGCATCTACTTCTTCCTGCGGGGCTGCTCCACCACGCCGACTTCCACGCTGTCGCATTCCGGGCAGCGGAGCGGAGCTTGGATCGCCTTAGGGACGAACCGGTGTCCGCAGGCCCGACATTCCCAGACCCGCTCGCAGGATTTCTGCCCGCACTTGGGACAGGTCATGGGGAAGGCCGGGCCGCCGGGACGCAGGCGCACCACGCCTTCGTAGCCGCAGTCTTTGTTAATGCATCGGACGAGCACGTCGACCGGCTGGACGCCCGGGACGTCGGGCGGGCGCAGTGCCAGGTACAGCCAGATGGCGCCCCCGATCAGGGCGGCTCCGGCCAGGCCGGTTGCGATCCGTTTCCGCCGTTGGACCCGGGCGAACGCGCCCCAGAGGGTCTCGCCCTGGCCTTCGATCGCGGCCCGATAGTCCTCTGATCTGCCGAAGCGCGGGGGCGGCATGCCACATTCTGCCTAACACTACCCTACAAAACCGCTCAGGTAGCTCGGGTCCATAGCGCCGGGCCTCCGAGTTCGGTGTTTTGGGGGCGCCGGGACGCTCGGGCTGGCCCTGGAGGTCCAGCCCTGCGGTTTTTCAGCGGTCACCTGATGATATTATAAGCCGGTGGCCCATGGTTCGGCGGCCGGGGAGAGCCGGACCGTGCGTGGTACGCGTCTGAGGCTTTTGCAGTCGGTCGGGGTCGGCTAGGATGCTGCTGTCGCTTGGGGGCCGGGCCCGGGTCCGACGAGGCTTGGCCATGGACGTCCGCATCGGCATCGGCTACGACCTTCATCGCCTGGTTGAGGGGCGGGCTCTGATACTGGGCGGGGTGATGATACCTGACGGGCTGGGCCTGCTCGGGCACAGTGATGCCGACGTGGTCTTGCACGCTTTGTGCGACGCACTGTTGGGGGCGATGGGGCAGCCGGACATCGGCGAGCTTTTCCCCGACCGTGATCCGGCCTGGAAAGATGCGGAGAGCCGGGTGTTTGTGGCCGAAGCACTGGCCCGGGTACGCGCGGCGGGCTATCAGGTGAGCAACGTCGATCTGGTCATTCATGCCGAGCGGCCGCGGCTGGGTCCGCACAGGGATCGCATTCGAGGTTCGGTGGCCAGGCTGCTGGGCGTGGCCGAGGGGCGGGTGGGGGTGAAGGCTAAGACCAACGAGGGGGTCGACGCGGTCGGTCGTGGAGAGGCGATCGCCTGCTGGGCCGGCGTGCTGCTGACCCAGCCGTGACCAAGGGCTGGGTGTGCGGCTGTGCCGGGTGGACACCGGCCGGCCTGCCGATTACCATTTAAGATTGTGCATGAGCGGGCCGGTGCCGACCAGCGGGTCGGTGCGAAGGCGGCGGCCCGTCTCATACCGGTGGAAGCGGGGCGGCCGACGGCGCGGTCGGCGGTCTTGGCTGTGTAGTGGGGCCGGAGAAAGCGGATCATGCTGCTGGGCTGGTCGATTCTGGACGCCCTGCTGCGCAACTGGGCCCTGGTCGTCATCGTCACCACCATCGTGATTCTGCTGGTGGTGCCGGCCACGATCCTGATGAAGTACGTGCGCATTTCCCTGAACATAATGCGCACGACGAAGCCGCCGCTGGCCCGCAGCCCGCTGGACTTCGACCGGCTGGTCGGAGAGCCGGTGAGTTTTCCGGCCTACGATGGACTACCGCTTCAGGGGATGCTGATCCGGGCCAACCCGGCGGTGGCCCGGCGGGGGCTGATCGTCTTCGCCCACGAGTTCTGCGCCGACATGCATTCCTGTGCCCGCTACTGCCGCCCGCTCCAGCAGGAGGGCTATGACATCCTGACCTTCGACTTCCGCGGACACGGCCAGTCGGAGTGCCCGCCGGACTACACGCCCCGCCAGTGGGTGACCGATCGAGACCTGGACGACATGCGCGGAGCGGCCGCGTTCGCCGAGCATTGGCTGGCCGAGCAGGGCTACCTGGCGGAGTTCGGAGTCTACGGAATCTCGCGTGGGGCCTGCGCTGCGATTCTGGTGGCGGCGGAGAACCCCAGTATCCGAGCCATCGTCTCGGACGGCGCTTTCAGCACCGATACGACTGTAGAGTATTTCATGAAGCGCTGGGCCTATATTTTCGCCCGGGTCAGATTCGTGTATGAGAACCATCCGCCGGTCTTCTGGCGGTTTCTCCGCTGGTCGGTGTTTTACTTTGCCCGTCGGGAATTCAAGTGCCGCTTCCCGTCGGTGCGGAAGGCCATCACTCGGATGAGCCCCCGGCCGATGTTGTTCATTCACGGGGAGAAAGATTCCTATCTGCCGGTGGAGCAGAGTCGGCGGCTGTACGCCCTGGCGCCGCAGCCCAAGCTGCTCTGGATCGCCCCGGGCGCACGGCATAACCAGGCGGTGGTGCTCCACCCCGAGTTCTACAGTCGCCTGACGGTCAGCTTTTTCAACCGTTACCTGGCGGGAGCGGCCGGCTCGACGACCGTGGCTGATAAGACCGCTGTGCAGCCGATTGCCCGCGACCTGGCTGAGGCTTCGGTCGCGGACCAGATGGTGCAGCCGGTGGCCGCCAACTAATGGGTTGACCGCAAGCATGCAGCACCGATCAGAATGCGAGGCGTTAGCGCGCGGTGTCGATTTCAGCGCTTGCCTGCCGGGCGTCCGGCCTGTCGCCGGGGGCTGGTGCGGCGTGATATAGTTCCCGGCGACTTGCGAAAATGCCGACGCTGCTGGAGAAACTGGCTGCCAAAGCGGCGTATCTGCACGCCCAGTGGGTCTACCGCCACTTCCTGGCCGGACTGCGAAGCGTCAAAAACCAGCAACGACGAGTTCTGGCCCGCATTCTGCCTTTGGTAACCGACAGCGAGTTCGGACGGCGCAGCGCCTTGGACCGAGTACGTGACCTGCATGACCTGCGCCGGGCCGTGCCACTGGCCACCTATGAGGATTATCGGCCCTACATCGACCGCGTCGCCGCCGGGGAGCTTCAAGCTCTCTTCTCGCCCGGGCAGCGGATCCTGATGTTCGCCACGACCAGCGGCACGACCGCCCGGCCCAAGTGGATACCGGTGACGCCGACCTTCGTCGCCGACTATCGCCGGGGCTGGAACATATTCGGCCTGAAAATGTTGAGCGACCATCCGCGGGCGATTCTGCGCCCGATCCTCCAGTCCAGCGGAAGGCCGGACGCCGGTCGGAGCCCGGGTGGGATTCCGTACGGAGCGATCACCGGACTGTTGGCTGCGACGCAGAAGCGGATCGTCCGCCGGTTTTACGTCGGCCGACCGGAGATCGCATACCTGGGCGACCCTTTGGCTCGGTACTACGCCCTGATGCGCCTGGGACTGACCAGCGACGTGGCCCTGGCGGTGACCGCCAACCCGGCCACCCTCATCCAGATGGCTCGCACGGCCGACCAGCACAGCCAGGAGCTGATTCGGGATGTGCGGGACGGAACTCTGTCGAGCCGGGTGGTGGATGATCCGGTTTTGCGGCAACGGCTCGGCCAGGGGCTGAAACCCGATCCGGCTCGGGCCGCGCAGCTCGAGCGGGTGCGGGCCGCGGCCGGCAGACTTCGGCCGCGCGACTACTGGCAACTGGAGCTGGTTGCCTGCTGGACCGGAGGGACCATGGGCCATTATCTGCCACGGCTGTCGGAGTGGTGGGGCGAGCTGCCGGTCCGCGACATCGGCCTGCTGGCCAGTGAAGGCCGGGTCAGCATCCCGCTGGATGACAATACGCCGATCGGAGTCCTGGACGTCGGCTCGGCAGTCTTCGAGTTCGTGCCGGTCGAGGAGTCCGAGGCCGGTCAGCCCCGGACACTGGAGCCCGGCGAGCTGGAGGTCGGCCGCGACTATTTGGTGGTGCTCAGCAGCGCCAGCGGTCTGCTGCGTTACAGGTTGGACGACGTGGTTCGCGTGCACGGGTATCTTGATCAGGCCCCGCTGGTTGAGTTCCTCTACCGAGCTGGGAGGGTCGCGTCGATCGCCGGCGAGAAGCTGACCGAAAGCCAGGTGGTCAATGCCATGCGGGACGCTTGCCGGTCGCTGGGCGTACCGGAGCCGGATTTTGTCCTGGCTCCCTGCTGGTCGGATCCGCCTTTTTATCGCTTAAGCTGCCCGCAGCCGGTCAGTGCTTCACTGTTGGAAGCGATTGACCGAGAGCTGGCCGTGCAGAACGAAGAATATGCTTCTCGCAGGAAGTCGAATCGGCTCGGTCCGCTTCGGTTTCGCCGACTTGCCGAGCACACCTTGGCCGAGATGGACCGCCGGCTGGTCAGGCAGCGGGGGGGCGCCGCCGAGCAGGACTGAGCGGCAACCTTGAGTCGGCACGAACCAGGCGGGCTGGAGCCGCAC
>Ga0136652_1001273_pt1 | contig 10909 bp, 8 predicted proteins | sample ConPoolayeEmetaG_FD_94864 | JGI IMG/M metagenome (GOLD analysis project Ga0136652, IMG submission 94864) | Hot spring microbial mat communities from California, USA to study Microbial Dark Matter (Phase II) - Cone Pool mat layer E metaG... ...
GCCCTATCCGGGTACTGAGGTTAGGGAGAGGGCTGAGGAGCTGGGGCTAAAAATTCTGCATAATGACTGGTTGAGGTATGATGCCAACCAGGCGGTTTCAGAAACAAAAGACGTCAGCGCCGATTACATAAACAAGGTAATTAGGGAGTTTAAGGATTCCATAGAAGCAGCTGTGGAAAGGAAGGAGGAACTTAAAAAGCAGGGGCTTCTCAGTAAGAAGGATGAGGAGGAAATCGAGCTTAGGAAGAGAAGATTGGTAGCTTGGCAAATATTGAAGAACGATTACGTAGAAAGGCACGGTAAATTTTCAGGAGACGGGGATCCAGTTGGACTCCTTACAGAGAAACTATACGCTATAAAAACCGTTTCATCTATTTTAACGAAGGAGGAGCTCGCAGAAGAAATAAGGAAAATGCTTGAGGAAGGTATTCTAAACTATACGCGGAGTGACGGTTCAGTGACTTGGTTCTGGGCCAATATAGGTGGGCGGGAGAAGCTTCAAGCAGGACTCGGGCAAAATGTCAAATAGCCACATTCCTATTTGGCTTTACAGCAAATTGGAATCCGTTAGATTTGGAGTATTTACGTAAAATTTAAGTACTTAATTGCTATGTTTTTGCGTTAAACTCATTCAAGCTAAAGGTTGTGTGGTTGAGTGATATGAGAACCTTGTTGATAAATGTTCCCTATCCTTTCTCAGAGTGTCCAACTCTGCCTCTGGGATTAACTTACTTGGCTGCGGTACTTGAGAAGAATGGCTACGAAGTTCAAATTCTTGACATGGTTATTTCGAGATTTTCATTAAAGAAGATTAAGGAGAAAATCTTGGAGTTCAAACCAGACATTTGTGGCGCTGGGCCGGTTACTATGAATTATCCCACGGCTCTACGGGCGCTTAAGGTTTGTAAGGAAATGGGTTGTATGACTGTAATAGGTGGGTGTCATGTTACCTTTTGGGATGAGGAATGTTTGACAGAGGCACCCTACATCGATGTTGTGGTTAGGAGGGAGGGAGAATACACCTTGCTTGATTTGGTCAAGGGTAGGGACTTCAAAGATATCTTGGGCATAACTTACAGAGAAGATGGACAAATTGTGGTTAATCCAGACAGGCCTTTCATTCAGAATCTGGATGAGCTACCATTTCCAGCGCGCCATCTTCTTCCCTTGGCGAAGTATCACGCCTACAAAACTGGGGCCAGTATGATCACTGCGCGGGGTTGTCCCTACCACTGTATCTTCTGTGTTGGGCATAAAATGGTTGGTTCCAAAGTTCGCTACCGTAACCCCAAGCTGGTTGTAGACGAAATTGAGGAAATCCTTAGTTTGGGATTCAAGGACATATGCATAGAGGACGACCAGCTGACCATGAATCACAAACATGTCTTCGCCATTTGCGACGAGATTATCAGTAGAGGGTTAAAGTTTGATTGGGCTGCGTTCTCCAGATGTGACACTGTTACACCTGAACTTGTGAAAAAGATGAGGGAGGCCGGTTGCTACTATTTCTGCTACGGCGTTGAGAGCGGGAACCAAAGGATTCTTGATTTAGCCAGAAAAAGACAGACTCGAGAAAAAATAGTGAGAGGCGTAAAAATAGCTAAGCAGGGAGGAATTAATGTTCTCGCCTCGTTCATAATGGGGCTTCCTGGAGAAACTCCCCAAACCATGAAGGAATCGCTGGAGTTTGGAGCTTCACTGAACACATCCTACGGGTACCATATTCTTGCACCGTTCCCAGGAACAGAGGTTAGAGAGAAGGCCAAAGAGTTTGGAATAAGGATACTTCACAATAACTGGCTTAGATACGATGCTAACCAGGCAGTTACAGAGAGTGATGAGGTGCCCAAAGAACTCCTAAACAAGGTAGTGGGCGAATTTAACGCCGCCATAGAGGAATGCATTAGAGACACTGAGAGACAAGTGGAACAGGGCACTGCTACACCCGACATGGTTGCGGAAATCAACCTGAGGAGAAGACGCAAACTGGCCTGGCTGCTCCTGAAAAATGACCGCATAGAGAGACACGGGATAACTGAAAACAATGGGGAGGAACCAGTAAAACTCTTAGCAGACAAGATGCACTCCTTCGGATCCATATCCCGAATTCTCAAAAGAGACCAAGTGGAAACAGTGCTAGGACAGTTTGTAAAGGAAGGCTTACTGGAATACAAGGCGGATGACAACAAAATACAGTGGAACTGGGTGGACATTGGGGCAAAGGTGAGAAAAAAACAAATCCCAGAAATACAAAAAATGAAGACTTAAGATAACAAAAATTATTCTGCCCTTAAATTTTCATTTTTCCAGTGATTTTTTCTTTGTCCTTGTTTGTTTCAATCCTGCGCGATGTAGTAGAGCGAGGGGTCGTCTTTTTTCTCTTCTTCGCTTCTGAAGAGTCTGGGTATTGCGGGGTCAAAATCGTTTTCCATGAAGTAGGGTACATACTTCTTCATTGTTCTTTCTGTGAGGTTCCAGTCTATTTTGTCCGTGATTCCTACAAAGTTGGTATACCGGGCATACCCATAGCAGTAGGCAAATGCTCCCGCGATTAGGCGCTGTCTTTTATCCCATTCCGAGAAGCGCATATAGAGTTCCGCCTGGGCGCTCTGGGCAAACTCATTAAATGCTTCTAATACGTCCAAGTCTAAAGGCTCCACTTTGTCTCCTTTTCGTGTGAATAGAGCTACTCCCGTAATTTTTTCTGTGTAGTCTACTGGTTCTGTGGTCATGGTTGAAAAATCGTCGAATTTGGCTTTTACACCCTTTAATCGATAGGCGCAGGCGATGTTGCTGTAGGGTGCTTTGGCTTCTGTTGCTGACCAGGGAAAGTGTGGTTTTCCTCCATCATAAATGTGTAATATTTCGCTGAAGACTAGGATTTCATCTTTACCTATTTTGTAGGGTCCGTGGTCGCAGAGTTTGGCTCTTGCCTCACACTCGTCTAAAAACGCGTAGACCTCTAGGTTAGTCATAACCCTTTTTATCTTGGCTCCTTCCTCGGGTGTTATGTCTATGATTTGTTCTTTAACCCAATCTATGTCGGATTGATTCAGGGCCAAGTTCTCCCAGTTTGAATCATAAACTGTTAGTTTTCCTCCTGGAAAATATGAGGATGCCAACCTTTTCCAGAAGTCGAGTATGAAGGCAGTCTGCTCCCTCTTCTCCTTGGGCTCCGATCTGGGGTCTCCCTTGTTGGCGAAAATCTCCCCCATTCTGCCACACATGTAGTAGAGTGGAATGTAAAATATGGTCATGGCGTGTAGCTCTGAGAGTATCTTTCTGCTCTCCCTACCCATTCTTTCTGGAGTGGTCTTCTCTGATACCTTCTTTAATATGTTGAAGAGTATGTCATAACTGTTATAAAAAGAGACGCAAATATAGGCGGTTACTGGGAAGAGCTGTGACTCTAGTAGGCCTCTGCTGGTAACTTGGTAATCCACGACTCTTGAAATGTGGGGTATAAGCTTGTTAGCTTCTGCAATACTCATTAAGAAACACCTTCCACCTTTTTATTTTTCAATTTTTATGATTGGTTTTGTCCATTCCTCAAAACTTAAATTTGTATCTGTTTTTGTTCCTGTTTTATTCTTCTAAAATGTATAGTTCTCCTTTGGAGCCTCCGAGGGCGACGATTTTTGCCTTTTTTCCGTTTAATTCGCCGTTGTATCGAATTTCTGTTCCCATTAGCCCCGGTATGCCGAATTCTCTTGTCACTATGGCTAAATGTGCCCCTAGGCCTCCTGATAGGCACACTACTCCGGATACGCGTGAAAGTACTGGTGCTAGGGTGGTGGTTCCCGCGTCTTGGACCACTGGTATTTTTCCTTGCGGGCCTGATTTGAGGAGGGAAACCACATCCTGAACCGTTTTTATTACCACCAGTTGGCCCTCGGCATTCTTTTCACAGCTTATCATTCCTTCAGCAATTTTTTTGTAGCTCATACTCATCCCTCGTAATACTACCTATAGAAAAACATACTCTTATAAATCAATTGGAAGAATTCATACTTCAATAACTGATTTTTTTGTTGCGGTTAGGCAAATCTAGTGGTTTATTTTTTCACTTTTAAACCTTGGTGGTTACTAGGTATTCTGAGATGCCGTAGCCTTTTTCCTGTTCTCCTCGGACTTGGAACTCTGAAAAGTTTTCGTAAATATCTGTGCGGGCCCCTTCTTTAGATTGGCGTGGCGGATAAACTATTCCATACACTTTTTTTGAAATAATTGTCCTAGACACTCCATTTTCGTCTTTGGCGATGTAGGTAGATTCTCTGGGTGTTTTTCCGTCTCTCTCGTATTTGGTTTCGATTTTTGCATCTAATACTTCAACGTTGCCTTCACTGTTTGATACGAATCCGCTGATTTCGGTTTTTTTACCAATTGTTAGCCTTATTACGTTTATGGCGTAGTTATCGAATTGGGCTTGCATCCAGTCCCACTTTGTAATTTTTGAGTAGTCTCTCAGGCCCCAAGAGTGGTCGCGGTGCCCGTAGCTGTCAACTTTTATGGCGGCTCCATCAGGGAATCTGATTACCCCATTCACTTTACAGCTTTGCTCATAATGCTCCTGTTCAAGAACATCCTTTACGTATGATTTTTTGGGGTCGAATCTAAATACTGGGAATCTGCCAAGAAACGTGAAGTCCATGTTCACCTTTTCCGTTTCTAGGAAAACGTTCCATCTTTTTTGGGGCTTTACCAGGTCAAAGGTCAACTTTCCATCGCTTATACTTTTCAGTTTGCCGCTCACCCCTGTGGAGTTCATATAACCGTCAACTTTTCCATCAACCACATATGTTGCGAGGAAGTCTGTTCTCCCATTGTTGGGATAAGTGGATATGTAGAAAACCCCGCAGACCTTACTTTTACCGTCCATGTATGTAAAATACCAGGATTCCTTCCAATCAATTCTCGGAGGATAGTCGTGGGGATACTCCTCCCAGTCCTCAATTGTTCTACCTAAACTCATTTTTCCACCATCCAGTAGAATGTGGGGTCCCTTGCCCACTCCTCCTTTGGTCTGAAGATTCTTGCCCATGAGGGATGCATAATTTTCCACTCATTCATAACTTTGGGTAACCATTTTTCTCTTGTTTCCTCAGTTATACCAAATTTGAACTTGTTTGTTATTCCCGCCAAGTCTGTGAACACGAAAAGGTAGGTTGTGAAAACTTGGGCCCCGGAGAGAATCTTCATTTCTTCTGGCCACTCAGCAAATTTTAGGTAAAGCTCGCTTTGCGCGTCTGTTGCAAATTGGTTCAGTGGATCAAGCATGTCCAGCTCCACGGGTTCTATCTTGTCGCCTCTACGGGTAAAAATTGCCACCTTACGAATGTTATTGGTGTAATCTTCAGGTTTAATGAACATTGTTCCGTAGTCCGTAAACTCTGCAGATTCGATTCCCTTAAGAGTTAAAGCGAAACACACATTGGGCAATGGAGATTTAGCATCTAGGTCACCCCACTCAAATTTGAGGTTTGTTCCATCCCAAAGAGGCGAGAACTCCCTGAATATCAATATTTCGTCCTCACCTATCCTGTAAGGCCCCATTTCATGTATGGAAGCTCTACACTCACAATAGTAGAGAAAAGCAGTTAACTGCAGCTGAGCCATAACCCTCTTCAACTTGGAAACCTTTTCCCTACCCAGCTCTACGAGGTTCTCCTTAACCAATCTGAGTATGGAGCCCGGAAGTATGTTTATTCTGAAACGGTTATCATCCGCAAATAGGTTCCCGTCAAAGTAAGCACTGGCCATCCTCTGCCAGAAATCAAGCATGAAGTTAACTTCCTTCCTCCTCTCCTCAGGCTCATTCTCCGGTCCTCCCAACTCCCATAATGTCTGCATCCTCCCTATCATATATAGCCCAATAAATGCCCACATTCCCAAAGTATTGGGCACCATTGCAAGCGTCTTGCTTCTCCTACCTATTTCAGCCGGGTCAATATGCTTTGCTAACTCCCTCATAATATTGTACTGGTACCCGTTGTAAAGCTGGAAACAAGCCAGACAATTATAGGCAGTAACATTAAACAGCTGTGACTCTACAAGCGTCCTTTCCGAGAGAAGCCTCGTAGACACATCACTAACTCTACTTATTAATTGATTAACTCTATCAATGTTAAGATCACCCAACATGGAAAACCCTCCAAAAACAATTTTTTAAGTTTTTAATTATCTCTCTCTTAACTTATAAACTAATTGGAAGAAACGTTTTATCGCATAATTGCCTAGTTTTTTCCTTATTGGGAGGGAGCAAAATTTTCTCGAACCACATTTTAAACCCTTTTTCTGCGGATTTCAGTCACCATACAAATACAGTAAACAAACGCAATATTGTTCAAAAACAGCAGGAGGAAGAAAGGAAACCAGAGAAAAACCTACAACCATTAAAAGGGGGGTTAGTAATTTATCAAACGTTATTTTGGGCAAAACTTAAGTATTAGTATTTATGGTTGTACCACTTATGTCAACAAGAACGCTTCTAATAAATACACCGTATCCCTTCACGGAGTGCCCCACAATTCCATTGGGGTTGACTTATCTGGCGGCGGTTCTTGAGGACAGGGGGTTTGATGTGGATATACTGGACATGGTGGTCTACAAGTTCTCCAGAGAAAAGATTATTGAAAAAATTAGGGAGTACAAGCCGGACATTGTGGGAGCGGGCTCCGTTACCATGAATTATCCACACGCTAAACGCATACTTCAAATCGCAAAGAATGAAGGCGCAACTACAATCATTGGAGGCCCACATGCTACCTTCGCGGACAGGGAGGTTCTCAGTGAAGCACCCTGGATTGACATAGTAGTGAGAAGAGAGGGCGAGTACACACTACTTGACATTGTCAGGGGCAGAGACCTAAAAGACGTTAAAGGCATAACTTATAGGGAGGATGGAGAAATAGTCCGAAACCCGGACCGCGAATTACTAATGAATCTGGATGAGCTACCCTTCCCCGCCAGACACTTAGTACCCCTATCCAAATACATTGCCTATAAAACCGGCTGCAGTATGGTGACCGGTAGAGGTTGCCCCAACAGGTGCATTTTTTGCGTGGGGCCCAAGATGACCAGTAGAAAGATGAGGTTCCGCAACCCTAAACTCTGCGTGGACGAGATGGAGGAAATTCTTGATTATGGTTTTGATGAAATAATTGTGGAGGACGACACCTTCACTATAAACAAGAACCACGTCTTCAGCATTTGTGATGAGATCATAAGCCGGGGACTAAAGTTTAAGTGGAGTGCTAACGCCCGCGTTAACACAGTAACCAAAGAGATGCTTCAAAAAATGTACGAAGCGGGATGCATATTTATCCAGTTTGGCGTGGAGAGTGGAAACCCCGAAATTTTGAGAACGTGTAAAAAGGGAATAACACTTGAGCAGGTACGGAAAGCCACCCAAATAGCCAAGGAAGTTGGTATAGGAGTCCTATCCTCCTTCATAATAGGATTGCCTGGGGAAACAGAAGAAACCATAAAGGAAACCATGGAATTCGCGCGGAGTCTGGGAACCTATTACGGCTACCACGTTTTAGCTCCCTTTCCCGGAACAGAGGTCAGAGAAAGGGCAGACGAACTGGGAGTAAAAATCCTTACAAACAACTGGTTAAGGTACGACGCCAACCGTGCAGTAACCGAAACAGAAGGAGTCTCAGCAGAATACATGAACAAAATTGTTAGGGACTTCTACAAGGGAGTGACCAAATACGTAAAGAACCAAGTGAAAGCCGAAGAGGCCGGAACCGCCAGCGAAGCCGATTTAAAAGATGTAGCAATCAGGAGAAGAAGATCCCTAGCATGGCACCTGCTTAAAAACGATTTAATAGAAACATATGGCAAATTCAAGGACGAAGCAGAAGATCCCGTAAAAAAGCTCGCAGACAACCTATACAGTTATCGGGGAATCAAAAACAACTTCACAAAACAATACATAGATAAAGAGATTGCCCAAATGGTCAAAGAAAAACTGTTCACCTACAAAAACGAAAACGGCACCATCGTGTGGCAGTGGAAAATGCCGGAAAAACCCATAAGAGCAAAAACAAAAGAATAACTAACCTTCCCACAAAAACACCCACACACTCAGAGTAGGTTCGAAAAGTTAATATCTAAGCCCCGAACTACTGTATGCTAGACATGTCTATTTTTTAGATAATGGGGAAAAAATATGGCTAGCAATGGGCTACGCCACGTAGTAGAACAACTATTTAGCAAAAATAGAAAGATACGTGAAAGGGCGGCTGAAACTCTGGGAAGATACGCTGAAGGCGAAATAGTCGATGAGAACGCATTAGACCCCCTCATAAAACTTCTAGACGATAAACATCACAGAGTCAGGAGAACCGCAGCCTACGCCCTTGGAAGATACGCAGAGCAAGGATTAGTAAAAGAATCAGCTCTAGACAAACTCGTGGCACTAATGCAGGATAAAAATGTTAACGTCCGCCAAAACGTCACCTTCGCCCTACTAATGTACTCCTACCAAAACTTTATGGACCCAAGAGCCCTCAAATTTCTAGTAAAAATGCTTGAGGAATCCGACTTTCTAGCAAGCGGCGAAGCCGCCTACACCCTAGCCAAATACGCAGAAAAAGGACTGGTGGACGAGTCAGCCCTCAAACCCCTAACCAAACTCCTAGAATCCAAAGACCAACTAGCTCGAGCCAACGCAGCCTACGCCCTAGCCAAATACGCAGAAAAAGGATTCCTAAACCCACAAGCAGTAAAAATACTAGTCAAACTTTTAGAAGACAAAGACTACCGAGTCCGAGAAAACTCCACCATGGCCATGAACGAATACATAAAGAACGGAATCACAATAAACTAATTATTAAAAATAATCACCACCAACCAACTACTAATTTATAAACTCAAAGTGATGCAAAAACCACATTTTCACACACGGACACATGCTTCCCCCTCTAAGACTACCGTAAAAGGGACTTGTAGAATCTTCTTCAAAACCAAAACTTACGGGATTTGGATAGAATGCTCCCACATAACAAAAAGTTATATGTTTTACACAATTTTGCAACGCTTGGATCTACGCCACTAATTTTTGAAAATTTTCTGACTTGGCTCCATATTTTTGATTGACTTGTTCTGCCCTATTTTTTTTGGGTGAATCTGGCTGCCTGCCCCGCATCTTCCCTCTCCCCTATACATAATTGTGATAAAAAAGAGGAACACATGCTCTAAAGTTTCTTTAAAACTGGGAGCGTTATTCAAAAAGTAGATCTCTACAAAAAGGGGTGCAACTAAACATTAGGGTGAACTTGCATCGAAGCTGGAAAAAGGTTTATAATAGAGAAAGATTAGAGACATATTCAAATTTATGGAGGAGTAGGAGAGAGTGCAAAGAAAGAAAATGTTATCACTATCTATAGCCGCTCTCTTCGTCAGTATGCTACTATTGGCAGGCTTCACCATAGCCGCGTCAAACCCAGCAACGTATGGGTCTCTAAACTTGCCAGCAGTCCAAGAAAGCACAGCTAAGCAAACCGGGAGAAATGTAACCATAATTTGGGACATTTACGGTATCCCACACATTAATGGAATAACCCAAGCAGACACATTCTTCGGCCACGGATACGCCCAAGCAGTAGACGGCATCGAACTACTAATGCTAAACCTCATCACCGCAAAAGGCAGACTATCAGCAACATTCGGATACGACAAATACAATAACACTTGGTATCCCGGCTACAAGCTCAGAGCCCAAGGAATAATTAGAGAAGGTGAACCGAATAACGCCATGAGTGACGGTTTACTTTGGAAATTAAAGATTCCAGTAAGCCACTCCCAATACCTCAAAATAAATCAAACTATGAGAGAAATAATGATAGAACCCTTCGCCGCAGGCATCAACTATTACATCTATGAACACTGGGACACCCTACCCTCATGGATAAAGCAAAACGCACCAGTAACGGGAGAAGACATAGCCTCAATGGCCGCCCTCATCAACTTTCTATTTGCAGAAGACATTGTAAGCTGGCTAACCGCAGAGGCCACACTAAAGGCTTTGAACTGGGACGTCGAAACATACCTACTACAACACAATTTAGGACCTGTTCCAATGCCCCCCTCAGTAGGATCTTCCGGCCTGCTATATAAGGGGAGTAACGAGTATCTTGTGAATGGAAGTCTTTCTAGCACTGGTTACCCTATTTTGGGTGCTGATCCACACTTGGAATGGGATGGAATAACCCAGTGGCACGAGGCGCACCTAATGGCGCCAGCAGAGGGCACACTACCCGAATTAAACGTGCATGGCGTAATCTTTTATGGACTGCCATTCATAGGAATTGGGCACAACGAGTACCTTGCCTGGATGTCAACAGTTAACCAGCCCGACACCATGGACGTTTGGATTGAAAAACTAGACTCTACCAACACCAAGTACTACTACGATGGTTCTTGGGTTCCCCTCACAAAAGAAGTAATAAAACTGCCAGTACTAGTTCCCGGAATAGGTATAATGATTCAAGAACTACCCACATACTATTCTCACCACGGAGTCCTATTAACCATAAATGAGACAGCACACTACGCCCTTGCAGTAAACTATTCCACAAGTGGTCAATGGACCGGCGTAGAACAGTTCTACCTCATGAACACTGCACAAAACATAACACAGTGGAAAGAAGCCATGTCCCTACTTGGAGTAGGCATATTCAACTACATGGTGGCAACCAAATACAATGAAACCTTCTATGTTTGGAACGCAATGTGCCCACAAAGAAATGACATGTGGAACTGGAACTTGGCTGTACCAGGGCTATAGATTCGGATAAACTGGGCTTTTTTTCTGGTTGATCCTGCTTTTTGTAGCGTTTCTTGTGGGGCTGAGGGAAAAATAATGTAGGAGAACGACACGTATAAAGGATATGAAGCCGGA
>Ga0136652_1001278_pt1 | contig 10891 bp, 7 predicted proteins | sample ConPoolayeEmetaG_FD_94864 | JGI IMG/M metagenome (GOLD analysis project Ga0136652, IMG submission 94864) | Hot spring microbial mat communities from California, USA to study Microbial Dark Matter (Phase II) - Cone Pool mat layer E metaG... ...
AAATATGGTTGCTAATACATTAAGCGATAGGTAATATAAGATGCTACCCATCAAGGAATCTTTTTTAGAACTATATTTCAATCTTTTGCGAATTTTTCACTCAAAGTGTTATTATATAATTATCATATATTGGAGAAGATCAAATGAATAAAAACGAAGTAAATACCGCTTTTGAAATATTGCTTGAAGAGATTGAGGAGGTTTTTAATATAATTAGCAAAGAAGGAGAAGAAGCATTCAAAGCTCAAGATTTTGATAAGGCAAGGTCTCTCAGTGAATATGGTGAAAGATTGAAATCTTTTAGAGAAAAAGTAAAAACTCTTCAGAAGGAATGGCATACGATTTTCAGTGAAAGAATACCATCCCAAGTTAGAAAAAGAAAGACAAAAAGTAGATTGAAAAAAGGGCTCAGAACTTCCGAAGATAAATTCTTTATTCCCATTTTGGGCTCACTTATCGAATTAGGCGGAAAAGCAGAAATGAAAGATGTCTTAAAACTCGTCCATGACAAAATGAGAGATATCTTAAATGAATATGATTACGAAACTCTTCCATCAGGAGGAATACGATGGGAAAATACTGCTCAATGGGCAAGAAATACAATGGTAAACGAAGGGCTTTTATCAACTTATTCTCCAAGAGGTGTTTGGGAAATTACAGAAAAAGGGTGGAATTTTTATAATCAAAATAAAGGCAAAACTTGAAGTATATCGTGAGCTACTTGAACTTGTAAAGAATAGATTTTTAAAGACAAGGAGTAGATGAAAGACAAAACCCTTTCTTCCAAAAACCAAAACCATAATTCAGCCACCAGCCAGTTAGGGCGTGAAATTTACCAGCTGTTTTATAGGTTCTATGATTTAATAGAGGAAGGAATAAAAATTGAAGGGGGCAACTCACAAATTGTCCTGCACAGAATGAATCACTTATTCAAAAAGAACCGACATAAAAGCTCGCTCAACCGAATTGAGTAAAATGGACAAAGTAGCAACACTATTTGACCTTGTTGGTATTGCCATTTTTCTCAAGGAAAAACTTGGTAATAAAAAAGCTGCTGCAGTCCCTTAAGACGCTGTAAGAGAGGAAATCAGAGAATTGATTAAGAGCGGAAGATGTCTCGAAAAGATCAAATAAAATCAAAGGGTTATATGGATCCTTTATATTTGTATATTTTCTTATGATATAATTTTAAAATGAGGGTGGAAATGAAGAAAATATTTATTTTAGCAATTTCATTAATCACATTTTTTTATGGATTTTCAATATTTCCTGAAAGATACGACCTTGTGATTAAAAATGGGAAAATAATTGACGGAACAGGGAATCCATGGTTCATTGCTGACATTGGGATAAAAGGGAAATTTATAAAAAAGATTGGCTTTATAGAGGATTCTAAGGGGAAAAAAGTTATTGATGCAAGAGGTTTGGTGATTTCCCCTGGTTTCATTGATGTTCACACCCATGCAGAGGGAATTGAGAAGAATCCAAAGATTGAGAATTATTCTTTCCAGGGAGTGACTACCGTAATTGCTGGAAATTGTGGTGGTCATTCTTACCCATTAAAGGAACATTTTAGGAAGTTAAAAGCCAATGGTATATCAATAAATTATGGCTCCCTGGTAGGGCACAACACAATAAGGGATATAGTTATGGGTAAGAAACTGGCTCTTCCCAATGAGGAGGAGATGAAAAGAATGAAAAAGCTTTTGGAGCAGGAGATGAAGGATGGAGGTCTTGGGCTTTCAACAGGTCTTGCATACATGCCAGGGATTTACTCCAACACTGAAGAGCTTGTTGAGCTTGGAAATGTTGTTGCAAAGTATCATGGGATTTACACATCCCATATAAGGAATCAGGGGAAAGGTATAAAGGAAGCAATTGAGGAGGCAATTCAGGTAGGGGAGGAGAATAAAATTCCTGTTCTTGTCTCCCACATAAAACTTGCTGATGAGAGTGTCTGGAATGAGATATGGAGGATAACAAAACCTGTTGAAGAGGCACGAGCAAGAGGTGTGGAGGTCTTTTTAGACCAGTATCCATACACTGCTACAAGTTCAGGTTTTGAAAGCTCCCTTCCAGGATGGAGTAGAGAGGGGGGGTTAGAGAAGTTTAAAGAGAGACTTCTTGACAAAGAAAAATACGAAAAGATAAAAGCCCATGTTATTCAGGGGAGACTTACTTCCATTAAAGGAATAAATAAACTCCAGAGCATATTTATTGCATCCTGCCCATGGAAAAAGGAGTATGAAGGGAAGAATCTTGAGGAGATTCTTGAAATGGAAGGGAAAGAACCAACAGTAGAAAATGGTGCGGATCTTATAATAGAAATTGTTAAAAATGGTGATGCCCAGGGAATCTTCTTCCAGATGGATGAATCGGATGTAAAAGAATTGATGAAACTTCCATATTTGATGATTGGTTCAGATGGTGCAATGCAAATCTACGGGAAGGGATTCCCCCATCCAAGATCCTACGGAACATATCCAAGAATCCTTGGAAAATATGTAAGAGAAGAAAAAGTTCTTAACCTTGAGGATGCTATAAGAAAAATGACATCCCTTCCAGCAAATACATTCAGAATAATGAAAAGAGGGATTTTGAAGGAGAAATTTTATGCTGACATAGTCATTTTCTCTCTGGAAAAAATAATTGATAAAGCAACATTCGGAAACCCTCACCAGTACCCTGAAGGGATTGAGTATGTAATTGTAAACGGTAAAATCGTGGTTGAGAGAAACAAACATACAGGTGAGCTTCCTGGAATGATTATAAAAAGGAAGTGAATGGGGAAAGGGAAATAGAGGAGCTTAAAATTTTCTTTGAAAAAGAACCTTAAGTTGTTATGGCTTTTCTATTTGGTTCAAGGGGGGTAAAGAAAGGGAAATATCGGACTGGGACATTGTTGTATACTTTTATCCCATAGAGTATATGGAATTAGAAAGGAAGAAGGAATATCCTGAAGAAAAGAGGATATGCTCTGAGCTAATAGAAATTCTTGAAACAGACAGTGTTGACCTTGTTGTTCTGAACAGAGCTCGTCCAGTTTTAGTTTACAATGTTTTAAGAACTGGAATACCTCTTACAATAAAAGATAGAAAATTATACATTGATCTTCTTTGCAAAGTAAGTTATGAGGCAGTGGACTGGTGGGAATTTGTTGCAGATTATTACAAAATCAGTGATAAGATATAAAATGGGAAAAAATTCAGAATTTTATAAAGGAAGGAGAATTTTTATTTCCTGTTTTTATAAAGAGAGTTAAAGAAATTGTAAGCCAGGAGAATTAGGATTAAGGAAATAAGAGAAATTGCCATTCCTAATTTAAAATATGGTGAATTGTATTTCATTCTCAAAAGAGTTGCATCCTTCGGAATTTGCAAGGAAACACTGCCTTTGTAAGGTTGAGAATGAATTTTTTCAAACCTTCCTTTCCTAAAAATTTGAAATTTAATAACATTCTTGTATAATTTCCAGTCAAGCCCATCAAATACTGCATATGAATCCTCTTTTAAATTTAACTTCCATACTCTGAAATTAGGATCTGCAAATCCCTGAGCGCAATATCCAGGAGGTATAATTCTTGGAATATAATTGAAGAAAATTGGATCTTCAGAAATTTCAAGGGGATTGCATTTTTTCTGAAATATACTGAAAGCTTTGTTCAGGTCTAAATAAATGTAAGAGATAAAAACAATTAAAAATATCTCAAATAAAATAACACTCCTTTTCCCTAATTTTTTTATTCTTTGCTGGAGATTAGTAATTAAGAGTCCACAAAGAAGACCAAAACCAAAAATAGCCATTACAAAGAATCTTGGTGGAACTCTCTGGGTATTCAAAATTGGAAGTTTCCTAATTAAATAGAAAAGTGAAATTCCATTAAACTTCACTGTTAAAAGGGTAAAAAACAAAGAAGTAAAAAGGATGGGCTTGTTTAGTTTAAGTCCAATAAAAAGGGCAAAGAAGAAAAGGATAATAACAAAGATGCCTATGTAATTTGAATATTCTGCTCCCCAAAAAGGAGTTGTGAGAGCGGTGAAAAAATCTTTTATTGAATATGGAGGATTTATACCAAGATGTAAGTTAGTTGTATTTTCTGAAGGTTTGTAGCCCTTGAAAAAATGTAACATTGGTATTATTTTTATGCTTCCTATAAGGACTTGAAAAAGGAAAAATTTCAAAAGATTCAGGAGTTCCTGAACTTTTCTTGATTCTACAGAATAGAAAATACCGTAAATACCGATAAAAAGATTTGTCCATATGAATATATGTATTCCTCCCTCGAAAAGTATGAGAAGATTGGATAGTGCTGATAATAAAATAAATTTTTTATTTTGATTGATGTAGAAGTAAAATACCCAGGGAAAGAGAAAAATAGTTTTCCAATTTATACAAAAGCTTAGATAAAGAGAGACGATATTTACAGAGTGAAGGAATAAAATAGCCCAAAGAATTGTCCCTATCCTGCTTACTCTTAAACTCCTTCCTAATAAAAATATTCCAATAATTCCTAATATAAGATGAATTGAAAGGGAAACCTTCTCTGCTTTCACAATATCGAGAAAAAGATAAATAATAAAAAACGGTGTCAGTAGTGGGGTTTCTGGGAAGGAGAAGTACTCATAAGTAGCTACTGTAGCATTTTTAAATTTAATATAACCAAAACTGAAATGAGGGAATGAATTGTATTGTAAAACTACTTTTTTAGCAAAGTGAAAATATCCAAGCATTCCTTCTGCGTCTACGGGGGTGCAGGAAAAAATGAACTTTCTCCATGAAAAAATGACCAAAAAGATTGTAAGGAGAGCTAAAAAGTAATCAAATCCCCTCTTTTGAAATATCTTTTTCACTAACCCCCCTTGTCTCAGAAATAATTTCAAAAATTAGTCGAAAACCCTGAGGAGGTGGAATTAAATAGATTCCTGAGACCTCTCCCTTTATTTTTCTTATAAAATCAATTGCTATCTCCAACCCTATTCTCCACTGTTCCTCCTGCTTTGCCCTTTTCAACCTCCCTCTTATTTCATCTGGGATTGTAATACCAGGCACCTCATTATGGAGGAATTCAGCGTGTCTGGCACTTTTTAAAGGCATAACTCCAACTATTATTGGTATGCTAAACTTTTCTGTCTCCCGCAGAAAATTCTCAATAATTGAAAGATCATACTGGGGTTGAGTGAGGACAAAATCAGCCCCCGCATTGACCTTTTCCTCAAGCCTTTTTAACTCAGCATTTAAATCAGGAGAAGATGGATTAGAAGCTACTCCAACAAGGAAAGAAGTTGGGCTTCCAATCATGTTTCCGCCCATATCTCTACCCTTGTTAAATTCCTTTATAAGACGGACAAGTCCAACAGTGTCAATGTCATAAACTGATGTTGCCTTGGGAAAATCTCCAATTTCTGCTGGATCCCCCCTTAAAGCAAGTATGTTTTTAATGCCGAGAACAGATGCACCAAGAAGCTCAGACTGTATCCCCAAAAGATTACGGTCTCGACAGGTAAAATGCAAAATGGCCTCAATTCCAACTTTTTCCTGAATTAGATGGGCAAGGGCAATTGAACTCATTCTCATTCTTGCCATTGGATTTTCTGCAACATTTAAAGCATCAACTCCATAAGACATCAATTTTTTCGAGATTTCAAGAACCTCGCCAAAGTCATGTCCTTTTGGAGGATCTATTTCCACAGTCAAAACCATCTCCTTTCCAAGTTTTTCTCTGAATCGAGATATAAGCTCAACTTTCTCTTCTTTCCTCTTCTCTTCAATAATCTCAACATGAGGGATTCCTTTCCTCTTTCTTGGCTTTTCCCCTTTTACAACCTCTGCAATTGCCCTTGTGTGGGTTGGATTTGTCCCACAGCAACTTCCTATTATGTTTGCTCCATTTTCAAGGAAAATCTCTGCATATTCCCGGAAATATGCTGGAGATGAAAGATAGATTGTCTTCCCCCTCACAATCGTTGGATAACCAGCGTTTGGCATGACAGAAAAAAGATTTGAACTCTCCTTTAAATAGGGAATTACAATCTCTGCAGTTTCCTGAGGTCCAACTGTGCAGTTTGCTCCGACTATATCGGCTCCGATCTCTTTAAGCTCATTTAGGGAGCGAGTGATATCATCCCCAAACTTTGTCTTTCCGTCTGCAAGAAATGTCATTGAAACAATAACAGGAAGATCTGATATGCTCTTTGATGCAAGAAGGGCAGCCCTTGCCTCGAGAAGGCTTGAAATTGTCTCAATTATTATTAAATCAACACCTGCTGAAACAAGAATTGAAATTTGTTCTTTAAAAACCTTGACCATATCGTTGAAGGTAAAGATTCCATAGGGTCTAAGCATTACTCCGAGAGGACCTACTGAACCTGCAACAAAAACTTCTTTCCCTCCTGCTTCCCTTGCTATTCTAACTCCTTCGTAATTTATCTCTTTTAATTTATCTTCAAGATTAAATTTTGAAAGTTTAACTGAATTTGCTGCAAAGGTATTTGTCTCAATTATTTCTGCACCAGCAGAAACATATTCTTTGTGAATTGAAAATACAAGGTCAGGATTTTTTATGTTTTGGTATTCTTTGCACTCATCCTGAGGAAGCCCTTTCTCAAAAAGATATGTTCCCATTGCTCCATCAGCAACAAGAACTCTTTCTTTTAAAAGTTCAATCAAATTTTTCATAATTTAAAATTTAACATATGGATCTTAAAAGAGCAAATGCAATTTTAAAAGGAATATTTAGAATTAGAGAGTTATTTTAAAACAACCATTATCCAGAACTTTAGTGGCTCTCTGACAGCAGGCTGAAAGTCTCTAAATCCTTCAAAATATTCTGATGTCTTTCCCTTAACCTCTGTTGAAACACTCTTTTTATAAAAAACAGGTATATCCATGAAGATACCAACTGAAATTTTTTTCCCAAAAATAATTCCAATTGTTCCACCGAGCCAATCCTCTTTCAAAGTATTCAATCTTTCAGCTGTCTGAAAGAAATTATAAACTTCTCCGTCATAGATGTTTTTCCCATAAAATCTTTTTGTCCTGTAATAGGTTAGCATTCTCCATATCTCAAGCCTAAGGGTTGTATCCATTTTTCTTTCGAGAAGGAGTTCTGTGTCCAGTTCTGAAAAGCTAATTAGAGAGATTTCTTTCCCATAGCTTGAGTGTTCCCAGCTCATCTCCCAATCGAAATAAGGGGTGCTCTGTTGATAAACTTTCTGCCTACCCCATATATCTGTGTAATCATACCACTTGTAGCCAAAGGAGACTCCTGTCCCAAATCTTAAAAATCCTCTTTCTAAATCAAAATGAGCGAAGGGGAGAAATTCTCCTGTTATCTTTCTTTCATTGTATGAGTTTAAAAACTCTTTACCTCCTTTCCCAACGGGTCTCTCCTTAAGCAAATCGAGCTCTATCACCGATACACCAAAAATTTTTGTGCCCCCAAAATTTTTAATAGAGAAGACCGCATAGGGTCTAATAACATTAATCTGTGTTTTTTCAGATGTATCAGAAGGCAAATATTTATCGAGGGTTCTTGAGTAAGAAAAGTAATCTCCGTGGATTTTTACATTCCTATATCTTATTCCTACTTTGTTATCCTTCAAATCCATACCAAAGACAAAATCTAACTGATCCCTCCTTGTATCTGTGTAACTGTCCTGCCAGAATGCATCAATATTTGTTGATGTTCCAAATATATGCTGGCAACCTGAGCTTGCAGACCATCCCCATGTATAACGATTCATTCTCATTTCCCTTCCATTTTGAGTATATTGAATAAAACCTGAAGGGCTCCCTTCTTCCATTCTTGAGTAATTAAAAATAAAACCTATTGGGAATTCTTTTATGGAGGTTGAAAGAAGGAATCCAATATTCCCCTTATAATTTTTCTGACTCACTTTTGAAGAGAATGGAACTAACCAGTAAGCTCCATCATATGAATGGGCTATTGCATTACCTTTTGCATCAAGGGAAAAGGAATCAAATTCTCCTCCAATCAATGGAATAATTCTAAAACCTTTAAAATCGTATACATAGGGAGCAGAAACTAATTCAGTATTAAACCAAGAGCCGTTAAAGCTTGCTTTAGCTTTTGTTCCATTAAAATTCTCCTCAACTGACTCTTCTGTATTTACATAGAGAGCACTTGGGGAACGAAAGGGATCATCCAGATTCCCCATCCAGCCAGGGTATCTGTAGGAGAGGAAGAAGATTGAAGAGTTGGGATAGAAAAATCTTGAATCCTGGGGGAAATGGGTATAGGAAAAATATGGATTTGGTCCAATGAATTTTAGTCTTGGATGAAGTTGAAAAGGGATAAGGAATAAAAATATCAAAAAGAGTGTTAATTTTCTTCTCATTTTTTCCTCTCTGTCTTTTATACTAAACCCTCTTTAACTCAAAATAAATGACAGAAATCACACTTCATGCAAATTTTATTACAATTGACAAAAATTGTGGAAAGTCTTATATTTTTAAGAGGCAATGTGGAAGATAAGGGTTAGAAAGGAGTCATCAACTCTTTGGGAAGGGATTGGAGCTGTAATTTTTATTGGTTTCTCAATAATAATTCTTCTAAGTATCATCTCCTATGACCCCCTTGACCCCTCCTTCTTTACCGATACTAACTCTCAAAGGATAAATAATCTCATAGGAATCTTAGGGGCTTATTTTTCGGATTTTCTCTTCCAGATTTTGGGATTCTCATCCTTCCTGATCCCCCTCGCTCTTTTCCTGATCGGGTTAGATCTCATAAAGGGGATGGTTGAATCTTATACAATAAAATTCGCTGGATTCCTTCTATTTCTTTTGAGTTTTTCCGCCCTCATTCAATTTATGAATTCAGAAATTGAGATAAAAGGGATTTCAATTTCAACAGGAGGGCTTTTAGGAAATCTTATTTCAAATCTTTTAAGAAAGGTCTCAGGAAATATTGGTTCTATTTTAATTTTAATAATTATCTCCCTTGTTTCCTTTTCAATTTTCACTGGAATAACAATAAAGAAAATCGCTAAAACCATAGCAATTTTAGTTAAATCCTTTGCTTCTTTTATTCCATCTGTTTTGTCCCGAAAAAAGGAAAAAGTAAAAGAGAGTGAAAAGGTAGTGGAAATCAAAAAAGAAAAAAAGAAGGAAGTTACTCCAACACCTCCTGAAGCTCCGTCCCTTTTCCCTGAATATAGGGAGGCGGTCTTCACCCAGCCCCCTGTCTCCCTTCTTGATAAAGCTCCTGTAGCCGAAGAAATAAACAAAAAAGAGTTGAATGAAAAAATGAAAAAGATAGAGGAGAAGCTTAGGGAGTTTGACATTGAGGGCTCTGTTGTAGAGTTCCATCCAGGACCAGTTATAACCACCTTCGAATTCAGACCGGAGCCAGGTATTAAGATCTCTCAGATTCTTGCCCTCTCCGATGATTTAGCCCTTGCATTAAAGGCTGAATCAATAATGATTGAGAGAATTCCTTCAAAGGCATCCCTTGGAATTGAGGTTCCAAATGATAAAAGGGAAAGAATCTATCTTCGGGATATAATTGAGTCCGAGGAATTCTTGAAATCTCCATCAAAGCTTACAATAGCCCTTGGTAAAATGGTGAGGGGAGAAAGATTTATTTCAGACCTTTCAATAATGCCCCATCTTCTAATTGCTGGAGCGACTGGTTCAGGAAAAAGTGTTTGTTTAAATTGTATAATAACAAGTCTCTTTTACAAAGCCTCTCCTGATGAGCTTAAATTGATTCTTATTGATCCGAAAAGGGTTGAATTTGCAATTTATAATGATATTCCCTATCTTTTAACACCTGTAATTGTCGAGCCTGCGATTGCTATTAATGCCCTGAAATGGGCTGTAAGGGAAATGAAGGAAAGGAACAGGAAACTATCAGAGATACAGGCAAAGAATATAGAGCAATACAATATGAAGGTTAACCAGCTTTCTCAGGAGGGGAATAATGGTGAGATTTCAGAAGAGTTAAAGCCTCTTCCATACATTGTGATTATTATAGATGAGCTTGCAGATTTAATGGTTGGTAAAGGGAATCAAGCTATGGAAGTGGAAAATTGTATAACCTCTTTATCCCAGATGGCGAGGGCTGTTGGAATCCATCTAATAATTTCAACCCAGAGACCTTCAATAGATATTTTGACAGGAACTATAAAGAACAATCTTCCATGCAGAATTGCCCTGAGAGTTCCTACAAAGGTTGACTCAAGGGTTATCATAGATAGTGTTGGAGCTGAGAGACTTCTGGGGAATGGAGATATGCTATTCATGCCTCCTAATTCCTCACAACTAATAAGAATTCACGGAGCTTATATCTCTGAAACGGAAATTGCAAGAATTGTTAAATTTTTGAAAGAACAGGGGAAGCCTCGATATGACACATCAATTTTAAAGGAGGCAAAGAAAGAGGAATTTTTAGAGATTGAAGATGAGGAAGAGGATATTAAAGATGAGCTCTGGTGGAAGGCTGTTGAGCTTGTGATAATGCACAAAAGAGCTTCTGCAACTTTCCTCCAGACAAAGCTTAATATAGGATGGCCTAAGGCGTCCAAGCTTATTAACAAGATGGAAGAAGAAGGGATTGTTGGGCCACCTTCCGAAGGGCAGAAAAGGGAAGTTCTTGTTGGGATGGAGTATCTATCAAGAAGGAGAAAATCTTAGCTAAAACATGAGAGTTTTAAAATTCCATATTGGTAGAATGGGGGAAGAAGATCAGCTAAAATTTGATTTTGAGGATGGACTAATGAGAAGTGTTCAAGAGAGAATCGAATTAGGATTTATATTTATGAAACTTCCTATAATTGATGAAGCTCCATACAGAATATTTGATAAAATTGAGGATTATCGCAAATGGGCAGATAAGAATTTGCCCAATTGGTTAGGATATAATTTAATA
>Ga0136652_1001281_pt1 | contig 10862 bp, 7 predicted proteins | sample ConPoolayeEmetaG_FD_94864 | JGI IMG/M metagenome (GOLD analysis project Ga0136652, IMG submission 94864) | Hot spring microbial mat communities from California, USA to study Microbial Dark Matter (Phase II) - Cone Pool mat layer E metaG... ...
GCTCCCATGAGGTCCTTGGGTAAGTCTTTAATCAATCCCACTGTATCGGTCACCAATACGTCATGGATTCTTTGATCGGTTTGCGTGGAAGAAGGGAATCTCAGCCTTCGAGTAGCGGTATCCAAGGTCGAAAAAAGAGTGTCTTCCACTAAAAAGCGACTCTTCGTGAGAAGGTTAAAGAGCGTCGATTTGCCTGCATTGGTATAGCCAATAATGGAAATCACTGGAACCGAAGTTCTTTTCCTCCTCGCCCTTCTTTGCTGCCTCCTTTGGCTTAACCTTTCCAACTCTCTTTCAAGGAAATGAATTCGATCCCTTACTCTTCTTCGGTCAATCTCCAATTTCGTCTCCCCTGGTCCCCTACCCCCAATGCCACCGCTCAATCGGGAAAGCGCCAGTGTCTTTTTGGCTAAACGGGGAAGAAGGTATTTTAATTGAGCCAATTCAACCTGGACCTTTCCTTCGCGGGTATGGGCTCGCTGGGCAAAAATATCTAAGATGAGTTGGGTTCGATCAACCACCCTTAATTCGGTCTGATCAGAGATCATCGCCAATTGTCCTGGAGTTAAATTTTGATCAAAAATGATCAAATCCACTCCCCATTGCATACACTTGATCAACAATTCTCTTAACTTCCCCTCTCCTATAAGGGTCGTCGGGGAGACCTCATGAGGGCGCTGGATAACCGTATCCACTACATAAATTCCACTGGTATGGGCCAGCTCTTTTAACTCTGATATCGAACGTTCTAAACGTTCCCGACTTTCCTTACCCACACTAATCAGGATTGCCTTCTCCCTAAAGCCTCCTAAGTCTATGGATCTTTGCTTTTTTTGAATCTCATCCTCAAGCGATTGGATCCATTTCAAAAAGTCAATATCCAAACCCCCTATCGGGAGAGGAGGTTCAACCACCCATACCCTTTTCTCTGGATTCTCAGGTAGGAGGTGAGCCATTTGGATAAGGCCTGATCTCGAGTATCCATCCAAGGGGAGAACCGCGATCATATCCAGTCTTAACAGGGCAAGATCGGTGAGGTCTTCCTGATTCAAGGGCTCTCCTTTAAGGTGAGTATGAATGAGCCTAAGGCCTCTTAGACGAGAAATTCCTGTCCGATACCGGGATAGGTCAGGTAGCATTAATCCTCTTTGATCCCCCACCATCACATATTCAATGGAACCTCTCCTCCCAATAAGAATTCCTATCTGGCGTCGAATTTCTGAGGAAAGTTCGGTGAGGAGACCGGAGAGTTCTGGGGTGACGATCTTTTGAGGGGGGACCTTTCGTCGATAGATATATTCAAGCCTTTTGATCTGATTGGGCTTGAGACCGATAAGATTGCCGTAAACCTTTTTAATCTATCCCTCCTTGAGGAAATATTAGTATCTTCATCGTGGGAAGTCAAGGGCCCTTAAGGAGTTAAAAATTCGATTTTTCCCTCTCCTTCTTCCTTCACCCATCTGAAGATTATAATGTCGGGTAGAAAATTTTGGATCACCCAAAGATTACTGAGAAGATGGTTTGTCACTCGGTCGGTGGTGAAGGTGAAATTTCCTTTGGCCAATGCCATAAAGGGAACCAGTTGATCAGCCAAGTGATGATCAAGACAGCCTCCTGTGTTTAAGTAACGCTTGAAAGAGTAAGCTACCTCCTCAGCAACTTTTTCTGCAGGTTTTCCTCTCTCTCCTAAGGATGAGAAGCCAGCAATCACTTTTTCAAACTCTGCTATTAGAAAAAGGAAGGAACCTACTCCGTAGGCTGGAACCTCTTCAAGCCTATCGACCTCTACAACCATTTTTAAATCTTTTTCAATTAACCGAATCAGATGATCCCTTTGCCTTTGGGCTACATGTTTTGGAAGATTGGAGATAGCAGAAACCCCACGAAGTCTCTTTAAGGAACCCCTTTCATTTAGCGAGATGGCTTTCAATCCTTTGGTTGGCTCAATCTCTACTTCTACTACTCCACCCCCTTTGGGGTACCACCCCCACCGCTCAATTCTTCCCTTTATATGGGTTCCCATAAGGTGAAGGGTTGGAAATAATACCTCTGTAAGATAATGGTAAGGGGGGCTCCAGGGAACGTGGGTTCCACCCACCAGGGTCAACCTTGATTTCTGATGGGACAGGCATAAAGGAAGCAGAAGGGCTTGTAAGACAAGGGAGACAGAGCCTGCAGTGCCCACATCGAACCGATAATCTCCAGGACAAATCTCTTTAGGAATGAAGATCACTCTCTCAGAACCAATCTTAAGTCCCTCTACCTCTGCATTTGTGACCTTCGCTAATGCCTCGACTCCCTTGAGGTGCTGGGGTTGGAGGCCGGGATTCCTTCTTCCCGCTCTTATGTTATAAATAATAGTCGGTCTTTTTAGGATTGCTGAAAGGGAAAGGGCTGTCCTTAAAATCTGTCCTCCTCCCTCTCCATAAGATCCATCAATCTTGATAAATCTTTCCTTAAAAGACTTCATCCCGTAATGAGATAGCCTAAAAATTGACAAACTTTCAACAAGAAGTAATGAGCCCTCTGGAAAAGTCCCTATTTTAGTTAACCCCTCCATACCTCCCCTTAAAATAAGGGGAGGCAAGGTGGGGTTACATCAAGATCGAAAATTAAATTGACGGATTCAAAATTCTCTGATATGAATACTATCAATACATATAATCGTTCTTCTCATCTGGATTTACCTGGGTCGAATATCCTTTTAGCAATTTTCGAGGCATTTCGCAAAGAGTTTTTCTTAGGAGAGTGGAGGCAACCCAATGATGACACGGAAAGAATTTCTTGAACAAGTTATGAAGATGGCCAATCTTAGGGATTTAAAACAAGCAGATGAGGCTACCCGGGCAGTGATTTCACTTACCAAGTTAATCATTGGGCCAAAATTGTCAAAGAAAATCGCACAGGTCTCACCCCCTGATCTTCGAGAAGGGTGGGAAGCAATCCTGCCCGCTTATCCCAAAAAACCAATTAAGATTATTACATGTCCAGGAGGTGAGGATGTTGATATTCGGCAATTGGCTCCCTATCTTCAAAAATACCTGGGGGTTGAGGTCACCGTTGAAAACATCGCGGGGTTCTGGGGAAAGAGTCTATTTGAAAAATTCCAGATGGCAGAACCCGATGGCTATACGTTAATGAGTTATACTTTTCCCAGAAGCATCATTGTTGAGAATATAAGTGAAACCCATTTTAAAACGAAAGATTTAACCCCCATCTTTGCCTGGTCTGCCGGGAATCAACTTCTGGTGGTTTCGCCCGATACTTATAGAAACTTCGATCAGTTTTTGGAGGAAGCCAAGGGCAAGATCCTCAAGGGAGCGATTTCCGTAAGAGGTGGGATCAGCCACCTTTCAGGGCTCCTATTTAGTGAAGGATTGGGCATCCAGGTGACCTGGGTGCCATACGGAGGTTTGGCCTCCAGCATTACTGCACTGTTACGAAAAGAGGTTGATTTTATGATCTGTCTGGCAGGTGCTCTCCCGTCCTGGATTAAGGCAGGAAAGATAAAGATTCTTGCAATCCTTCCAGACCGGTTTGGGGTCAGCAGTCCCTATTTCCAAAATATTCAGAACCTTAAGGAACTGGGGTATGATATCCCCACCATCACGGTCAGACACGTTTTAGAAGCTCCACCCCATACACCCTCTCCCATTATAATGGTCTTAGAGGAGGCATTAAAGAAGGCTATCAAAGAACCTGCCTATATCGAATGGGCCAAGAAAAATTATGTCATTATTGATCCCTTAAATAGCCAAGCCCTCGCTAAAGAAATCCAAGAGGCTTATCCTAAGATCGAAAGGATTAAAGAAAGGCTAAAAGAAGAATAGAGAGATTCAGAATGGGTGGGAAGATAAGAACCATAGATTAATCTCTCATTGCTTTTTCGAGGAGTTCAGCAATATCATAGACTCTCACGGAATCTTCCTTTCCTCTTGCCTTGAGGCCATCTTCAAGCATCGTTAGGCAATAAGGACAAGCGGTTGCAATCACATTGGGCTTCAACGCAAGGGCCTGATCCACACGCATTTCGTTGATCCGTTTTCCAAGGTGTTCCTCCATCCACATCCTTCCCCCTCCCCCTCCACAGCAGAAGCTCCGAGCATAGGATCGTTCCATCTCTTTTAGGATAACACCAGGAATCGCCTTCAAGAGTTGTCGCTGGGGTTCATAAATGTGATTGTATCGACCAAGATAACATGAGTCGTGGTACGTAAGAGTCAATGGGGTTGCTTGACTTAGAACCAATCTCTTTTGATCGAGCAGGTGTTTGAGAAACTCTGTCTGATGAACAACCTCGAACTTCCCCCCGAACTGAGGATACTCATTTTTCAAAGTATTATAACAATGAGGACAGGTCGTCATAATCTTTTTGACTTTGTACCGCTCAAACGTTTCGAGATTCTTCTCCACGAGCATAAAAAATAGGTATTCATTCCCGATTCGTCTGGCAGGGTCTCCGCAACAGCCTTCCTCCGGACCAAGAATACCAAATGAGACCCCTGTCCGTTGAAGAATCTTCACCATGGCCACAGCCACTTTTTTATTTCGGTCATCAAATCCCTTAAAGCATCCTGGAAAATATAACCACTCCACCTCTGGGTTCTCGGCTAAAGTCTTCACTCCAAGGGTCTGGGACCAGTCTGCTCTCTGGCTCTTCTCAACCCCCCATGGATTACTCTTTCTCTCCATCGCTCGAAAGACTTCTTTGAGTTCATTCGGAAATTGACTCTCCATCAGGACTTTGCTTCGCCTCATATCAATGATCTTGTCAAAACAGGAGATAAAGACCGGACACTGTTCGTAACAGTTCAAACAGGCAGTGCAGGACCAAATGGTATCTTCTGGAACAATTTCTCCAACCAGAGGAAAAGGTTCGGATTCTTGTGGCCGGTCGACCGGGATAAGAGTTCCCCCTTGGGTAAGGAGGTGGGTTCTGAGATCCTGAATCACTTTTTTGGGATTGAGCGGTTTTTCGCTCAAGTGGGCAGGACAGTTATCCTGACACCTCCCGCAGCGTGTGCAGGCTTCAAGATCGAGGAGTTGCTTCCAGGTAAATTCTCTGATCTCAGTTACTCCATAGGCCTCCGCCTCCTCAAAATTGGGAATAGGTTTGATGGCCCCCTTTGGATTCAGGGATCGATAAAAAACATTGAGGGCCGACAGATAGATATGTTCGAGAGAGGAACGACTCACCACGATATAGGCAAACAGGATGGTAGCAGGAATCGCATGAATCAAAACCCTGTGCCAGAGGAGAAGTTCGTTAAGAGGCTCGGAAGGTAAAATGAGGATGAAAGGAGTCAAGAGAGAACTGATGGGTGCCCATAAGAAAGAGTCAGGTGGAAGACTTCCGCCCCCAAGGGCGAGCCGATAACCCTTGATCAGATAACCGGTAAGAAGGATCAAAAAACCCCAGAGATATTTCAGGTGATCATCGGGTTTCGAATCGAGCCGTTGGGGTTTGAGGATAAATCGGCGGACCACAGCCATTAAGGCTCCCAGGAGGATTATCCCTCCACCGATTTCAGAGAGAAAAGAGGCATAGAGATAGATGGTTTGAGGTGGGGCCGTTACTCCAGTTAATGGAGAAAGGAGACGGATTCCTTTCCCTAAAAGAATGAAAAGGGTTCCCCAAAAGATCAGAAAATGCATCGTCCCAGGGTATCCTTCCCTCCAGAAACGTGCATGGCCAAAAACGACCTTGAATAAGGTCGTTAGCCTTTCAGGAATTCGGTCTGAACAGTTCTCCTCCTTTCCAAGTCTCCAGAGCCTAAGGTGTTGCTTTCGGAAGGTATAGATAAAAAGCCCACTCAGTCCAATAAGGATCACAAAAAAGCCAATGCTTATGGGATATAGGAGATTTAAAAGGTAGATGTTCTGTCTTTCCCAAAAAGGGAGATAGGTTCTCTCCCCAAAGGATCCATGACCCAAGAGGAATGAAGAGATCTTTGGATAAAAGAGAGTCAAATGGGCCACAAAGAATGCCAATAGGAAGATCCCAAAAATTCTAAAAATCCATTTTAAATATCGTTCGTATTTTTGACGAAATCCAATATCAAGGATCGTTAGTCGGGTTGCCAGAAAGAGGCAATAAACCACCCCTATCAAGATTAAAACTTCAATGACAATCACTGCGGGCCTCAAATTTTCTCCTCCCTATCCCATCTCAAGATGTTCTCAATGTTTTCCCTTCTCATTCGGTTCTACCAAAATCTTTCAAAACGTCAAGTCTCACCCCTTGACGGTTGGATCTAATGTGGGTGGAATATCTCCGGCTTTTCTTACCGGAAGAATCTCCAAGTATCTTAAGCCAAGGACAAATAGAAGAACTACAAACGAAACAATACTCAGACTAAGCAAACTCTCCCAAAAAGTGATCGGAAAGATCCCGGGTTCCCCCCAGGGTCCTTCGATATTTCCTGGGAAGAAAGGTTGAGGATGGGCTGTTCCTGGAATGACCAATGCTGCTCGTTCTCCAAAGACTCCGATCACTACGGAGAGAGCAGCAAGGACTACCCCTCGACTACTCTTTTTTGTTTTTGGGTATGTGAGAAGGAATAATGGGAAACCAATCCCCATCCCAATTTGAAAAATCCAGAAGATCCACCAATAATCCCCAGTGAATAGATAGAGCGTTGCTTCGCGGTTTGGAAAATAGAGATGGGTAAGTTTATCGACAAACACCGTGATCAAAAGAACCACAATGATGGTGGTAAGAAGTCTTCCAAGAGAAAAGATTAGTTCCTCCTGGATCATCCTGCGAGTCAGTTTGAATGTTATCACCGAAATCAGAATGATCAAGGATGTCCCTGAAGTCAGAGCGGCCATTAAGAACTCAAAAGGTTTAATGGGTGAGAAAAAGATCTCACGGTTTCCAATGAGTCCAAAGATAGCCCCTGTCCCCATATGGACTGCGATCGCCCAGAGGACATCTATCGTTCCAATAATGGCTGCGAATCGCTTCTTCCCTTCAAAGATGAGCCAAAGGTAGATGAGCATGAGTGTAATGTATCCGGTGTAGAAAATTGAATTGATGGCAAACAGAGAACTCATATTGTTGAGATAGAAGTACATAAAAAGACGCCATGCCTTCTCAGGCCTCCCCAGATCGACCATGACAAAAACCATCGCCCCTATCATGAGGAGAATTCCCATAAAAACGGCTAAACGTCCAATAGCCTCATAGGTTTCTCGGCGAAAGACATAACTGAGGGAAGAGATGATAATTGCTCCAGCGCTTAGGCCAATGAAGTAGATATAGAACGTAATCAACTGTCCCCAGGGAATGATATTATTGACACCCCATACCTGTTGCCCTTTAAGATAGGCTACCAGAAAACTCGTAATAAAGACCCCAACCATCACCCCTAAGAAGACGATTAGAATTTTATACCCTTTTGAGGTTCCTTCAATCGTAGAGTAATTCATCTCCATTTGTGATTCCTTTACCTCGAAAGATAGAGCACTTTAGGATGGGTGGCCAGTTCCTCTCTGAGTCGAAAGGAGGAGCGGGAGGCCAGCAATCTTGAGATCTGACTTTGAGGATCATCGAGATCCCCAAAGGTTCTTGCTTGAGAGGGACAGGCCTCCACACAGGCAGGGACAACCTCGATCCCAATCTTCTTTCCTTCCTTTAGACCTTGATCAATCCGATGAAAACAGAAGGTGCATTTTTCCACCACTCCCTGAGTTCGAGCGGGAAAAGGCCAGGGTTCCCATGATTTCCGATCGGGGGGGTCATCCTGACGATGATAAGGTTTTGTTTCTTGGGCTTTATAGTTAAAACTCCTTGCCCCGTAGGGACAGGCTACCATACAATACTTACAACCAATGCATCGTCGATAGGATTGCATGATAATCCCATCCTCTCGCCTATAGGTTGCCTTTGCAGGACAGACCGTGACACAGGGAGGGTGCTCACACTGCATGCAGGGCATTGGAAGGATCTCTGTTCGAATATGAGGGAATTTCCCCCTTGAGACCGCAATCGTTTTGTGCCAATAAATTTCTCTCCTTAACCTTTGCTCCTCAGGCGAACCATGTGGGACGTTATTCTCTACTTTACAAGCAATGGTACACGCCTGACATCCTGTACATTTGTCCAGGTCGATCACCATACCCCATCTTGGCATTTTTACACCTTTAAGCCTTGTAAATTTTAACTCTTGTATTGAAAAAGGCAGACTGTCCACTCAACAGATCAAAATCCACTCCAATCACTTCATTCGGATTGCATCCAATTCCTTTTTGCCATTTTCCATAGGAGGTATGCCCTTGCCCAAAAGGAATGCAAACCATATTCGGGGGAACTCCTTCGGAAATCTTGACATAGGTCTGGATCTTTCCAAAGGGTGATTCAATCCAGATTCTATCACGTTCTCGAAGATTCAGGCTTCGTGCGGTCTCACGATTAACCTCTGCAGGGCTTGTCCATCCCATCCCTTGCATGGGAAGGAAAATCTCTTGGGCCCAAGGATAGTTCTGGCTACCATTGTCAAAAGTAAGAAGAGGCTGGTAAGAGAAAAGAATGAGGGGAAACTGACTCTCATCTCCCAACCATCTCACCCTCGAATAATGAGGCAGAATTTCCGTCCCTTCTCCAATGGCTCTTCCCTTCTTGTTCAGGAGAGCTCGAAGGTTTCCAGATACAAACTCGAACTTTTTGGAAGGGGTGTGAAAGATTGTGGGATATTTTTTATATTGATATGGGGGCCCTTTCCAGACTCCCTTTTTTAGAAATTCCTCCCAGGAAAGGAGAGAGGAGGTCCTAAGTCGAACAAATTCTTCTGCGCAATTTCCTATCCCATTAAAAGCCTTCGCTACCACACCTGGAATTCTTTCAGCCAGAAGAAAGATAATGTCTCCAATGGATTTGGAGTCTCCAATGGGTTTAATTACGGGTTGTTTAATCCTGACCTCGGCAAAACCAGCCCCCGAAGAGGAATGATCATATCCCCATTCTTCGAGGTAGGTAGTAGAAGGCAATAACAGATCAGCGAACTGAGCCATTTCGCTTATGAAGGGAGCAACATGAACATAAAATGGGATCCTCTTTAGGGCCTCCTCCCAAGATCTCGAAGCAGGAGCAGTCATGTTAAAATTAGAGTTAAACCCAATAGCCATTTCGATTGGATAAGGTTTCCGTTCGATTAAGGATTGAGGGATTTGGTTCGTCACCACTCGCGAAGCTGGAAACCTTTCAGTTCCTCGAAGATCTAATGGAGGCTGTTTTAACCCTTTCTTTGCAATCTCATCTGAGGGAACCTTCGGGACTGCACGGTATTCGGGTTGTTCTTGATAGAGAATCCCTCCTGGAACATCGATACTCCCAACCAATGCGTTTAAACAACGAATCGCATATCCTACATAGGAACCGCCAGACCAAGCAAGGGCTCCTTTTCCTGGGATTGCCAGAGCAGGTCGGGTTTGGGCAAACTCTCTTGCGATTCGATAAATCGTTTCGGTTGGAATCCCAGTCATCTTTGAAACCGCCTCGGGGCTGTAGTTTTGAAGAACCGTTTCCCTATACTGTTCAAAACCAAAGGTCCATTCTTTAATAAACCTATGATCAAAGAGATCCTCATGGAGGATGATATGGGCAATCCCCATCGCTAAGGCACCATCAGTTCCTGGTTTGATCGGAATCCATTCATCCGATTTAGAGGCGGTGAGTGAATACCGGGGTTGGATACTAACCACCTTCGTCCGGATGGATTTCTCACGACGAAACTTCCCCCATTTTCTAAGCCATCGCGCTACTGGAGGAGTCGATTCGAGTAGGTCAGCACCAAAAGAGAGGATATAATTTGTCTGGTCCAGATCATAAGCACAGAGATCAAAATGCCCATCTGCCATCCAGTTCCCTGCTCTCTCGGCCTCCCAGTCCAAGGCATCTCCGGTTACCAGGTTGGGTGTCCCATAGGCCTCTGCAAATCTTGAGATCAGGTCTTCATTACTTCTTGAGTTCAATCCAGAAAATAGAAGAAGATGGTGGGGACGAAGGCCATCCCGAAGGTTTCGTAGATTTCTTGAAACCTCTTCTAAGACTTGATCCCAGGAGATAGGTTTCCACCGTGGATCAATCTGCTTTCCTTTTTCAGAAGATGTCCTTTTTAGAGGAGAGATGATTCGCTCAGGATCGTATAATACTTGAAGCCCAACATGTGCCCTTGGGCATATCTTTCCCTCAGAAACTTGTGAGTAAGGATTTCCAGTAACCTGGACTGCCCTTTGATTCACTACTCCTATCCGTATACCGCACCGGCCTTGACAGTTTAAACAGGATGTCACCACCCATTTTTCTTCGTATCGAGCCTTTTTTTGAAGGGGTGAAGCAAGGCAAGAATCAAGTTGCCCTATCGTCTTATGGGTTGTCCAGAGGATTGCACCTGTGACTCCTGAGAGTTTGAGAAATCTTCTTCTGGTTAAATTAAATTCGTTTTCCTTTTTATCTTTTGAACGATTCCCCTTAGATTTTCCCATCTTTTTTCCCTAATCGAAATAATTACCAAATGAGAAAGGTTAAACTCAATTTTTTCTAATCCTGTTGGGTAACCTAATAATTCTGTTAAATCAAGAAGATTCATATTTGTGAAAATAATAACTTGCTTTGTCTTTAAAATATTCTAATCTTCTTGTCAAGTCAATTGAAAGAGATCCCTAAAAAAGTATATAATAAATTAATTTTAGATATGGAAGGATGTTTTGAAAACCATTTGGGTAATATCTTTAATAGAGGTTGGTTCTTGTAGGTAAGGGCTTCTCCCTTACCGATATTCGGTAAGCCACAAGGGCTTACCCCACGATAAAAATATTTTTAAATTTAATTTGTAGGGTAAGGGTTTGTCCCTTACTTAAGC
>Ga0136652_1001285_pt1 | contig 10825 bp, 7 predicted proteins | sample ConPoolayeEmetaG_FD_94864 | JGI IMG/M metagenome (GOLD analysis project Ga0136652, IMG submission 94864) | Hot spring microbial mat communities from California, USA to study Microbial Dark Matter (Phase II) - Cone Pool mat layer E metaG... ...
AAAAAGGGAGAGTCCGAGTATGTGGAGAGAGCAGAAAAGTTCACCACACTATCAGATATTGAGGTTAAACCGTTCTATACGCCTGACGATATTCAGATAAATTATCACAAGGATTTGGGGCTTCCAGGAGAGTTTCCCTTTGTGCGTGGAGTATACCACACAATGTATAGGGGACGCCTTTGGACTATGCGCATGTTCTCTGGCTACGGCACAGCCTTTGACACCAATAAAAGATTCAAATACCTTCTGGAACATGGGGAAACAGGCCTGAGTGTGGCATTTGATTTTCCCACCCTTTATGGATACGACTCGGATCATCCCCTCGCCCACGGCGAGGTTGGAAAGTGTGGAGTCGCCATATCCTCCCTGGCAGACATGGAGGTACTTTTTGACGGAATCCCGCTCAACAAGGTTACCACCTCAATGACTATTAATGGCCCCGCAGCAATTATCTGGGCCTTCTACATCGCAGCGGCTGAGAATCAGGGTGCCCAAAGAAAAGAATTGGGTGGAACCATTCAAAACGACATACTGAAGGAATACATTGCCCAGAACTCATACATTTTTCCGCCGGAGCCCTCAATGAGATTGATTCTGGACACTTTTGAGTTTGGAACAGAGGAGTTGCCCCGCTGGAACACCATTAGTATAAGCGGCTACCACATAAGGGAGGCGGGAGCCACCGCAGTACAAGAACTTGCCTTTACCTTGGCAGATGGACTCACCTACGTGGACGCCGCCCTAGAAAGGGGAATGAATATAGATGCCTTTGCCCCCAGATTGTCCTTCTTCTTTAACGCTCACAACTACTTCTTTGAAGAAATAGCAAAGTATCGGGCGGCCAGGAGGATTTGGGCCAAAGAAATGAAGAATAGGGGCGCAACGAATCCCCGCTCCATGATGCTGCGCTTCCACACACAAACAGCAGGTGTTTCCCTAACCGCCCAGCAACCACTAAATAATGTGGTTAGAGTGGCCATCCAGGCCCTGGCCGCGGTTTTGGGAGGCACACAATCATTACACACTAACTCCTACGATGAGGCTTATGCCCTTCCAACAGAGGAAGCAGTAAAGTTGGCTTTAAGAACTCAACAGATAATAGCCTACGAAACTGGTGTCACCGACTCCATCGATCCCTTGGGGGGCTCCTACTATGTGGAGTGGTTGACGAACAAGATGGAGGAGGAAACCTACAAGTACTTTGACATAATTGAAAAGAAGGGTGGAGTAATAGAATGCATAAAGAAAGGTTTCTTCCAAAACGAAATAGCTAAAGCCTCCTACAAGTACCAGAAAGAAGTAGAACAGGGTAAGCGAAAAATTGTGGGAGTAAACTGCTACCGGACAGACGAGGACGAGGAGGTCTGCATTCCCGTGTTGGTAGTTGACCCTGAAGTTGAACGAGTGCAATGTGAGAGGCTCAAAAAACTTAGGGAAACCAGAAACAATGACAAAGTAAGAGACGCTTTAAAGGAGCTTGAAAAACAGGCCAGAACCGAAAACAACCTAATGCCCTATCTCCTAAAATGTGCCCATGCCTACGCCACCCTAGGAGAAATAAGAGAAACCCTCGTCAGCGTATTCGGCGAATACCAACCCAAAGACTGGTTCTGAACCCAGAAAAGTAAAACACATCGTACCACTGGAAATCTAAAGCTTTGTCTTATTCTTTCCTTTTTTATAGACCTAAACTATTTGAGATTTTCTGGAGAGCCTCTAGACTTATTCTGAAGAATTCTGGGATGGGCACTCCGATTTCTTCGCAAACCCTAATCCTGTCCCGGCCTGTGGCTGCGGCAAATGTTTTGTCTTTAAACTTCTTTTTGAGTGTTTCCACCCTGACCTGTTCCAACTTCTTATTGGGCATTACCAGAGCAGCAGCTATAACCAAACCTGAAACGGCGTCCGAACAAATAAGCCCCTTCTCCAGCCTGGTCTGAGGTTGAACATGGGTGTACTCATAGTTGTGAGCCTTAACCGCATTAATAACTTCGGGGGGAACCAGACCCTGAAGGTACTCCACAGTTTTAGTGGCATGTACTTCTGGGGAATTCAGGGTTTCTTGATAATCTAAATCATGTATTAAGCCCACTATTCCCCAGAGTTCTTCGTCTTCCCCTAAGTGTTTGGCCAGGTTCCGCATTATAGCCTCCACAGCCAGAACATGCTTCACCAATTTATCATCCTTAAGATGCTCGTTCACCATTTTCAAAGCTTCGTCCCGAGTTAACATAAACTAGTTAAAATAGCCAAATTATATTAAATTTTACCCTCATACGGACACAAAAACAGGCAAAATTGATTTAAAAAAGAAACAATTATGTTATCCTTTCTCTTTTCTGCTGCTGTTTACCTGTTTCTTCTATTTTTTGTGTTGCTCTCTGTCTGCAAGGGTAAACCCAATCTCTAAGGCTCGAGTGTTTATGTTGGGATGTTTTACTGTTTCCCTCACGGCTTTAAGTATGGTTTCTTTCTTGATTATTCCTGTTATTGCCACCAAGAAGCCTAGTAATATCATGTTGGAGTAGAGGTTGCTTCCTAGCTCTTTTTCTGCCAGCTCTGAGGCTGGCACCGGGTAAATTTTCACGTCTTCAAATGGCCAACTCCTCACCAAAGTAGAATCTACTATTACTATTTTGTTCTTCTTTATTGCGCCTCCCTGCTTGTCTACTGCTTCTTGAGAGGTGAAAACGTATATATCGGCATCTATAGCTCCTGGATAATCAATTTCTTCATCAGATATTACTACTTCGGTCCAAAGATCTCCGCCCCTCACTTTTGCCCCGTAGGACGTAACTTGCGTTGCAATTTCTCCCTCATATATGGTGGCTGCCCTAGCCAATAGTTCTCCCATAGTTATGACTCCTTGACCTCCGGAGCCAACGATGCGAATTTCAGTTCTCACCATTTTCTGTCCACCTTATTTTAGTATATTGTTCCGATAATTCGGGAGCGGTCTTCTCAACAAACTCACCCACCACTATTTTTTGGCTAAGCTCCTCTGCTGAGAGCCTTTTAGCCTCTTCTTTGCCCACCATGATTCCTTGAAGCCATTTTACCAAGTCAACTGGGTGCCTTACTTTAATGAGGGGGCCGTAACGTACGGGGCACGGTGAAAGCACTTCAATGAATGAGAATCCCTTCCTCTGAAGAGCCTTCTTAATGGATCTGATGAGTTGTCTCACATGCAGAGTTGACCATCTTGCCACATACGTTCCACCCGCCGCCTCCACGAGTTTACACAAATCAAAGGGGTTTTCTAGGTTGCCATAAGGCGTGGTATCAGTTCTCAAACCATGGGGAGTTGTTGGAGCCACCTGTGCCCCTGTCATTCCATAAATAAAGTTGTTTACACAGATAACTGAGAGTCCAATGTTCCTTCGGGCTCCATGAATGAGGTGATTGCCCCCAATGGCTGACAGGTCTCCGTCCCCCGAGATAACAACCACGTTCAGTTCGGGGTTTGCCAGTTTTAAACCAGTGGCAAAAGCTATGGGCCGTCCATGCGTCGTGTGAAGCACATCCGTGTTAAATAGGGGACTGGGTATCCAACCCGCACAGCCTATCCCGGAAACGAAGGCCACTTTTGTGAAGTCGAGGCCCAACTCGTCTATTGCTCTAAGAATACACTGGGCAATGACTCCGTCACCACAGCCTGGGCAATGGGGGAGAGGTAGTGTTTCTGGCCTAATGTACTTCATTAATGGATGCACGGATTTTCCACTCATGAGGACGCCTCCTTTCTTATGGTTTCCAAAACATATTTGGGGTTATGTATGGCTCCCAGAATCTGGGGAGGCAGAAACCCAACCTCTGCCACTCCACAGGCTGCACTTCTCACATAATCCAGAATTTGCCCCATATTATTCTCCAAAACTATGATTTTATCCACCTGCTCCGCTATTTTCGCAATTTCCCGCCGAGCAAAAGGCCAAATGGTAACAAGTCTAACACATCCCACCCTAATCCCCTCCATTCTTGCTTTTTTCAACGCCCATAGTGTGGATCTAAAGGGGCTACCGTATGTCACCAAGACAATTTTGGCATCATCAACTTGAATCTTTTGCAATCTTACAATTTCATTCCGGTGTTTCTCAAACTTTCCATAAATTCTCTTAATCAAATGGTCCAAGTCCTTTGGGTCACTGACTTTCCGGTATCCCAACTCATCGTGACAAGAGCCGGTAACATGAACCCGGAATCCAGATCCAAACGCAGGCATGGGAGCCACATCCTCACTTAGGAAAAAAGAGATTTCACCCTTTAAAGCGGGCTTTTTTCTATTTATTATTGGGATGTCCCAACTTGGCCTAATGACAACGCTCTCCCTCATGAAACTAACATAGGCATCAGTCAAAAGGATTACTGGGGTTCTTAAAGCCTCAGATAAATTAAACGCCTCCACGGTAAAATCAAACATGTCTTGGGGTGAGGATGGTGCAAGAACCAATATGGGATACTCTCCATGGGCACCATGCCTAGATTGCATCACATCCCCCTGCAAGGGCACCCCCACCTGTCCAACGCCGGGTCCTCCTCGCTGAACATCCACTATCACACAGGGGGTTTCGGTCTGAACAGCGTAGCCTATTCCCTCCTGCATTAGGCTGAAGCCGGGGCCGCTGGTCGCCGTCATAGATTTTAGACCCGCCCAAGAGGCTCCTATGATTGATGATATTGATGCTATCTCGTCCTCCATCTGTATGCTGATTCCCCCCACTTTGGGCATCTTTAAAGCCATAACCTGACCTATCTCTCTTGCGGGAGTAATGGGATAAAATGCGAAGAACCTGCAGCCCGCAGCTAATGCTCCCTCTGCACAAGCCACATTTCCTTCCAAGAAATCTACACGTTTACCTAATTCACTGGACAGAAATATTCCTCCCAAAATGTTGGATGTATTCTACCTGATTCTGTATGGTTTCTTTAACTTTTAAAGTTGTGACACCAAACTATTCCAGTTAACACAGACAATATCAGGGGATGGTGGGAAGGCGTATTTTATAAATCAGTCCCTTTTTTTAGTTGCTGGAACCCTTTTTGGCAATAATATTAAAATATTTCTTGTCCCTATCGGTTACCATACTTTTAATGGAGATGGGTGCTTGCAAAAGGCGAATATAATTGTTGACCCCTCAAAATGTCGAATGTGCTTGCAGTGCCAGATTTTCTGCTCCCTCCTGCACGAGGGAGAGGCGAACCCCTCAAAGGCTAACCTAAAAATCGAGAAAGGCGCTATTACTTTCCTTGAGACCTGCAGGGAAAACTGCAGTTTCTGTGCTGACTACTGTGCCTACCAAGCATTAAAACCCAAGTAATAATTTTTGGAGTCTGAAGAATAATGGAGTATTATGGTTATGCGGGTGCGGTTCTAGACTTGAACCTAACCACCGGAGAAAAGGAAGTTATCCCCCTAGAGGCCGATTGGATTAACGACTATATTGGAGGAGCGGGTTTAAGCTTTAAACTTTTCAGCCAGTACCAAAAACCCAAGGTGGACCCCCTATCTGAGGATAACGTTATTGTTCTTGGTGTGGGCCCAATAGTGGGCACCGGGGCACCTTTAGGTTCCAAGGTTTTTGCAGTGACAAAATTTGCAATACCTGCTTCTGAGGATGGGAAACACTACGTAACCACCGCTATTGGGGGCTTCAAAAGGTTCGGACTCATGATGAAGAGGGCGGGATTCGACCACCTCATCATTAGAGGTAAATCCCAAAAACCAGTTTATCTCCACATTAAAGATGAGGAAATAGAAGTCAAGGACGCCTCCCCCCTTAAAAGCTGCGATACCTATCAAACCACCGAAAAACTCCTCTCCCTATACCCCAGCTCGGGTGTGATTGCTAATGGTCCTGCTGGCGAAAATCTGGTTAGACTCTCACTGACCATAGTTGATGGTTTGGGAACCTTGGGTCGAGGAGGCTTAGGTGCGGTTCTGGGTTCCAAAAACATTAAAGCAATTGTCGCTCAGGGCACTGGGGGAATAAAGGTAGCCCGGCAGAAGGAGCTATTCAAAAAGGCCAAGGAAATAGTAAGCCTCATAAAATCACAGGACATTTTCAAAACCGCTCAAGATATGGGAGCCCACGTCTTCTGGGAGATGATTTACCTCAAGAACATGTCCTCTGGAATTTGGACTAAGGATAAGTTCAACGAACTCTACGGGATGGTTCCATTCACAAAATCCAGACTGATTTCCGAGGCCTGTGTATCCTGTCCCATAGGCTGCAAGACTCAACACCGCGTCTTTGAAGGCCCATTGACCGGCACCGAAGTGAAGACCACCCACTTCATAAACACTGCTAATCTGGGCCAAAAACTGGAATTGGAGGATTACCGTGAAGCCCTCAAGCTGGTTGACGCATGTAACAGAGCAGGCGTGTGCTTGTACACCTTCTCAGAAATGGCGGACTACATATCTCGGCTTCTCAAAGAGGGCAAAATAACCAACGAAGACCTTTTCGGCTTCACTCTTGAAAGAAACTCGGATAGCTATTTAGAATTCCTAGAAAAAATAAAAAATAGGGAAGGCATCGGAGCTATAGCCGCCGACGGTTGGTTTGCTCTCTCCCAACATCTAGAGTACGACGCTCTCATCCACTATAAGCATAGTCGAGGAATAGTTAAGGGAACCGACTGCATATTTGACGCCCGATTCAATAGGTTGGACTCCTCCATGGTTTCCCAAGTGGTGAATCCCAAGGGAGGTTTCCAAGCTTGGGGCAACTTCGGCGGCAGACTAACCACCCAGGACGTTCCAGAATTATACAACACACCCGAAAAAGAAAATCTAGGAAGATTGACTGCCCAATCAGAGGATTGCATGATGGTTCTAAACTCCATAGGTGCCTGCTACGTGATTGTTAACACCCTCTCAATGTTTGGATACCCCATACTCAAAACACTCGCAGAGGTATATGGTTATATAACAGGAATAGACGTTGAGCCTAGGGAATTAAAATTGAAGGGTGAACGTTGCTTCAACCTCTACAAAATGTTGAATGTGCGGGAGGGCTTCAACAGAAGCGATGACCGCTTTCCCAAGGTGTGGCTCGAACCCAAAGAAACACCCGAAAGAACCCTAACCCTCAAAACCCTCTACGCTAAGAAAGATGTAGACGAGCAAATGCTGGAACAAATACTCGACGAGTATTACCGTGAGAGGGGCTGGGATCTAAAGAAGGGGATCCCCACCCCCGAAAAGTTAACTTCCCTGAAACTAGATTACCTAAAATAAAATTAGGCGATGAGAAGAAAAATTTGAGGTAAAATTGAATTTATCAAGGCAAAGTTCTCATTAACTAATCTTTTGTTGAAATTTGGGCGTCTACTCTTCTTCCTCTTCTATACCGCAGATTCTCTTAGCGTCTCGGACCCTTGATTGTAAGGGTTCTCCCTTAGAGGCATAGTACATGGTTATTTTACAAGCCTGCCCGGAACCACCGCCATGTGCTGCTGAGTGGCAGAGGGCTCCAGCACCATAGGTTAGATTTTCTATTAGTCTCACAATTCTTGCCCTGTGTTCTGCTGGGGTTTCATTCGCTCCCGCGTAAAATCTTGCGAGGTAGTGGGCTATTTCTGGATTTTTGAATTCTTTTTCGCTTGGTAGGGTTGCTATGATTCCTCCAGTGATGTCTTCTGCGAGCCTTATAATTTCATATACTGCTTTTGAAGCCACGTACTTGGTATTGTTTGCAAGGATTATGTCCGGTATCATTCCTGCTCCCTCGTAGTAGGTTGCTTTAACACATGATGCTATAGCGCAAGAATACATTGTTTCATTATAACTTATCATGTCGGTTATTTTTTCTCTAACGTGGGAAACGTTTGCTGTGCCGTTTAATTCTGCGTAGGCTTGAACCGCCCCTATGAGTACGTCTGTCCAGCCGGTTTTGCAGCCGCCTGTTGTTGGCCTGTGACACGCACCCAGAAGGTTCACAAGCATTCCTGTAAATTCCACCTCACCACACATAAACACTCTTTCCCAGGGAACAAAAACGTCATCAAATATCACAACTGTTTCGTGGAAACCATATTTTGGATTGCCAATGTCCCATTCTGAGTCTTCCCTTCTGCGGTCGTCCTGAGAATAGCGGGCAGATATATTTTTTATTCCCTTTGCGTTGCCCGGAACCGCACAGCAAACAGCATAGTCCTCTGATCCAGGGTAATGGGTAGTGGAGGGTGCTACAAACTTTTCATGGGAGCACACGGATCCTGTCTGACAGAGTTTTGCGCCCCGCAGAACTATGCCGTCTTTGTCCTTTTCCACAACCCTTAGGTACATATCAGGGTCGCCCTGTTCATGGGCTTTAAGTAAACGGTCGCCCTTAGGATCAGTCATTGCTGGACAGCCGATCAAATCGTTTTTCTGGAAGTACTTTATGTATTCCACTGCGTTTTTATAGTAGTGGGTTCCTTTGGCCTCATCAATCTTTTTGGTTGTCGCAAGCAGAGCGGGAAAGGCGTTGTGGACGCAGCGGAAGGAACACATTCCAATTCTACGGTTAGCATATCTTGTTATGTCCACCTTTCTTATGAGATCCTCCACGGTTTGGGCAACGTGAGTCCAGCGGCTGATGGTTTCTCCTGTAAAGTGGGATTTGGTGAGGAGAAAATTCTTTAGTTTTTCCTCATGTTGCATATCGTAGGTTTTGGCAATAGCGTTAATCATGGGTTTAACTTTGGGATGGTTGACAACGGATTTGCCAGAAATTTTGCCACCATCAATGTACAATTCAAAATTCATATCAATCATATCTTGGATATACTCCTCACCAGTCTTCAAATACAATTCTACTTCACCTTCTTACTTTCACAATTTCGTTTTCCAAACCAAAATGAAGACATTAATACACTAGAAAAGTAGCCTTTTTAATATTTTTCGACAAACCAAATCGTAAAAACACGATTTTATCACCTTCTAAGCACAAAAATTTCCCCTATCACCATTCAAATGCCTTGAATATTTCCCCCGCTTGTGTTTTAAGGTTTTCCAAAATATGAGTGGAAGGGAGTACCCCTCTCTAAGGAAAACGATAAATAATAAGCCAGAAAACTTGGTAAATATTAAAAACTAGTTCTACGCATAATAAGTCTTAATTGAACGTTTTAAAATTAATAAATTTGGTTATCTGTAAAAAATGTAATTTTTGGAGGGAAACTTTTTGTCTGAGTTAATGGAAGAGATTAAGGCCCTAGTCGCGGGACACATTAAGGGCTCCCCACACCTAAGCGGAGCCAAGTACTATAATGAACCAGTTGAAAGAATGCCACGGCCAAAAATAGAAGAGCTGCAGTGGAAATTGTTAAAACTCCAAATAAAAAGAGCCTATGAGCTCACTCCATTCTATCACAAAAGGCTCAAGGAAGTGGGAATCAAGCCTGAAGACATTAAAACCCTAAAAGACTTCCAAAAAATTCCGCCTGTGCTAAAAGACGACATTCGAGAGCAAATGAAGAAAACCGGCGACCCCTTCGGAGGATGCCTAGCGGTGCCCTTTCTACCATCCAAAATACTCAATGTATATTCCTCCACGGGAACCACCGGACTGAGAACATTCAACGTTCACACAGATTGGGACAGAAATTGGTGCCTGGAGGAAATCTGCAGATTAGGAGTCATGGAGATGCACGACGCGCCGCCCGGATCTGTTTTCATAGACTTCGGTTTCCACTGGCATGGAGGAATCACTGGGGTTGAGCTGGGAGTCTCAAGATTGGGGTTAATTGTGGCGCCTATGGAGGCTTTGGGACCTGGATTCGAACTAGAAAGATGTTTACAGGCACTTCAATTTCTGAAACCCATAAGTATCCATTGGCCACTGGTAACTTTGTGGATTTTTGGAGACTGGCTACAATCAATAAATAAGGATCCCAAAGAAGCCATGAAGCATGTAAAACTACTATCTACCTCAGGTGACGTTTTGACCACCGCAGCCGCAGAATTTGTTAAGGAATACTGGGGTTTTGAACGCGTACATTCCGGTTTTCAGATGGCTGACACCTGGATAACTGGGTGCAATTGTTCTGAGCAACCCCCAAACATCACTCACATCTGTGACGACTTCCACTATGTGGAAGCTGTGGATCCTGAAACCGGTGAGCAGGTAGCACCGGGCGAGCGGGGTATACTGGTAATCACTCCACTGGTTATGGAGGCCATTCCGCATCTGAGGTGGAATAATGAAGACTACGTTTCGCTGATTCAGGATGAGTGTGAATGTGGTCGCACCCACACCCGTCTACACTGGTACGGGAGGGAGGCTTTTGCTGTAGATGTTAGGGGTAGGAAGGTGTTTCCCAGCGAAGTTGAAACAGAGCTATTCGAGTACCCAGAAATAGGAGTTAACGCCATCGCCTCGCAATTCGTTAAAACCGCTGAAGGCTCCCAGGACAAGTTGATTATAAGAGTGACCTATTTCCCAGATAAGACAAAAGATCCTCAGAAGTTGAAGGAAAGTGCCGAGAAAAAAATAAAACAAAAACTGGGACTTGACGTAGAAATCGAATTTATGAGTCAAGATGAAATGAAAGCCGCCCTAACAGCACCACACAAGACATCTAGGCTAATAAAACGGTATTAAACATCAATCCATCCCACATTTTTTTATTTCTTCCAATCACAATTAATAATTATTTAATATTTTATTACTCACCAGTAGTTTATCAAAAAAGTAAATTCAAGTAATGTTTGGATTAAAAGACGCAGACCTTTTTCTAAATTTATTAGTATGGATTTTATAGCTTTTTAATTGATGTGATGGTTTAAAGTGCAATCATAAAGGATTTGTTTGGAGGTGTGTTTGTTGGAGAAGTATCC
>Ga0136652_1001289_pt1 | contig 10811 bp, 10 predicted proteins | sample ConPoolayeEmetaG_FD_94864 | JGI IMG/M metagenome (GOLD analysis project Ga0136652, IMG submission 94864) | Hot spring microbial mat communities from California, USA to study Microbial Dark Matter (Phase II) - Cone Pool mat layer E metaG... ...
AATTTTTGGCAAACATTAACTTATTAAACTAAATGATGAATATTTTAAAAGATATCTTAACTGCGTTGAAAAGCTAAGAACTTTTCTTTTTTTAAAGGGATGAGAGAAAGATAACCAGCCCTTTAAATAACCAAAAAGAAGATAAGGAATTGAAAGGAAAGAGTGATATTCAATCACAAAAATACTAAAAGAGATGATATTTTTTATTATTAATAATGGCCAAAAATAGATTGCAAAATATTTGATATTTAACCAAGCAGAATTACGGGACCAATAAAAAAGCATATCTTTTCTTAAATTTTGAGAGGGAGAGGAAGGATAATGATTAATGACAATTTTAGGTTCAAGGTGAATTTCATAACCTTGGTCAATAATTCTTAAGGATAAATCATCTTCGTGTGTCCAGAGAAAGAGATCAGAATCATAATAGCCAACTTTCCTAAAAATTGTTTTGCGAAAAATGGCGGCATTGGAGGCAAGACAAAGTTTGGTTAAGTCTTTTTTAAGATAATTTTCATAAATAAATTTATGGCGCTTTGGTTCATAGAGATTGGCAGAGATGACGCCTACTTTTGGTGATTTTTTAGGAAAAATTTCAACAATTTGAGTCAAAGTTTCCGGTTTTAGCGTACAATCATCGTCTAACGTTAAGATATATTCCCCTCTAGCATTAGCTAAGCCAAGGTTATAAGCTAAAACCCCGAGATTGCCGGGCATACCAAAATAACGTACTTCAGGGAATTCTTTTAAGATTATCTCTCTTAGTTGTGGTTTTTGACTATTATCAACTAACAGGATTTCATAATTTTTATAATTTGATTGCTGGATTGATTTAAGTAAAGCCTTAAGTTTTTTAACTCTTTTTGGTCCAGCAACAACGACGATACTGATTAAAACTTGTTTCTTTTTTTTGCTCATTCTTTGTAGATCTTATCATTTTTCTTTTAATAATAAACAGTTTTTGTTATACTTATATCGCTTTATGCTCCAAGGAAAGAAAATCGTGCTTAAAATTCTGGAAAAAAGACACCTAAGACAACTTCGTTTTTTACGCAATCAACCGCAAACCAACTATTACTTGACTTCAATCGTGCCTATTTCTGAGGCTAAACAACAAGTATGGTTTAAAAAAATTAGTTTGGATGAAACGAAGATGTATTTTGCGATTGAAGATTACCACAAAAAATTTTTAGGAATAGTACGCTGTGATGAATGGGATAAAATTAACCGAAGTATTAGGGTAGGCATTGATATTGTTCCGGAATTAAGAAGACAGGGTATTGCTACCGAAGCTTATGAACTTCTTTTTAAATATTTATTTAGAGATTTAGGTATTCATCGAGTTTGGTTATTGGTAGCCGATTTCAATCAACCAGCCTATGCTCTTTATCAAAAGTTGGGCTTTAAATTGGAAGGTAAACAGAGAGAAGCTTTATATAGAGATAATAAATTTCATCATTATTTAATGATGAGTCTTTTAAAAAGCGAATATGAGAAAAGATATTGCTCCCGAAGCTGATCTAATCACTCTTTTTAAAGTTTTTATGTCGCCTAGGGTAATCACTCCCTTAAAGGAAGTTTTATTTTCCGGTTACATTGGCCAAGGAAAAAAAGTAGAAGAATTTGAAAATAAATTAGCAAAATTTATAAAAAACCCCTTAATTCTTACGGTTAACAGTGGTACTTCCGCAATCCATTTGGCTCTCAGATTGATAAACCTTAAACCAGGTGATGAGGTAATTACTACTCCCATGACTTGTACGGCTACCAATTGGCCGATTTTAGCCCATGGTGGCAGAATAGTTTGGGCGGACATTAATCCAAACACAGGCAATATTGACCCTCAGAGTATTGCCAAATGTATTAATAAAAAAACTAAAGCAATTTTGGTAGTTGATTGGGGAGGTTACCCGGTTGATATAGATCAAATTAAAAAAATTGCCGGGAAACTGCCGGTGATTGAGGATGCCGCTCATGCTTTTGGTGCCAAATATAAAAAACGAATGGTTGGTCAAACTGCTGATTTTACCTGTTTTTCTTTTCAGGCAATTAAGACCTTAACTACAGTTGATGGTGGTGCCTTGGCGGTGAAAAAAGAAAGTGATTATCAAAAAGCGAAACTGTTACGTTGGTATGGGATTGATCGCGAGAAAAGAACTCAGTACGATCGTATTGAGATTGATGTTAAAGATTGGGGCTATAAATTTCATATGAATGATGTCAATGCGACTATTGGCATAGAAAACTTTAAGTTCCTTAAAAAAAATCTTCAGAAACAAAGAGAGCATGCCTACTATTACAGGAAAAAATTGAAAGGTTTAAGCAAAATTACTTTACTTGAAGAAGAGAAAGATTTCTTATCAACTTATTGGTTGTTTACCTTAAAAGTTAAAAACAGGAATAAATTTTTACAATATATGGGACAAAAAAGAATTATGGTTTCTCAAGTTCATCGGCGCAATGACACGCATCCAGTTGTGAAAGAGTATCAAAGAAGCTTACCGGGAGTTGATGAGTTCTCCAAAGAAATGGTTTGTATCCCCGTAGGTTGGTGGTTGAGTAAAAAGGAATGTCAATATATTGTAAATGCAATCCTCAGTTACGAAGAAAAGTTTTAAATTCCTTATCAGCAATCTTGCGCCAAGAATATTTGTTTAGCAATTTTTTACCTCTTTTATTGATAAAAGCTTTTCTTTTAAAAATTTCTATAATTTTATGAGCGATACCCTGATAGTCATTTTTTTCAAAAAAGAAAACTTCGTTATTTTTATAAATTTGCTGATAACAAGGCAGGTTATAGGCAAAAGCTGGTAGACCAGCTGCCACTGCTTCAAGCAAAGCTACCCCAAAACTTTCACTATGGCTTAAAAACAAGAAGATTTTACTACTTTTAATAAAGCTAAATTTTGTTAGGCCGCTTTTAAAACCCAAAAATTTTATATTTTTTGCAAGACCTTTTTGCGAAATATAATTTTTATATTTTTTGACTTCTTGGATGTCTCCTTTTCCCATAATTGTTAATTTAAAATGAGGATATTCTTTTTTGACAATGAGTAAGACTGACAGAAGATCGTAAATACCCTTCAATTCATTGATTCTTCCCAAGTAGAGGGCATCGCTTTGAAAGTCTTTTTGGGGTTGAGCCTTTTTAAGAAAATCACTTTCAATGGCATTGCCAGTAATGATGATTTTTTTTGAAGAAAATCCCCTTTTTAAAAGATAGTTTTTTAATTCGGAAGAAATAACAAAAATATAATCAGCCTTTTTCAAAAGCAACAAACTGATTTGAAAAAATAACCAAGCGAGGAATCTAATTAACAAATTACCCTTGATGATTAAAGGAACGGTATTGTCAAATACTGTTGCCCACTTGATTTTTCTTTGTTTAATTTTTAAAAAAAAGGGAAAAAGAATTAAGTCAAGCACAGAAGAAACAGAATAGACTAAATCAAATTGGTTTAATTTCTGAAAATTTTTAATTAGCAAACAGGCTTTGAGATTTCTAGATAAGCCTTCGGTAATCAACTCAAGGCGAGTTTTAATTTTTCGGGTGTGGCTAATTTTAATCAAGTTAAAATTTTTACCAATAATTCTTAGGCTTTTTATTCTTTTTTCAAAATCAGAATTTCCCAGAAACCAGATCTCGGGCTGATATTTTTGCCAGATTTTTATTTTCATTAAAAGAGGGAGGAGAGTAGCATTTTCTAAAGTTAAAGCGTTGATTAAAATTCTCATGGATTTAAAAAATAAGGTTTTCTTGAAGAAACACCTTTAAAAATTAAGAAAAATAAATCTTTAATATCTCTTTTGAATTGTTTCCAAGAAGTAAGGTCTTCTTTAAAACGGCAATAAAAGGTTTGAAAATTAAGATAAAATTTCCTATTAATTGTTTTCATCTCTTCATAAAGATAGTTTTTGTTTAGTTTAGGAGAAATATAAACAGGATAAACGCCACGATAACCCTTACCCAACTTGCCTTGGGCGAAATTATCAATTAATTTTTGATTGATAATACCTTGTTTTTGAGCCAACTGATAAAGAGGTGAACCCGGAAAAGGAGTAGGCAAAGATAACCCTAAAAGATTAAGAGGTAAATTAAAAATCATTTTTTTTGTTTGAGCAATTTCTTTTTTGCCTTCCTGAGGATGACCTAAGATAAAGTAAGCACCGGTTTTGATTTTTAACTGCTGGCACCACCGAAAAACTTGATAAATTTGTTTATTGCTAAAATTACCCTTTTTAACTACAGTTTTTCTTATTTTTTCACTGCCTGCTTCAATACCAAAATGAATTAAGCTACACCCCGCTTCTTTCATTTCTTGAAGTAACTTTTGGTCAACCAAATCAACGCGGGTGTTACAGTGCCAATCAAGTTTTAGACTTTCTTTTTTTACTACTTGGCAAAATTGCCAAACGATTTCTTTATTTAAAGTAAAGGTATCATCTTGAAAATCAATTTTACCCTGGCAGAAAGGATAAACCGCTTTGATTTCCTTAATTAAATTGTCTACTGAGCGGTATCTGATTTTCTTGGAGATTGCTGGCCGACTACAATAATAACATTGATAAGGACAACCACGAGAAAACAACAATGATTCACACCTGTTGTAAAGTTTTCTTTTAATCAATTTTTTATCAGGAAAAGGGAGATAATCAAGGTTTTCAACAATTTGTGCTTTTTGGATTTTTGGAATCGTTTTTTTTTGTTTTAATTTATGGATTGAATCAAAGAAAGTTTTTTCCGCTTCCCCGCTGATGCCATAATCAAAAAGTTTGCCAAATCTGTAGATAAAATCAGGATCGGCGCTAAGATGAGGACCACCTAAAAATATTTTAGTTTTGAAGCGGCAGGAATTTTTAATAAATTGAGCTAAATCGACCGCGCCTTGTAATTGGGCCGTCATCGCGGTAATGCCGATGGCAAAGGGTTTAAGACGATTGAGACGTTGACCAATTTCTTTTAAAGTAAGATTTTCGGCAGGAATATCAAAAACAAGAGCTTTAAATTCTTTAGACTTTTGGTTAAGGTAGGAAGCTAAATATAATAAGCCCAAAGGTGGCACAGAAACATCCAAGGCATAAGGTCTGCCGGCGATAAAATAAAGAGGAGGATTAAGAAAAATAATCTTTTTCATGATTTTCAAAATTTTTGTAAAATTGCATTTAATTGTAAAGCCCAAGGATTTTGGTTGATATCCTTTGCTTCCCAACGCCACCACGTTTCTTCATCAATTAAGTGTATTTTTTCTAATAATAATTGCCAAAGCTTTAAAAGATGACCATTATAAAAAATCTTTTTTATCTTGAAAAGATGATTTTTTTCGAACTTTTCTATTAAAGATTCCTTTGAGTAATGTCTTTTATGGCCGATTTTCTGATCAAAATAATAATAAATAGGCCAGAAGAATGGCCAGATTTTTCGATAGGTATTGGGCAGACAAAGATAAAGATATTTTTTTCTCTTTAAAATAGCATGGATTTGTCGAATTACCTTTTTATCGTCTTCAATATGTTCTAAAACAGAAAGAGCAGAAATATAATCAAAAAAATCAGTTTTAAAGGGAAGGTTTTCTGCGGAAGCAACGAGAAAAGCAGTTTTTTCTTCGAGCCCTTGTTTTTTGGCGATTTTTTCAGCCTTAATGATTGCCGGTAAAGAGATATCGACGCCGAAGGCTAAACAATGGTAACGTTTCGCAGCTTCAATAACCGTATAACCGGTGTCTCCACAACCAATATCCAGATAAGTTTTTAATTTATTTTTAAAATTGATTTTAAAAACTCTTTTAAGCATGCTTAAACGCCAATTTTCTAGCTGGTAATTTTTTGAGGACGAGGCTAAATAATGTTGATGAAAGAGACTTTGTTGACTTTTTTCTTGAGAATTTAATTTTGTTACTTTTAAAAGAACAGGAATATTTTTAATGAGATTAAAGTTAATTTGGCAACTTGGACAAATAATTTTTCTTGATTTCAAAATGAGCTTATCCTGATGACAGTAGGGACAACAAAGAAATTTTATTAACTTTTTTATTTTCATTTATAGTTAAAACTAATCCTTTTTAACAACTTTGAATTAAGATGGTTTTTATAGAAATCGGTGAGAGGAATTAGAAGAAATGATGGTAGACTTAAAGACAAGAGGACAAAAAACCAAAACAAAAGATTAAAAATATTCGCCGGTCGATATTTTAATAAAAGATAAATTTCTCTTAAGAGATATTTATATCCTGCATAATTTCTGATTTGGATTAAGCCTACATAGTTATTGGCGATAAAATTTTTAAGACAATAATTTCTTAAATTTTTAAATTTTTTTTCCGGAAAAACAAAATTAAATAAATCTACCCAGCTTTGCAGAGGTGATTTATAATAAATACTTTTCAAATGTCGTGTTTGACTACTGCGAATTCTTACTGCCACCGTGTAATCTTTTAAAAAGACAACTGGGTGAGTCTTAAAAATGGTTGCAAAAGGCAGAACGTGACAAGTAAAAATGTCTTTTCCGCAAGAAACCTGGAGATATTTTTTACGTAAGGCCAATCCTGATAATTGATCCAGAGTTTTAAAAACAGCAACTACTCTTTTAAGGTTATCATTAATTCTAACTAACTCATTCTTATTGGGATTTAATTGTTTTTTAGCTCTTACAGGTTGCTTGAAAGTTTCATCAAACCAAAAATAAGGCCTCGTCACAGCTCCGATGGCTTCTGATTGAGTAAAGGCTTGATAAGTTTTCAAAAGGGCATCATGGGCAAGAATATCATCTTGAGCCATAAGATAAATAATTTCACCTCTACATTTCGAAAGACATCTTTTTAGGTTTTGCGGATAACCAAGATTTTTTTTGTTTTGAGAGTATTTAATTCTTTTATCCTTAAAACTTTTAATAATTTCTAAAGTGGTATCGCTAGATCGGTCATCAACAATGATTAATTCATAACTTTTAAAATTCTGGTTTAAGATACTTTTTAAAGTCTCACCGATAAATTTGGCGCCGTTATAAGTTGGCATGCAGATGCTGATTTTACTCATGGTTATTAAGAGCTTTTAAAAACTGAAAACCAATTAAGAGTTTAAGGAAATACATTCCTAAAGTTAAGAGAGGTTGTTTGCATAATTTTTTCCACTTATTTTTTTTCCAGAAAACTTCAAAATATCGATACTTAAAGCCAAATTGTTTTTTTATATCACCATCATTTTTACCCCATTTCTTAATATATTTACGAAAACTTTTAGCATAATAGTTTTTCTTTTTGAGATAGCTTATTAAGCTAAGATTTTCCTGGTGATGATAAATTACAGAATTGGGTTTATTTAAAATTGCCGTTTGGCCAATTTTTCTGATTCTTTTATCCAAATCCCAGTCTTCGGGACCGGTTAGACTTTCATCAAAACCACCAGCTTTTATAAATATCGGTTTTTTTATAAATCTGACCGCATCAATTACGGTGCCCGTATAAAAGCTGCGTTCAAAATTACGGACACGGGCCCAGTAAGAATTGCCAATAATAATTTCGGGAATATACAAAGCCGCAAGATTACTATTTTCCAATTTTAAAACAGCCTGCTTAATAAGTTGAGTCGCTAGACTCATATCGGCATCCAAATAAAAAATATATTTTCCTTTGGCTTTTTTTATACCGAAATTTCTTTGGACAGAACGTTCACCGCCCTTAGTATAAACTTTACTGGTGTAATTTTTAGCAATAATTTTGGTTTTATCGCAGGAAAAATTATCTACAACAATAATTTCAATTTTTTCTTTCGGATAATTTTGTTTTTTTAAACTTTCAAGACACCTGCCTATTTGTTTTTCTTCATTTTTAGTGGTGATAATAATAGAAACTAAAGGATATGATTTCATTTCTTTTCAGAAAAATCCAATAATTTACTGGGTAATTTTAAGCCCAAACGAAGGTAATAGCTAAAAACATCCAAATCTGTTAAAGCTTCTTGCGCTTTTCTTATTAAAAAAGACAGCGAAAAGATAGATTTATAGAAATCCTGAATGATTTTTTTTAATTCTTCATCGGTTAAAGGTGTATGTAAAACTGACTGTTGCATATCATATTTATTCCAATCTTCAGTTTTTAACCAACCATTTTTTTTTGCTTCTTTGAAAAGTGGTGTGCCGGGATAGGGAATTACCAAGGTGGCCTGCAAACTGTCAATAAGATTGTTTTTAAATAATTTTTTGACAAAGTTAAGAGTGTTTAAGATATCTTGTTTTGTTTCCCAGGGGTAACCAATCATGACTGTCAGATGAGGTTTGAGGCCGGCTTGTTTGGCCAAGCTAAGATTTTTTTCAACCGTTTCGATTTTAAGATTTTTGTTGAGCTTATCCAAAGTTTTTTGATTGCTAGACTCCAAACCATAGAGAATAAGACGAAAACCAGCTTTAGCCATTAATTGATAATCCTGCGGCGTTAAGCCAGCGTTTAAACGCATATTACAGTTGATGTGGATTTTTTTAGCATAACCTTTTTTAATCATTCCTTGACAAAATTCTTTTAACCACTCGCCGACTGGAAAAGTACCGGAGTCGTCCATAATTTCCTTAATTTGATATTTTTCTATGAGTTGGCCGATTTCATCTAAGGCTCTTTGGGGTTGTATTACCCGCCATTGAGGATAAAGTATAGTCCAACTACAGAAAGTGCAACGGCCCCACCAGCAATCGCGAGCAAACATCGTATAAGTGCCAGGGAGGCGCAAATAATTGGAGTTATTATAGGCGTAAAGTTGCCAGCGCGTCAGATCTCGATCAATAAACGGCAGTGTGTTTAAATTGTGATTGAGTTTAAATTTTCCAGTAGTAATAATTTTTTTATCTTCTATTTTAAATTTTGATTTTTGATTTTTGATTTTTGCATTTTTTCTATACAAAATTCCCGGCTCTAATTTTTCTTTTTTAGTCAGATGATTAAGAAGATTGAGAAGTAAAAAATCATAATCACCGCCAGTAATTACATAATCGACTTGAGAATTCTTAAATGATTCTTCAGGCATTGCTGTCACATGGTCTCCCACTAAGATAATTTTGATTTTTAATTTTTGTTTTTTGATTTTATTAATGATTTGCCAGTGTTTTTTAATAACCGGAGTTTTGGTTTCCAAGAGCAAAATATCAGGATTAATTTTTCTTAAATCATTTTGCCATCGTGAATAGGTTTGGTTGCTATTAATGCCGTCCAACCAATAGACTTGATAACTATTTTCCTTCAACATGGTCGCGGCGTAAGCCGGAATCATGGGATAAGCAGTCCAAGGCGAATGGACCCATTGAAATTGCCGATTTTGTCCAAGAAGAGGAATGCCCTTTTTTGAAGCAAGTGGCGGATAACCAAAAACAACTTTCATTAATCATATTATAGATTAAGGGTAAAGGAGAAAGAGAAAAAGATCTCATCCTTGCAAGAGTAATAATTGAAGATTTTTAAAAACAGCCACTTGACAAGAAAGCTTTTTTAAACCATAATACCCACACCTATGGTATAGGTAGGAAGGAGAAATTATGAAAAAATTACAAAAACAAAACACGCTTATTAATTTTAAAAAAGCCCAAAGCTTAATTTTAAAAATCATCAAAATGGTCGAAGCCAATGAATACTGCATTGATATTATGCAGCAAAATTTGGCAGTAATAGGCCTTTTAAAATCCGCCCATCAGATGTTAATGGAGAATCATCTTAATACTTGCTTTAAAACAGCAATGGCAACAAAAAATGAAAAAAGAAAACAAGTGATGGTTCAAGAAATTTTAAAAGTTACAAAATTATTTAATAAATAAAACTCTTATGCTCAAAAGAGTAAAGATTAAAATAGTTGGCGTTCAATCAATCAATGATAAAATCCGACTAGAAACAGAAATTGATGTTTTAAAAGGAGTAAAAGAGGTAAATGTTGATGAGAAAACTGGCGAAACAGAAATAGGCTTTGAAGATTCTTTTATTTCTCGAGACATAATTTTAGAAAAAATAAGAGAGCTTGGTTATAAGATAAAAGAAATTTCAACTTCAATTTTCTCTCCTCAAGAATTTGTTTATTATGTTCAAGGTATGCATTGCGCTTCTTGTGAGATTTTAATTGAAAATAAACTGTTGGAAATAAAAAATATAAGATCAGTTGAAGCGTCAGTAAGTCAAGGAACAGTCAAAATATTCTATGAGGGCAAAAAACCGAAAATTAGAAAAATAAATCAGATTTTTAAAAAAGAAGGATATCTTTTCTTTGAAGAACCAATAAAAAAAGAGGCAAGAAATCATCTCTTAACTATTATTGGCAGTGCCCTTTTGGTTATTGTTTTATTTTTTCTTTTAAAAAACAGTCGCTTTGCCGGTTTGGTCAACGTCAGCAGCAATTCTTCTTTGCCGACTTTCTTTTTCTTGGGATTAATTGCCGGTGTTTCTTCTTGCGCTGCTTTGGTTGGCGGACTTTTGCTTTCTTTAGCCAAACAATGGTCTGAAATTTATTTAAAAAGCAATTCTACATTTGAAAAATTCCAACCTTATTTGCTTTTTAATTTTGGTCGGATTTTATCTTACGCTATTTTAGGCGGTATTATCGGAGCGATTGGAGCAAAAATTCAGTTCTCTTTAAGCTTTACTGCTTTTCTAATTACTCTTGTTTCTCTTTTGATGATTTTTTTGGGACTACAAATGTTAGGAGTAGGATATTTTTCTCGTTTTCAAATAACAATGCCAAAATTTATCACAAGATACATTGCTGATGAGACAAAATTTCAAGGAAAATTGATGCCGTTTTTAATGGGCGCTTTAACCTTTTTCCTGCCCTGCGGTTTTACTTTAACC
>Ga0136652_1001291_pt1 | contig 10794 bp, 11 predicted proteins | sample ConPoolayeEmetaG_FD_94864 | JGI IMG/M metagenome (GOLD analysis project Ga0136652, IMG submission 94864) | Hot spring microbial mat communities from California, USA to study Microbial Dark Matter (Phase II) - Cone Pool mat layer E metaG... ...
ACCGCGCCGATGTCTAAGCAGGCGCAGCCCGGCCTTTCGACATCGACTGCCGGACTGGACCTCTCCAGGATATCAGCTATCCCCTCAAATACCTGTCGGTAGCGCCATTCTTCAGCGGGAACAAACTTTGCCCCGGGGCAGAAGGCGTATGCTTCACGGAGCGGCATCCCGACTTTAACTCCACAGGCCGTTGCCTCCGGCGAGGCGTCATAGACTGTCTTCGATTCAAACGGCTGACCGCCTATGACCAGCGGCTGCCCTCGCAGTGCAGGACTGGCGGCGAGAGCTACCTGGACGGCAAAACTGGGCACCATTACACAGGCAATCCTCATCTTGAATCACAGCCCTCTGACCGTTCGATGACTTTACCCTGAACAACAACCCTATCGGGGACGAAATGCCGCTGTTGGCCGGCTGAAAACGTATCCGCTCTAGCAAACAAATGTTCTATAGAACACTTGTAATATTACGCTCCGCATGACACGGCTGTCAAGAGGGTTTTCTTATTCATCTGAGGAACCGGTCCAGGAAGGGGAATCCTTTGCTTTCGGCAGGTTGTTCTACTGACCTACCGGCCAGAACTGGCGAGCGGAATGGGGATACCCGGAGAAAAGTAGCATTCCGGGCCGAAGTTGCCTGCCCTGCACGTGACGACGGAAGTGCCGGTCTAGCAGGTGATGTGAATCAGGGCGGCCGGACGCCTGCCCTCGGCCAGACACCGGTTGAACCTGTCTGCTGCCTGCGGTGAAGGCACAACCACCGATTCTATCCCGGATTCCCGCATCAGGGATTCGGCATCCGGACTCAGCCTGGCTTTGCCGTTCGTCCCGGTCCCAATTATCAGCGTGTCAGGCCCCGTCTTGAGAAGCTCCTCGATCTCTTCTCTCCTGATGGCATGGCTGCCGAACTTCCAGAACCTGCCCTTTCGTTTGACGATCCTGCCGTCGGCATGCAGCAGAAGGTCGCCGCTATACCTCTTACCATTGACCACGATTGAACCAAAGCTGAAGCTGTCCACCTTTGCCATCTGCGCCTCCTATCGGCCGGCACCTTAAAGATGGCTCACGCCGGGTCCCCCATCAAGGCTGCTGCGGGGGCGACAGGGTTCGGATATGCCCTCACATTGCGAGGAGCAGGGTCGGATAGAGCGCGCACTTGCCAACCCCAGAAAGCAACACCTGTGGGGAGACATCACCGACGACGAGTACCGCGAACAGAAACAGGCACTGCAGAAACGACTGATGGCTCTTACGCCAGCCATGAGTCCGGCCTGTCTTCCCAGTCTGGAGAGAGCAGGACAGTATACAGCCCAGGTCCCAGTACCAGCCGCTGTTTGCCTGCATCGTTATCCGAGGAATAAGAAATGGTCGGGGTGAGTGGATTCGAACCACCGACCTCATGGTCCCAAACCATGCGCGCTAGCCGCTGCGCTACACCCCGTAAACGGAGCGAATATAACAGAGGTATAGAGGACAGTCAACGGTTGGAGATGGACTTTGCTGACGTTCTCAATGACCCCGAGCAATTACTTCCGGCAGTTGATGCAGACCTTGAAGAAATCCCGGGGCAGTTTGGCCTTTTTCATCATGTATTCAACCTGCGCATCCGGAATCCAGTAATTACCGCAGGACTCGCACTGAAGGAGCTTGAACTCGCGTTTCCAGTTAAAGAGCTTGCGAACCCCGTCTTTTTCCTCCATTTTAATGGCACCGGTGGGGCAAACGTAGAAGCAGGAGCCACAGCCGATACAGTCCGGAGCTGGTTCAAAAAACGGCGAAGCCGCCCACTTCGTCACGCCACGGTTCACCAGACTGATGGCGCTGACACCAACGATTTCATTACAGACTCTGGCGCATTGTCCACAAAGGATGCAGTCATTCTGCTCCAAATAGTTTTCATTAAAAGAAGACTTCTGGATGCCGTATTTGGCCGCCATCTCCTTAATGACTTTGTTCTCGGAGCACCGCGCGAGAAGCAACTCCAGCACCATCTTACGGTTCTCAATAACCCTTGGAGTATCGGTTCTAACATCCAGTCCTTCTTCAGCCGGGTAAGCGCAGGATACGACCAGTCTGGAGCGATTGCGGCCTTTTGGTGTAACCTCGACCAAACACAGACGGCAAGCACCGTATGGTTCCAGTGACTCATGGTTGCACAACGTTGGTATTTCAATGCCGCTTTCCCTGGCGACATTCAACACATACTGACCGGGTTCGGCTTGAACTTTCCTGCCGTTAATCGTTAGTGAAAGCATCTTGACCTCGCTTTAGTTCACGGCTAATCAATACCAACTGCTGAGAACTTGCAGACATCGTGACAGGCGCCGCATTTGATGCATTTACTCTGGTCCATGACTACCGGTTTCTTCTTGCCCTGCCCTGTGATAGCCTGATTCGGACAGGCTTTAACACAAAGCTGACAGCCAACACATTTGTCAGTGATGATGTAATACTTAATCAGCGCTTTACAGACACCGGCAGGGCACTTCTTATCCCTGATATGGGCTTCGTATTCTTCCCTGAAGTATTTTAAGGTAGTCAGCACCGGGTTAGGAGCGGTGGCCCCGAGCTGACATAGAGAGGCATCACTGAGGTGCGCCGCCAGCCGCTCCATAAGAGGGATGTCCTCTTCTCGTCCCCTGCCTTCGGTGATATCGGTGAGTATCTGATGCATACGCTTGATGCCTTCCCGGCAGGGTACACATTTACCGCAGGACTCCTCTTCAAGAAAGGTAAAGAAGTATTTAGCGATATCTACCATACAGGTCCGGTCGTCCATAACAATCATTCCGCCGGAACCCATCATCGAACCAGCTCTGGTCAGCTCGTCAAAGTCCACCGGTAAATCAATCAGTTCCTCCGGTATGCAACCGCCTGATGGTCCGCCGGTCTGGACAGCCTTGAACTTGCGTCCATCTTTGATACCACCGCCGATATCATAAATAATCTCCCGCAGTGTAATCCCCATCGGCACCTCAACCAGCCCGGTGTTATTGACCTTACCAACCAGTGAGAATACTTTGGTGCCGGTACTGCCTTTGGTGCCAATACTCTTGAACCAGCCGGATCCGTTATTGATAATTAACGGTACGTTAGCCCATGTCTCAACATTATTGAGATTACTGGGACGGTCCCAGAGACCTTTCTCAGCGGTATGAATGTATTTAACCCGTGGCTCACCGGCTTTGCCCTCCAGTGAAGCCATCAGGGCCGTGGATTCGCCACAGACAAAGGCACCGCCGCCGCGGTTGATAGTCACAATAAAATCGAAATCAGATCCCAGAATATTCTTTCCCAGAAGTCCAGCTTTTTCTGCCTGCTCGATGGCAATCTTGAAATTCTCGACCGCCAAAGGATACTCATTTCGAACATAAATGTAACCCTCGCGTGCCCCAATCGCGAAGGCTCCAATAATCATACCCTCGAGAACACTATGAGGGTTGCCCTCAAGGAGACTCCGGTTGGCATAGGCGCCCGGGTCGCCCTCGTCACCATTGGCGATGACATACTTCAGGTCGCCATGAGCTTTGCGGGTTGTTTCCCATTTCAATCCTGTCGGAAATCCCGCACCACCGCGGCCGCGCAGACCGGACGCCTTTATCTCATTTATTACATCGTCCGGCTTCATTTCAAACAAGACTTTGGGTAGCGCTGAATAACCGCCGATAGCGATATAGTCTTCGATACTGGTCGGATCGATTTCCCCGTTATTACCAAAGATAATACGATGCTGTTTCTTGTAGAATGGTATTTCTGACTGGTATTGATATTTCTTACCTTCCGGGTCAGTATAGAGGAGGTTTTCCACCGGCCTGCCGTTGACTACAGTCTCAGTTATTATCGAAGGTACATCCTCAATTTTAACCCTCTGGTAGAAGAACTCGCCCGGCATGACGGCTACAATCGGGCCAAGTTCGCAGAAGCCACGGCAACCAGTAATCATTACATTTACCTTGTCCGCCATCCCCTGCCGTGCAAGTTCCGCTCTGAGAGCATCACCAACTGCAATACAACCATAAGCGCGGCAACCGGTGCCGCCACAGACGCTTACGGTGGGCTTCCTTGTCTTTTGTCTTTCAGCCTGGAGCCTGGCCCTCAGAGAGTCCAGCTCCTGTCGTGAGCGGAGTCTGTTCACGTACGACCTCGCAATGGTTAGTAGTTGCTCAGTACTTTGTCGACTTCATCCGTTGTCATTTGCCCGTAGTATGTATCATCCACTTTGATGACCGGCCCGAGTGCGCAGGCACCCATACAGTTAACTGATTCAAGGGTAAACTTCATATCCCTGGTAGTGCCGCCATTAGATATGCCCAGAGACCTTTCCAGTTTCTCCAGAATCCTCAAGCCGCCTCTTACGTGACATGCGGTACCGAGACAGCAGCTAATAAGGTGCTTGCCACGAGGTTTAAGACTGAAGGCGCGGAAGAATGTCGCTACCTGGTAGACCTGGCTGATGGGTACTGCCATCTGCTCACTGACACGAAAGAGGGCGTCCTTGGGTAAATAGCGGAATTCGGACTGCACATCCTGAAGTATCGAGACAAGCTGGCCGCGGTTCTTGCTGTACTTGGCGACGATTGCGTCAACTTTGCTGTTGGTATCCATATATCAGTTCCTCGAAGCTTTCTGCTTGAGAGCTGTGTAATCACTACTTACTTTTTCCTGGATCTTGTTGACCATATCCTGAGACAGGTGACGGAACCGTCCCTGAACCTTTATGTAATCAGTTATCGGTCGGAGCTTGGGCAAATCAACATTAAGCCTGTACTTACCGTTTTCGACTTCGTATAGTGGGAAAATACCGGTCTCAACGGCCAGCCGGCCGAGCCGAACTGAAAGGTCGGACGGGCTGCGCCAGCCGGTCGGACATACCGACAGGACGTGGAGATATGCCGGTCCTTTGGTGGCGACCGCCTTCTGGACTTTGGCGACCAGATCGAATGGGTAGCTCGGGTTAGCGGTGGCAACATAAGGGATCCCATGTGCCGCCATAATTTCAGGCATATTCTTTTTCCAGGTAAATTGTCCCTGGCTGTGAGAGCCCGCCGGGGATGTCGTGGTGGATGCCCCGAAGGGTGTGGTACCGGAACGCTGGACACCGGTATTCATATAACCTTCATTGTCATAGCAGACGTAGATTAACTCGTGTCCGCGCTCCATGGCTCCGGAAAGCGCTTGGAAGCCGATATCAGCAGTGCCGCCATCACCCCCCATAGCTACTACCTTGGGTTTGCCCTCGTACCTGCCATGGCGTGAAAGCACCTTAATCGCCGATTCTATTCCTGAAGCCACCGCCGCCGTATTCTCAAAGAGAGTGTGAATCCACGGCACTCGCCATGACGTATACGGAGCCGGGGAGGAGATGATTTCCATACAACCGGTGGCATTGGCGATGATAATGTTCCGGCCAAGCGCCTTGCATACCATCCTTACAGCCAGTACTTCAGCACATCCGGTACAGGCGCGATGGCCGGGAGCAATGGATTCCCTTTTACTGAGAAGTCGTGGAACGTATACGGTAAAGGTTTCCATTTAGCCTCTCACTCCAATCATCTCGAATTCGCCCGGCGCTTTCTGCACGGCTTTCTGGATGCCCTGGGTAATCAGCGACTTGAAACCTTCAACAGAGACCTCCCGTCCACCAAGGCCACCAACATAGCTAACAATGCTCGGCTTATTGGGTAATGGATATAAGGCAGACTGGATTTCGGAACACATCGGACCGCTCGGACCACCAAGACATAGTGCTCGGTCCATGGTTATGAGCAGCCTTGCCTTACTAACGGCGGCGGTCAGTTCTTCAAACGGAAAGGGCCGCCAGAGACGGATACGCAACATGCCAACCTTATGACCGGCATCGCGAAGTTCGTCGATGGCCGAGGCCGCCGTCTCACTGAAACTGCCCATCATTATAAAAAGAGTATCGGCATCCTCGGTACGGTAGCTCTCGACCGGCAGGTAGCGCCGTCCGGTGATGCTTTCAAATTCCCTCCATATTTCGACGATTATCTTCTTCGAAGCTCTTAGAGCAACATCCTGTGACTTCTTAACCTCAGTATAGATGTTGGGCATGCCGAAGGCACCCATGGTAAGCGGACGGTCGGGATGAAGGCCGTAAGGATGGGTGTAACGCGGCAGGAACTTATCGACTTCGGCCTGCTCTACAAGATAGAGAGGCTCGACGACATGCGAAACGTTAAACCCGTCAATATTCACCATGACCGGGAACAGTACACGATGGTCTTCGGCAATCTTAAAGGCACACAGTGTCAGGTCATACGCCTGCTGACCATTCTCGGCGAAAATCTGAATCCAGCCGCATTCGCGGGAGGCCATGATGTCGGAGTGGTCGCCCCATATACTCAAAGGAGCTGACAGGGCCCGGTTGGCGACTGCCATGACAATCGGCAATCGCATCGAAGCCGCAACAAACAGCACTTCATGCATTAGGGCTAGGCCCTGTCCCGCTGTGGCGGTAAAGGTCCGGGCGCCCGCGGCCGACGAGCCAAGACAGGCGCTCAACGCGGAGTGTTCGGACTCGACCGGCACATACTCGGCATCAAGTTCGCCGTTGGCTACCATCTCGGCCAGACGTTCGACAATATGTGTCTGCGGGGTAATAGGATAGGCTGCTATCACCTCGGACCTGGCCGCCTTAACGGCTTCGGCAATAGCGAGCGAGCTTTCCATGCCGACTCTTTCCATCAGACCGTCTCCTCATTCATGGTGATAGCCTCGGTAGGGCATTCGCGTGAACAAATACCGCACCCTTTGCAATAGTAGAGATTAGCCTCGAAGAAGCCCTCCTGATTCTGTCCGATGCATCCTTCGGGGCAGAAAAGATAACAGATGCCGCATTTGATGCAGCGTTGGTGGTTCCATATCGGCCGCTGAGACCGCCAGTCGCCAGTACGGTTGCTGGCGGCATTGCCGGCATCTGTAACAACCATACCCAGCGGAACGTCTCTCCACCCCGGCAAAACCTCGGTTGCAAATTCCTTCTTTGGCGATGGTGCCGCCGGGTCAGGTTCCAGGACTACCGTCTGGTTGTAGGCTCGCCCTGCCGCTTCAATATTGTCCTTGGCCCTTTTACCGAACCGTTCTTCAAGCGGGTGAACCAGCGAATCCAGATTAACGAGACCGGTAGCTTTAACAACGGCTCCTAACATCGTGGTGTTAACGATATTGACACCGAGGAGATCTTTGGCAATGGCTCCAGCGTTAACGACCGCCAGCCGCCACTTGCCTCCCACCTCTTTCTTGATCTGCTCCGCCGGCTTCGGACTGTTAACGATAAGTACACCGTCGTCTTTAAGGCCGGCGGTTACATTAACGAGATTTAGCAGTCCCGGGTCGAGTACCACAACTACGTCCGGTCCAGTGATTCCTGCGCGATTTCTGATCGGCTCGGTAGCACTGATGCGGTTAAAAACCATTACTGGCGCGCCGCGTCGTTCAGGGCCGAAACTGGGAAATGCCTGGGCAAACTTGCCTTCCCTAATAGCTGCCAGTGCAACGAGTTCAGCTGAGGTAACTGCACCCTGTCCACCCCGTCCATGCCACCGCATCTCAATTGTCTTGCTCTTGACCTTCTGCATTGTAATGCATTCCTTGTTATGATGATGTTTTTGCCAAACTTCAGCAAGAATGGCGCCCCTGGAGGGACTCGAACCCTCGCTCCTGGCTCCGGAGGCCAGTGCTCTATCCCCTGAGCTACAGGGGCTCCACCTAAAGAGAATAATTGGCAAATTATACGATGTTTAAGTACTTAAATACAATCTACTGTACTCTTACTGAGGAATCGAACTTTGACCAGTGACAGACGCCATTCAGTGTTTTTCTGCCCCTTCCGTGATCTCTGTCTCTTTCTTTGGCAGAACAACTGAAAGGAGTACGGAGCCGACAATTAATGCGGCGATAACCACCAGCGAAACTGAAACCGGGATCTTATATAAATCAACAATTAACATCTTGATTCCAACGAATGCAAGAACGGCAGAAAGTCCGTAGACCAGGTAGCGAAAGAGGTAGAAAAGGCCAGCGAGTGCGAAAAATAGTGCTCGCAAACCCAGAATAGCGAAGATATTAGATGTATAAACAATCAAAGGGTCGACTGTGACTCCAAATACGGCCGGAACCGAGTCCACCGCAAACATTATGTCCATGGTCTCGATAGCTACCAGCGTTATCATCAATGGAGTTGCGTATCTTACCCCGTTTATCTTCCTGAAGAATTTAGTTCCGTCATATCTGGGATCGACACGTATGATTTTTCGAGCAAGTCGGACGATAGGATTCTTGTCAGGATCAATATTCTTTTCCTTCTGGGTGACCAGCTTATATGCCGTATAAATCAGGACGAGTCCCAGGATATAAATCAGAAAGTGGAACCTCTCAATAAGTGCGATACCCGCGAAAATGAAAAGTCCACGAAAAAAGATAGCTCCAAGAATGCCCCAGAGCAGGACCCGTCTCTGTGCCTCTCTTGGTACAGCAAAGTAGGTGAAAAGCGCAAGAAAAACAAACAGGTTATCAATACTCAGAGAATACTCAATCAGATAGGCGGTAAAGAACTCGACGGCCTTTTCCGTCCCTCGAGCGAAGTAGACCAGGGCATTGAACAGGAGGGCTAAGGTGACCCAGAAACCAACCAGCTTGAGCGCTTCCCTGACAGGAATAATGTGGGCCTTACGTTGAAAAACAAATAAGTCAAGAACAAGCGCGGCGATGAATACTGCGACGAAGACGGCCCACAGAGAAGCCTGACCCAACGGTACTAATTTCCCCTATTCTCAATCTTTGTCTTTGGGTACTTGATAATACTCCGCAGGTTGATGTTCATATCCACTTATGAGATGCAACCGGGAGACCGTATTAGCAAAACCGGAATACTAACAGAGCGAATGACGTGGTCGGCGACACTTCCCCATATTAGGCGACTGACTCCGGAACGTCCGTGTGTAGCAATAACTACTAAGTCCGCCTTCTTATTAATGGTAAACTGCACTATCGCCTCTGCTGCCTTGCCATTGACAACGAAGGATCGCGTGTCGATTACAACCTTTCTTAACCGCTCTTCTATGCTCCTGAGATACTTCTTGGCTTCTATTCTGTGGCGCGTCTCGAAAGCCTTCAACTGTTCAATGGAAGCAATTTGTGAGACCTGTCTGCCGTAAGGTATGGCAATTGGCTCGACCACTGTGATGAGAAGCACCTTCGAGGCATTAGACCCCTTAACTATGGCTTCGACATGCGGCAGTACGCATTCGGCCAGTTCCGACCCATCAAGGGGAACAACGATCTTCCTGTATACTATCTTTTTGCGCATCATCTTCTTGGATCCTCAGTATTTCGAGGAACATTCTGATAAGAATCAGTGAACATATCTCACCCAGTGTAACAACCAGCAAACACCGAGGGTTAGAATCATACCGGGGATCGCCACCTTACAGTACCGTCCCCAGGTAACCGGATAACCCTCACGGTCGGCGATTGCAGTCCCGACAACGTTTGCTGAAGCTCCGATAGGCGTAGCATTGCCGCCGATATCGGTACCCAACGCCAGTGCCCAACTGAGTGTTCTCAAGTTCATCCCCTGTGCAGCGAGCGCACTAACCACCGGTACCATAGCCGCGGCAAACGGGATGTTGTCTACAATCGCTGAAGCAAACGCTGATATCCACAAGATCATTGTGCTGACAATCCCAAGGCTTCCGCCTGACACGTCTCCTATCCAGGTGGCCAACGCCTTCAGAACGCCCGTTACCTCGAGGCCGCCCACGGTCACAAACAAAGCAAAGAAAAAGAGTAGCGTGCGCCAGTCAATCCTTAAGAAGAAATGCTTCGCCCCGCTAAACGAACCAGCGCTTATGGCAGTGAGCATTGCGGCGATGACCCCTATTATAGCTACCGATAGCCCGCTCTGCTGATGGGTCACCAGTAAAGCAACCACGACCACGAAAACTCCGGTCTGCATGTAGAACAGTCGCATACTGGTAATTGCAGAAGCCGGGAGGGGACAACTCTTGGCCGCGGCTGCCTGTTCGGGGCTCAGTTTAAAATACTTCCGGAAGACCAGATAAAAGTAGGCCAAGAGCGCCATCATCGCCACCCAGGCGATAGGGCCAGTATTAACTGCGAAATCGAGGAAGCCGAACCCGAATGAAGTGCCAATAATTATATTTGGGGGGTCGCCCATCATAGTAGCACTGCCGCCGGTGTTGGCCGCACTGATTTCGGCAATAATGAACGGAATCGGGTCAACCTTGAACTGCCTCGCAATTTCTATAGTTACCGTGGAAAGAAATAGCATCACGGTGATGCTGTCAATGAACATTGAAAGAAACCCGGCCAGCAGAACGAAGGCGACGAAGATCGCCGTTATGTTGTAGCAGACCAGCTTGGCCACATAAAGACATAGCCATCGGAAGAAGCCGCTTGCGGCCAGTCCCTCAACCATAACCATCATTCCGAAGATAAAGACGATTGTCTGCCAGTTTACGCCGTGGGATTCGAGGTGCTCATGCCCGGGAAACCAGAATTTCCACTGAATAAGCTGACCAATGTTGAGAACCTCGACGATATGCTCCGGCTTCCGCATGATAGCCACGAAGAGAATCAGCATAAGAACGGCACCACCCAAAGCCACCCATGCCCGATGCCACTTGCCAATGGTAATAACAATGAACATCATCAGGAAAATGATGGCGGCGAGAATCTGCTCAAAGGACATTGGTCAGGTCCTCATTTCAGTTGACTGGCAAAAACGCTGGCGTTTGACCTGAATTCAAGTACG
>Ga0136652_1001292_pt1 | contig 10782 bp, 10 predicted proteins | sample ConPoolayeEmetaG_FD_94864 | JGI IMG/M metagenome (GOLD analysis project Ga0136652, IMG submission 94864) | Hot spring microbial mat communities from California, USA to study Microbial Dark Matter (Phase II) - Cone Pool mat layer E metaG... ...
CCTACCCAACACTCCATTTTGTGAGTGCGCCCAGCGGAGCAAGTTAACAGATATTAGCAGTTTTTTGTTAAGTTTTGTTAACATCTTTTCAGATACTCTTTGAATAGAGGTATCGTAAAGCCGTATTTTCCCTTTAAATGTTACTTCCGAAGAAGCACTCTCCCAACTCAACAAGGTTAGAGCATTAGTTGCAAAAGGAAAGGTGCTGAGATTAACCTGTGAAAATGAAGAAATACAAAAATAGTGCCAGCTATGAGGCTTAATGGGTCAATTTGCGAAACCTTGGGTAAAAGAATTATTCAACAGAGGAGCGCTTCTGGGCTGTTCGATGAGAAGAATTCGAAATAAAATTTATCTCAACAACCTTTGTTCTTGATGTTGCTCCATGCACAATTACAATCGAGCTTTTCGGAACTGAAAAATGCTCGGAAAGGATTTCGATAAGTCGTGCATTCGCTCTACCACCCTCTGCCTTAGCATCAACCTTTACCTTGATATTTTGCGCATCTATAACGATGACTTCTGGCTTTTTTGCATTTGGAACTACCTTCACTGAGTACCTCATATATATCATCTTTTTCCTCCTTTCTAGTGGCGGTAAGAAGCACACCGATGAGAGCACGCACCACTCTACGCATCATAGAATGACTGCACAGAGAATAGCGTAGATGGCATAACCTCATATCCGTAGGAAAGAATAAAAAAATAGTTAGCCTTTTCCCTTACAATCTCACGTGTTTTTTAAAGATTGATACCCCACATAAATCGGTGATTTTATGGTAGAAACAAGATATGTTGTTGAACGAAATACGGTATTGCTCACTGTTCTCCTCACTGCTCTCCTGGTTGCAGGTGCGACATATTTTATAACTTCATCGCAGATTGGTGCACGAGTTCCTCCTGTTGAAAACTGCACTACCACAAACGAAACTCCTACAATATCTGTTAGCGGAGAAGCAACGCGAACAGTAAAACCAGACCTGCTTGTGATAGGGCTCACTGTTGAAACAGAGAACGAGAGCGCATCTGCTTCAGCAACAGCAAATGCAAAAGCAACAGCTGCACTCAAGGAAGCACTTCTTGCAAGCGGGATAAAGGAAAGCGAGATACAGACCTCTTCTTATTATACCTATCCAATATATAACGATAGTTGCTATTGCCCGCCATGGCCATGCGAAGGAGACACCTGTCCGATGTACGAGGAGAGTAGAATTGAAGAAGGGGCATACCCACCGCTCTATCGCTGTGATTGTAATTACGAAATAGTAGGATATAAAACAGTCCACTCAATAATAATAAAAAGCGAGAACACGTCTATAGGTGGAAGGGTGATTGAGGGAGTTGCAAATGTGAGCGATGCGAGGTTCGATTACTTTTATTTCTCCCTGAACGATAGAACAAGGATAGAAATCGAGAGCGAGCTTGCTGCAGAAGCAGCAGAGACTGCGAAGAAAAAAGCAGAGAAGATAGCACAGGGACTTGGTGCATCGCTCGGCAAGATTGTTTCCATTCAAACAGAATACCGCTATCCGCCTTACTACGATTACATTGTTAAGGCAAGCGAAGGATCGGTCATCAGCAGATCTGCCGAAGAAAGAATACCAGCAGAGATCTTCCCGCAGGATGTAACGTTGAGTAGCTACATCTACGTCACGTATGAGGTGAAACAATGGTAAGGGCACACGCTCCAAAAAGAAGATATGTAATGTTCGAGGTATTAGAAAACGAATTCAGCGAAGAGGAATTGAAAAATGGAATCTATAAAGAGGCACTCAGATTTTTTGGTGAATACGGTTCTTCGTTTGTCCAGTTGAAGTTAGTTGAATACAACGCAGCAGAAAAGAAAGGAATACTCAGATGTGCAAGGGATAAAATAGAAGAGGTTTTGGGTTTTCTTGCTCTTGTCGAAGAACTAAATGGAAGGAAAGCAAGACTTCTAGCTAAGAGAACAAGCGGGACGATAAATAAACTAAAAGAAAAGGAAGCTATCGACAAGAGCGCTTGACCCAGTTCGAGTATTCCAGACTAGATTTTTCTACCTTAAGTGCTATCAATTCTGGTAGGGTGTATGGATGGATGTCTTTCAGCCCACGCCTCAGCAACTCGAAGTTTTTGTCTGGCAGTTTCATCACAAGTAAATACTCTCCGCTTACAACTGTCTTTCCCTTCCATCTATAAAATGAGTTTTCTATCTTTATTACATTTATGCATGCCACAATCCGTTTATCAACAAGATGCTTTGCTATCCTTTCCGCATCTTCTTTCTTTTCAACTGTTGAGAATGCAACAAGCATACCATCGCCTCATCTTCCAAAGACTATCTCTATTACGTCTCTATGTTTTAAAACATAATCAGCACCAAGCGTTCTCTTTGTTCTGATGTCTATCGCTCTTATGAATTTATCCGCCATACTGCTGTGAACTGCTCTTGCTAAATCTATGGCAGTTGAACTAGGCTTCATAAGGAAGCAATCGGGGAGAACATTTCCCTTCCCATCTGAAAGTTTGTCAGAAGGGACTGGAAAGACTGCTATGTAATTAAGAAATTTGAAAACAGCAGTATTGAGTGCCTTCTGCACTCCAGTTCCTCCTGCCTTTTTCATGTATCCTGCAAGAAATTCCATCGCTTTTTTTTGCTCCGGAGTAAGCTCTTTTATTATTTCGAAATCTGAGTCCCCTGGTATGTATCTTATAAAACCATTCTTTGCAGCTTCCTTCAGTGCTATCTCTGCTTCTGAGGAGCACGGTATTATTATGTGGTCCGGAAATTGTTTAACAAGACGCTCGTAGTTTGCATAGGCGCCTGGGATGTCGCATTTGTTTGCCACTATGAGAAGTGGCTTTCCTATCCGTCGCATCCTTCTTGCAAACTCCATCTTTTCTTTTTCGTTCCATTGCTCAATCGGTTTTTCTTTCAGATCGAGCTCGGTAAGGGTTTTCGCTATGGCTGTTCTACTTATCCCCAAACCGGTAAATTGCTCGTGCAACAGCTCTTCGTTCTTCTTTCTCTTGCTTTCCTTGAGAAGCTTCTGCCAATTGTCGTCCAATATCCCTTTTATCCAGTAATCCAACTCCTCTTCTAAGAATCTGACGTCGTTTGCAGGATCGTAGCTTCCTACCTGCACCTTCTCCCCGTTTTCATTTGTGGAACCGCTTGCATCTACGATATGGATGAGAACGTCTGCTTGTCTCAAATCATCAAGAAACTTATTCCCTAATCCTTTCCCCTCGTGCGCTCCTGGAACTAACCCTGCAACATCGAGAAGGTCGACCGGAACAAAGCGCCTCGAATTCACGCAATAGCCGCTCTTCGGATTGCATTTTACATCAAATTCCTTATCAACGCATTCAACTTCAACATAACCAATCGCGTGATTCGGCTTTATGGTAGTGAATGGTCTCGGAGAGCGCTCTACAACCACGCTCGTTGCGGCAGTAAAGAATGTGCTTTTCCCAGTCGATGGTTTTCCAACGATTCCAATTAGCATAGAATCACTTACAATCAGGATATGTTAGGACGCCTTGCTATTTTATATCTTGTGGTGCGGAAAGACGAAGAACGCATGCATGAATCATTCGCAGATTTTTTCCTAACGAACTTGAGATAGTCATTCTTCATCGCATTCTCATCCACAATGCGCATTTCCCTAGCTGCTATGGCTGATTTTATTTCCGGATGAAAGTGAGCGCACTTGAACACATGCAGATTCTGAAGAAATACCTTGTCGCTACAATTTTTTATCCAGTCTATCTGAACAGAAAGAACGTTCAGGAGGGCGATAGTAGCTGGATCTATCTTTATATCATACTCCTTCAAAATAGTTTTAGAGATGGCACTAAATGACGGGAATTTATCCAATCCTTGACAGAGTTGCCGTGCGAGTCCCTCGAATCGCTCATTGACCACGGCGCGCACCTTTTTGCGTGAGTGAAAAAACACGCCTGTCTTGAGCACATTAAGAAAATCACGCGTTATTGCGGTGCGTATCCAATCTATCTGCGATTCTGCGATATCGATTTTTTCTCCTATTGAACTGTCTTTCATCTTTATCTTGTATCTCTCCATTAGCAATCTGGATATGGTGCAGTACGTTGGGAAGACTTTCTTTTCAGCACAAAGTTGCATGCATATAGTCGCAAACCTCTCCTCTATCTTCTTCCTCATCGCTCGGTCGATATATCTGGTTTTTCCGTACTTTAGATTCTGTAAGAATATCTCTGTACTGGACTTTTTTACCCATTCCTCCTGCAAGCTCGCAACATCAACATGGTTCCTTACGAGTTGTCTGCTTATGTTTAAGCCGTATTTTTCTGATATTATTTTCGTTATTAGTTTAACCGTGGGAAATTCATCCTTTGACAGCACCTTTTTGGTTATTTTTAGAAATCTTTCATTTACGGCTAGTTTTACGCTCTGAGAAACGCTTGAAAATACGGCTTTCGAGCATGCTGTAAGAAAATCCACACAGCTTGCACGGCTTATCCACCTTTTCTGCATCCTCGGAAGATCAAGATGTGCTGCAACAGTTAAATCACTTACATTTACCTTATATCTATCTTTTATCAGTGCGGCAATTTTGTTGCTTGCTGGGAATACTTTGCTCTCTTCACAAAGTCGCTCGCATATTGCTACAAATCTTTTGTGAATCATATCTTCGGTTTTCTCATTTACATGACTAAACGTGCCATGATTGTTTATGCATTCTAAAAATCTACCGTCATCGGAACAGTTTGCAATCCATTCGGCTTTTAGACGGTTTATGACTGCAGAAGATAGAACACTCCTCGCATCGCTTCTAATACCGTACATCCTGAGAAGATTGCGTATCCGAGTACGGCTTGGAAATACATCTGGATGCTCTCGAAGAACTATTCCTATGAATACCTTTAAATCCTTCTTATCCACGCTAAATATGTGTGTCAAAAAATATTAAAGCATATTAGGCCATGTTAACCGATCGATCTTCTACCGTATCGCTATGTATTTTGAGGCGCAATGGATTGTTGACGACTCTCGCAAGTATTTTTCCTTTTTCTTTAAAAGAGAGAAGAACGCCGGAAGAGCCGAAATCAAGAAATGCATCTAGTTTTGCTTCAATGCCGCTAGACTCGAATTCTCCAGCGAATACGTCAGCCGTTAGTTTTTTCTTAGTTATTTTCTTTATGACCATTTCTGTTCCCTTTTCTATCTGAAGCGACTCTCCTTCTCGAAGGACTTTTTTCTGCGTCAACTTTCCGATAATGAGTTGGTCGCCAAACGAAAAGATAGATTCCTCCTTAGAAGCAAAATAGGTCGGCGTGATAGATGGTAACACTGCCTCGTCTACCGCTTCTTTATACCGCTCCTTGAATTTTTCAACTGATGGTATCTCTATAAGCGGCTCGGCAGATGAAAAACCGCTCCTTCTGTCATTCTTACCCAGAACCTTATCAGTTCTTTCAACTTCCTTATTTTCGATTTTTTTATCTTTGAATTTTGACATAATTATAATTGTTATTAGAAATGTATTTAAATGTTTGCTTTATTATAGTGCGCTATACTCTGTTGCATAACTCCTTCTCTCCTCCTTCTCTCAGCCGATAAAACTGCAAAGGTTTACCATCCCCTTGGCCCTGATGCTCAAACCCTACAGTGGGCCTTTAAAGGAATTATTCAACAGACTAGACTAACTTGTTACACCTAAAAGCTTTTTAAACCTTTCTTGACATTAATTATAACATGAATAATGAAGGAAAAGAATTCTACAACAAGATAATGGATTTACTCAGGAACGGAGAAGTAGAAGAAATAGTTTTGATTGGAAAACCTGCGGTTCCCGCTTTGATTGATGCATTGAAAGATAAAGATTGGAGTATGCGAATGGAGGCTGCTGAGACACACTTTTCGCGGGGCAGGATAATGACGTTAACAATTGTTGCGGATGTGCAAGAGAAGGCTGCTGAGGCGCTTGGAAAAATTGCAAAAGCAAATCCTGGTAGTACTGAGATTTCGAAGATAGTTTCTGCTTTGATTGATGCATTGAAAAATGAGGAGTTGATGAGTGTGCAATGGGTGGCTGCTGAGGCACTGGGAGAAATTGCTGAAGCAAATCCTGGTAGTACTGAGATTTCGAAGATAGTTCCTGCTTTGATTGATGCATTGAAAGATAAATCTTGGAAGGTACGAGAGGGGGCTGCTGGGGCACTTGGAAAAATCGGAGTAAATGATGAACAGTTTGAAACGATTATTAAAATGCTGAAGAATGAAAAAAGCCTGGAAGAACGGGATGGGGCAGCAAGGGCACTCGGTTGTCTAAAAGATATAAGAGCAATTCCTGCTTTGATTGATGCATTGAAAGATGAAGATTGGAGTGTGCGATGGAAGGCTGCTGAGGCACTTGGAAAAATCGTTGAAAATTTCGTGAATAAGAAGCTAGAAGAGAAGGATTACAAGGCTGCACTTTCTATGATAGAAAATACTACTAATCTGATCTTGAAAATGTATAAGGCTGAATTCCGCAAAAAAGGGAAAGACTGGAATTTGGTGAAGGAAAGAAGAAAACTAATAGAGAAGTTTAATTCTCTTACTATTCTGGTTAAGGAGAAGGTTGAGCTTTCGAATCCATTGAATGAGAAGGAACCGATGGAATGGAAACTGCTTAAGGAAGAAATACCAATAAAAAAAATGCAAAAATTTGCGAAACCTTGGGTAAGGTAAAAAAATCTAATCCTTAATTCTGTTCACAACCTTTCGTCACTACCTTTGGTTAGATAACTGCCTTTGTTGTTTTGAGTTCTTTTATTATCGAAGTGAAGAACTTTTTGTAAGCATCTATAAGGTCCTTCTGTGATTCTATAACATACCAATTCTTACCGTACATATATTCGAAATATTCCTCCATCGTCTTGCAGTGCGGAACAGACGAAAAATGTGACTGATTTACTGGGGTTGTTATCGTCATCTGGAATATCCCCTTCTTTTCGCCATACATTCTTGCATCCCTAACATCATCAACGCCTGATTCGTAATTCTCATCGGCGGGTAATGAATCGCAGATGAATATAAGTATCTTTACTGGCTCTTTTCTCTGCAGAAGTCTTTTTATCGCAGCCCTTCTTGCAGCCCCATCCCTATTCGCTTTATTAGGCTCAACCTTCCTGAAGCGGACCTCCTTCTCATCAACATCTTTTCCAATATAGATCGTTGTACCTTCATCAGGACCTTTACCAGGACCGTTGCTCTGGTAGAATGAATAGCCAAGTTTTATTTTCTGAATTTTTGAGAGTGCTTCTACTGTTGCATGTGTCGCTTCTACGAGATAATCTATCACCCTTTTTCCGTTGATTACATCTGACGTTGAACCACTTGCATCTACAACTATCTCAACGACAACATCTCTCATCTCTGTACGAGTTCTGTGTATGAAATAATCCGGCTCTCTCTTGATGCCGCCTATCATATCAAGGAGCCATTCATATCTCCTATCCATGTCGATTTCTATACCATCTTCGGTATATTTTATCTGCACTATCGGTTGCGCGAGTTTTCTGAAAATTATTGCAAGTTGGCTAACGACCTCTGGATCTGCTTTGCTTTCACAGTCAACTGCCTTTCTTATATGGATAGGAATCTCAAGGTCTGGGTTAACACGCCCGCGGTCGGGGTCGTAATCCACAACAAAGAAATCTCTATCAAAATTAACTTTCTTATCTTTCTCTGCCTTCTCTTCTTTTCCTTGTTTCATTCTTTTTTCAAGCTGTTTCCTGCTTTCATTATCAAGACCATTCATGAACTCCTTGGATTTCTTCATAAACTCTTCTTTTAGGTCATCTGGAAGATCATCAAGCGGAATAGGACTACTTTCATCACCGATTTCGAATGAAATATTGTCAGGGTCAAGTTCGACTACGCCCGTCCCTCCAATTCTACCATCACCTTCTTTTCCTTCTGGTTTTTCGATTTTCCCTTTTTCAACCAGCTCCTTCCATTCATTCACTATCTTGTACGTAAGAAAAATTGTTGGTGTTGTGTGGTAAACCCTTTTTGTTATGGTGTCCACAAGCTCGCTTGAATATTTCTCAAGGAAGGCTAGACTCCTCTGGTCAGAGTTCCTAATTAATGCAATAATCTTTTTCTCTTCGTCTGTTAGTCCTTCTTTTTCATCGTTGAATACTGCTTTGATGAATTTATCTCTGTGTGTTGCACCGGCGTACCCCCTCACAAAAAGGAGGATTTGATTTCTCATTCCAGTAATGCTGTAATCAAGTCTCGGATTGCCGTTTTCATTTGCGTGTGTATATGCAGCTTCAAGATACTCGTCTTTTATGCCATATGCCTCTTCATCAAGCCACCAAGCATCGATCTTTCCGTCTTCTATACAATTCCACAAATCTTTCACGATTGGCGCGTATTCCTCGCCAAACAACGACACAAATGCAAGTAACGAATTTGCAAAATAGGTTTTTCCTTCATATTCGTAGGTAATACTCTTCAGTTTCATGCCTGTCTGATCAGCGAAATTGAGCTTCTTCACAACTATTTCCTTTCCGAGTTCGTTCTTTAGATAGTCGATAAATGCAGGTAGAAGTGCTCTGAAGCTTCCATAGTTGATGTGCCCACCCTCATGATCTGCGAGGATGCAGTAAATCAACTTGTTTCCCTCTATTGTATTCATTACGTCTACATAGTATGGAAGGAAGATGTTTACCTCATCACCTTCAACTGTATGCGCTCCGCCTTCAATCGATTTCCTTGTCCTAAGTACCTTATTATAGTGCAACCTTATAAGCGACTCGAGCTCGCCTGCTATGTCCTCGTAGAAAACAGCATTTGAGCGCATGGCAAACTGCGAGAGGTTTATGTTAGCCTTCTCATAAAGTTCTTCATCAAAAGAAAGATAGTCAATGAGAAGGTCTACTGCTTTTCCGTCGTTTGTTAGATCAAGCAGGGTATCAATCCACTTATACAATCCTGCTGATGAAAAGCGGTTTTTTATTATCTGTTCAACAACGTCATCTGAAAAATACATCGTAAATGCTAATGGTGCTTTATCCTCCAGGAGAAGAGCTGCCTTGAGAAAATTAGACATGAAAATTTCATCTGTTGATTTAATCATCTTCCCTAGAATTTCTACATTCACATCCCCTACTAACTGTGCAAACCTGTCATCTTTGTAGATATTGTTTACGAATCTGATTGTTGATTTTAGGTCTTGCTCGCTTAGCCCGATCTGAAAAAGAGTTGGTGCGGCCTGAATGAATTTATTTTTTATCTCTTCTGGGCTTTCTTTCAGTCCTTCGGCCAACACATCTGCAAATTTTCTAATCTTCCCTTTATCTGCTCCTTTAAAATTAACTTTGATTACATTCTCGAACTCGTTAGCAAGGTTTCTTGGCATAGGCCTCACTCTACTTTATGCCCTTATTTTTGGCGTTATTTATTACTCCTTCGATGGCATCCTGAGCACTTGGTGAATCAACATCAAACATTGAATTTGCTATTTCATTTCTAACTGCCTCTAAGGGTTCTAGGCCTGCTGCAATAATCTCAACTACCCTTTCCACCATACGTGTAGTACATCTTACTGTTATGATGCCTTCATACTGATTGAGAAAATTTGAACTATTAAGCTCATTGTAAAGGTCCGCGAGTGCTTTCTCGTATTTTTTAATAATCTCAGATATCCTATTTGCCATTTTGGACTTCATACTATTATACTTCTTCTTTAGTATATCAATTACTGTCTCGCCATCTGGCATCTTGAATCTTATGACTGAGAGCCTGTTCCTAATAAACTCAGGAAAATCCTTAGACGGGTTGCCCACATCCAATTCAGTAGGGCAATTGTATGTAAAAATTATATTTATCTTATCTGTGGTAAGTAGTTCGTTCGATCTTGCTTGGATTTCTTGAATTCTATCCATCATGTTGGCGATTAAGCTGAATACTCTTGGGTCAAGCTTTATCGCATCGTCAAACAGAACAAGACCCTTTTCGCCTGATCTTACAAGTGCTGTAAGAGGCGAGTCAGAAAACTCGCGGGTTTCGACATCGGGCGGCATGCCAACAATCTGATATGGTTGCGCGCCAGGTGAGTATCTTACAAGAGGAACCTTCATCTCATAAGCAATGTTATAGACAAGCGTAGTTTTTCCAACCCCAGGCGGTCCTGCAAGAGCTATTGGCTTTCCAGGGATGGTTAGCGCTGCCTTTAGGTACTTTACTTCGTTGTCTACAGGGATGTAATTTCCAATCTTCTGAATTTTTTCCTCAGAAACCATAAATTTTCGTATATATTCAGATGCTGCTTCACGTGTTGGAACTTTTATTCCATTTTCAAGCATCTTAAATTGCATATTCTTTTCAACAACCATATAATATCACCCTATTATATATTTGATCCGAAATATTTATAAACATATCGAACCACAATAAATAACAGAGGTAATGACTCATGCTTGATTGGTACCGTGCTCTCAGGCAGAAAATAGCAAACAAAGAAATCAGATTCATCCTCAAAGATTTGGTTGAACCGAAGTATAGATTCATTAGCAAATTCTATGGTAGATATGCAGTTCCTGCTTTGATTGATGCATTGAAAGATGAGTATTGGAGTGTGCGAGAGAGGGCTGCTGAGGGACTTGGAGAAATCGGAGTAAATGATGAACAGTTTGAAACGATTATTGAAATGCTAAAGAATGGAAAAAGCCTGGAAGAACGGGATGGGGCAGCAATGGCACTCGGTTGTCTAAAAGATATAAGAGCAGTTCCTGCTTTGATTGATGCATTGAAAGATAAGGATA
>Ga0136652_1001293_pt1 | contig 10778 bp, 7 predicted proteins | sample ConPoolayeEmetaG_FD_94864 | JGI IMG/M metagenome (GOLD analysis project Ga0136652, IMG submission 94864) | Hot spring microbial mat communities from California, USA to study Microbial Dark Matter (Phase II) - Cone Pool mat layer E metaG... ...
AGTCCACATCGGCGACGAGCGCGGCGCGCAGGCTATGCGCCATCTGTTCGCGCCGTCGGCTGCCGGCAAGGGCCCAGAGACGAGTTTTCAGGGTGCGGGGCAGAGTCCGACGGGCCAAGCGGCGCAGGCGGGAGAGGGCGCCGACGCGGGCCTCGCCGCGCCGCACAAGAAAGCCCCCCTCCTCCAGGGCCTGCGCGAGGCTGAGGTGTCCCCGCATTCCCCCACCCCCATGATCGGAGAAGAGCAGGATGTGGGTATCCTCATCGGCGAAGCGCTCGAGCAGATCGCCCAGGATGCTATCCAGGTGCCGGTAGACGAGAGCCACCGGACCCTCGGTATCGCTGGCCACCTGTTCCGCGGTACTGTTCAGCGGCCAGGCGTGGTGATGCACGTGATCGGGCGCATTATAGTTGACGGCCAGGATCTCGACCGGTATCTCTTCGGTGAGATTGAAGAGCATGTCCCGTTGCTGGCGCATCTGCCGGTTGATGGCCTCAACTACCCCCTCCCCCTGCATCTCGCCCAGCCCCTCGTGGACATAGCCGGAGAGATTGCGGGTAGCGATGCGGAAGGCCTCGCGGGGGTAGACGATCTGCGCAGTGAAGACGGGGGCATCAAAGCCAGCGAACAGGAAGCCATTGACCGGCTCGGGCGGATACGACAAGGAGAGGTTGAAGACTCCCACGGAGCGGCCGGCGGCGGAGAGGTAGTGCCAAATGGAGGGGACCTGGCGCTCGGTCGCGGAGACCAGTTGCTCGCCGTAGTCAGTAAGGCTGGGACGGGTGAAGGAATAAATACCGTGGCGCCCGGGGTCTACGCCCGTGACGGCGCTGGTCCAGGCGGGCGGCGTGACGGGTGGCGTGGTGCTGCGAATGCGTCCCCCTGCGCCGCGGCACATTAGGTCGCCTAGGGCAGGCAGTAGCCCTCGCTTCACCCAAGGTTCCACCAGAGCGGGTTCGGCTCCGTCCCAGCCGATGAACAGTACGCGCACGCGCTTCATAATCGCAACTCAGTTCTCCCAACAATGCCTCGGCCGCCCGGCACCGGCCTCGCCGACGATCAGGTCCAGGCACCGCCAGCAGTGTAACACGAGGGGAGGCTACGGCGGGCAAGGCGAGGCTGCTCTTCAGGGTGGCGGTTGTGGTCCGATCTCCGGCTCTTTCGTTGTTGCACGGAGGGTGGGCGATGGTCGGCGCCGGATACATACCCACAGCGTCCCCACCACCAGGCCAAAAATCAACCCGAGCACGCCGTTCATCATGGTCGAGGGCCGCGCCTTTTTCCACGGCAACACCGGAGGATCCGCCACGTAGAACGTCGGCTCCTCGGCCTTCTCATTCAGGAGCGCCGCCTCGTACTGCTTCGTCACCGTCTCATAGATCGCCTGGCGAATTTGCACATCCTCGTACAGTTTCGCATACTCCAGGGACTGCCACGATAGGTTTTCCACCATCCGCCGCCCCTCAGCGAGAGCCGCGCGCAGCCCTTGGGCCTTCGCCTTCTGAGCGACCTTTTGCACCTGGGCGGTCAACAACTGTTGCAGGACCTGATCATAAACTTGGTTGTGCCCCGTGGTCATCGCCGTGATCTGCATCGCCTTCTCATAGGCGGCGGCCAGTTGCTGCTGGATTTCCTGCCGCTGAAGGAGCAAGCGCTGCACGTCCGGGTGCTCTGTGGTCTTGTGGTAGAAAGTCTGCTGCTCGGCAAGCTGCTGCTCGACCTCAGACAGAGCCTTGGTGAGCAATGGGATTTGCGGGTTTTGCGTCTCCGTCTGGGAAGCCCTCACCATCTGCGGCTGCTGCTTGAGCAGGTCGCGCGCGCGTTGCTCCGAACGCGCATGCATCTCTGCGTCAATCTCTGCCTCAGTGAGACTCGCTTGAATGGTCGCCAGTTGCCCGGCGAGGATTTCGCCTGCCTTCGGCGGCGCCGGGATATGATGCCGCGCTTGCCACTCCACCAGCGCCTGCTGGGCTTTGTAGAACGCCTCGCGCGCTTTCGGTTTTTGCTCCTCCAAAAACAGCCGCTGAGACTTCGCAGAGGTGATGCGCATGGCATCCAGCCGCCGCTGAAGAATTTTCAGATACGCATTTAGCACTGAGACGGTAAGTTCGCGCACTTGTTGATCCGCAGGCGCCTCGGGGCTCAGTCCGCGCGGGGTTCCAGGGAGTCGAATGCGGAGGATCAGACTAAGCGGTGGCTTGTTTTCCACCGAAGTTACGCGCAGCAATTTGCTGATCGCCTTCGGCTCACTATCCACCTGAAAAAATTCCTGAAGCCTGCACTCCTGTACCACCTGCCGATTCGTTTCCCACGAGCGGAGGAGCGTTTCATACAGCTCGATGGAGGCACCTTGGCCACCGATGCCGGGAAGTCCAGATAGTGCACCCCCGCTGACTCCTGAGAGGACCGCACTGAGTGTGCTGGCTGCGCCCTGCGCGTTCCCGATGACCACGGTGGTACTTGCTGCCCATTGCCGTGGGACCAGCGCTAGCGTGATGAGTACCACCAGTGCGGCAGCCCCCACTGCGAAGCCCATGACTTTTTTCCAGTGCTTGCATACAGCGGGCCAGAGATCGGCTAGCTGGAGATCATACATGCTCGGGCGGAGGAAACCCCCTGGTGCTGTACATTGCAGTTGATTGGTCGGGGGAGGGCAGGGATCATCGATTGCACAGGGACAGTTTACATGTTCTGGCTTGGACTGACAACAGGCAACAACCGTTCGAGTGTAGGCTGTTGTTTAACAAGAAGCAAACAGTATTGCCTTCCGGCGGCGGCGGGCCGCATAGATACTGAGGAAGCAGTGCAAACATTTAGGTCAAAGGTCGGCGTAATCTTAGGTCAAAGGTCGGCAAAACGCCCAGAAGGTTCGGTGAAAGGTCGGGTTTCTTTTAGGTCAAAGGTCTGTAATCACTGCTGTGCACTCAGGTCAGAGGTCGGTAAGTGACACTACGATTGAGGTCGAAGGTCGGTATTTCACACAGACTACCATACGGCGTGTTACTACGTGCTACCCAGGCGTGTACGCCCTGGGCCCGAGAGGAAATCCGTGGCTGAAAAGGAAAATTCCCGCGCAGGCCGCTTGATGGGAACCCGGGCAGAAGCGGTGCCGGGGACAAGGACGAGAAAGATGAAACTCAACAGCGCAGCCGCGGACAGAAACAGAGATCGCCCCGGCCCCGTGCTGGTGATGGGCTCCTTATTTGTCGAGTTAGTTGTCCAGCCGGAGGGCCGATCCCTGGCGGAGATGAGTCACCTCCTTCCTACCGCCTCCGGGGCAGCGGCAAACTTTGCGCGCGCGCTGGCTACCTTGGGGCTACCGGTGGGAATGCTGAGTCGTGTGGGGGATGACGAACTCGGCAAATGGCTCTGCCAACAATTGGCCCGAGAAGGCATTGACATGCGAGCGGTGCTGAGCGCCCCCCAAGAACTCACCCCGGTGTCGTTCGCCTGGGCGGATCAACGAGGACACAAGGGGTTCCAGTTCTACCGGTTCCCCGGTTATTGTGATCCCCTGGGCAACCTCTCCCCCGCCGATCTGCCACTCGCGCTGATCACACAGGCGCGGGCCTTTGACTTCACCGAGGCGGTGGTCAGAACGCCCGGGGTACGAGCCGCTGCTTTCGCGGCGGCTGAGTATGCAGGTCGGGCCGGGGCTCACGTGATTTACGCGGTGAACTACCGCCCGCAACTCTGGCCGGCCCCAGAAAGCGAAATGCGGGCGGTCCAGAGGGAGGCAGTGGCGCGAGCCCACCTGACTCTGATGAACGAAGAGGAATATCGGCTGCTCTACCCTCCAGGGGAGATCCTGGAGGCGAGGGAGGACCAGGTTTTCGTCGTAACTGCTGGGGAAAAGGGCGGCTGGGTAGCAGCCAAGGGCCGGCGAGAATCGTTCCAGGCCTTCCCCGTCCGGGTACAGTACGATGTGGGCGCAGGAGACAGTTTCCACGCCGGGTTCGTGGCCGCCTACCTGGCAGGGCAGTCACCGCTGGAGGCGGCGCGCTTCGGCGCAGCCTGCGCGGCCTTGAAAATCAGTCGCCCGGCCTCTTCCCCACCTCCGACCCGCGCGGAGATCGAGACCTTCATGAAAGAGCACGCCTAGGCCGTTGCACGGGGTGCGGCCGGGCGGTGACAAAACCGCAGGCCTCCCTCCCTCTCCCCCACCTCCGCGCGAGCAGCATCTCAGGTCGGCGCAGGAACGGTTATGTCAACGCGCGGCTCCTCTCCGCCGGTCCACTGGACGCGGGCGCCCAGCGCCTCGGCCAGCCGCCGGATCGGCAGCAGCAGGCGCCCCTGCCTTATGATTCCCTCACTTGCCTCCACTCGCACGCAACGGTCCCCCCGACAGACCAGGGCCACGCGCTCCTCCGCCCGCCACCGGATCTCCGCCCCCACGGCCTCGCCTATCGCGCGCAGCGGACCATAACTAACGCCCTCTACCACCACAATACCCGGAACCGCCTCGACCCGAACCCCATTCGCATACAGCCTTACCTCCCCGGCCCGGGCGAGCCCCGCCCCGCAAATCAGCAATACCGACATCCCTATGTACCACAGCTTCATCTTGCCAAGCCTCCTTCGCTTCTCAGACGGTTCGTGGCCCCCGCAAGTGCACCTTTTCCTGAGTGCCGCCTTCCCGGACACGGCCGCCTCCCCGGCAGCCCGCTCTCTTTTCCCTGTCCAACCGCTGGACGGTTCAACCGCTGCACCGCTTGGCGGTTAGAGCGTCGCGACGGTAGAACCGCATCCGGCGGTCGGCAGCGTCCGGGACTGCGTCCAGGAAGTCGGCTGTGAAGGATACGGCGGGGCCCGAGGGGAAAGCGCCGGCGAGCGAACCCTACGCCCACCGGCACGGGCGACCGTCTCGCCGCTGCACGGGATAACGGTAGGGCGGTTCAGCGGTGCCGAGGCGCAGCCGCCTAACGGTCTTGCGGTGCAACGGCGCAGTGGTATAATGGCGGCACCAAGATTCGCTGGGAGGATGCATGGGCCGAACCATCGCGGTCATCAATCAAAAGGGCGGAGTCGGGAAGACGACCACGGTGATCAACCTGGGAGGGGCTTTGGCGGGACTCGGGCAGCGGGTGCTTCTCGTGGATTTGGATCCGCGCGGGGATCTCTCCTCGTACCTCGGGCTGAGGGGGAAAGATGCGGGGGAGTCGGTATACGAGTGGCTCTTTGGGGACGCGGAGAACAAGGACGTGCCTGCGCGGGCAGTGGGGGAGAGGGGGCTTAGGGTGGTGCCGTCGTCGCCCGATTTGGTGGGCGCAGAGTTGATGCTGATGGGGGAAGGAAGCGCTCGGGCGATGCAGACCGCAGTGGGTCGTCTCAGGCGGGCAAGACAGGACTGCGACTTTGTCTTGATCGATTCGCCGCCGGGGCTCCAGTTGCTGTCGGTATGCGCGCTCAGCGCAGCGGAGGAAGTGCTGATTCCGCAGCAGTGCTCGTTTCTCTCGCTGCACGGATTGCGGCAGATCACGGAGAACATCGAGCGAATGCGGGCCGTGAACCCCGGGCTGCGGCTGGCCGGAATTTTGCTGACCATGCAGGATCGGCGAACCGTGCACAACCGGGAGGTAATTGGGATGGTCCGCGAGGCCTTTGGCGAAGCGGTACTGCAAACCGTGATCCCGCTCAGCGTGCGCTATCAGGAGGCGGGAGCGGCCGGGCTACCCATTGGGGAATATGCTCCGGGTTCCGCGCAAGCCGCCGCGTATGAGCAGGCAGCGCGGGAGATCCTCAGAAAAGAGAGTAAGCCGCGGTTGAGCGGTCCAGCAGCAAAACGGTAAAACGGTCAAGCAGTTAGGAGGAGGGAGGACCAGTACCACCATGACGCAGAAAAGACCGAAGTTGCCGGGGGCGGCGGAGTTCTTCGCCATCTCCGAAGCGGCACTGGGCCGCGAGGAGGCACCACAGGACGACGGGCCGGGAGTGCCCGTGAACGCGGCGATCAGCAGACAGGAGGAAGCAGCAACACGGCACAGAGGGGACCAGGCCCCGAGGACAGAGGCGCAGTGGGCGGCTCCGCTCACCATTGCGGAGGGGCCCACGGAAAAAGTGACGTTCTACGTGCACCCCATGCTGCTTAAGCGCCTGGAGTTGCTCAAGGCGCAGCTGCTGGTCGAGCACAACCTGAAGGTGACGCGGTCACAGATCATCGAGTACTTGTTGGAGGACGGGCTGAGCAAACAGGAGGCGGTGATTGCGGCCTTGCTGGAGCGGGCGGAGTAGGGGAGAGGCCGCCCGGCCTAGCGTCCGGCTTCTCTTGCGTGTGCCCGCGCACGCGCAGTTGGTCGAGGGGAGCGCAGCACCGCCACCCCCGGGGCGGGGCCGTTGGTTGACGGTGTCAGCCTCTCTGCCCGGTAGAGTGCCCTCGTCGGCCAACCGAAGTCTGCTTACCGACGGCGAAACGACTTGACTTGGCGAGGAGCACTGGGCACAATAAGCCGCATGTGGGGTTCGGCTGCGTCGGGCGGTCCCGGCGCCTGCGGCTGAGGAGCAACCGCGAGGGGCGCCGAGTGGCGCCTAGGGCGCTTATGCGTGAGTAGGGCGGCGTACGCGACGGGCACAGGCGAGCCGCCTGCCCTTGCTCAAACTCCGAACTGCCTTCCCCTGACGGGGAGCGGCCAGGGAGGTAAGACGGGGTCAGAATAGGGCTGGGCCGGATCGTTTCCCATCCACTTTTCTGCCTCTCAGAACACCTCCCCGAACTTGCGAATCCGTAGTGCCCCCGGGGGAGCCGCTATGCGCGGCCGGCCTTATCCCTCCTCTGGGCGCCGCGAGAGCAGTTGCCGGCCCAGCCGGTGCCGGGTGCGAGAGGCTCCGGACGAGCATTGTTGCTGCCGGTTTCTGCCATCGCCCAAGCGCGGGCCAACACTCCCAGCGAAATCATGGACTTGCCTCTGCGCACCAAACTGCTGAGCGCCTTCGTTGCCGTCGCCTTCCTGGGCGAACTGCTCACCATTGTGGCGGGCACGGTTATGCTGAACCGACTGGTGGTGGGAGAGGCCCAGCGGCGCGTGCAACTGGGCCTGAAGACCGCGCGCGGCGTACTCAATGAGCACATGGACGCATCCCTGCGCGTCACCGGGGTAATCGCCAACGTCGCGGCGCGCGAAAGCGGCAGCCTCCAGGAGTGCCTGAGCCAGAGTTTTCTCGAGGAACTGCGCGCAGACAACGAGATCGACCTGCTGCAGATCGTAGACAGCGGAGGCTCCGTAGTACTGACCGCACGGGGAGAGGCTACGGGGAGGAAGGCGGACAACAGCCCCCTGGTGCGGGCGACCCTGAAAGAAGGCCGCGCGGCCTCGGGACTGCGGCTGGTTCCCCTGGAAGAACTTGCCGTGGAAAGTCCGGAACTGGCCCGCCGGGCTCACCTGGAAATCAAGGAAACGCCCTGGGCCAAGGACATTCCCGAAGGACCCCTGCGCGAGGCAATGATCATTGAGACGACCTCCCCAATCATCCGCGAACCCGGGCGAATCGTAGGAGCGGTGCGGTCCGGGGTGCTGCTCAACCGCGACTACGCTCTGGTAGACCAGATTCGCGAGAATATCTTCACTACGGCCACCTACCAGGGGCGGAATCTGGGAACGGTAACTATCTTCCAGCGAGATGTCCGCATCGCCACCAACGTAACTGACGAACGGGGCGAACGCGTGGTGGGAACGCGAGTCTCCGCCGAGGTTTATGACCGGGTGCTCGGCGAGGGTAAAGTCTGGATCGGCCCGGCCCTGGTGGTGGACAGTTGGTACATTTCGGCTTATGAGCCGCTGCGGGACTTCGAGGGCCGGATTGTGGGAATCCTGTACGTAGGAATCCTCAAGCAGCGCTATGACGACATGCTGCGCCAGGCCGTGGCCCTCTTTGTCAGCATCGCCCTGTTGGCTCTGGTGCTGGCGGTAGGCGTGGCCTATTTCCTCTCCGCTCGTTTGTCGCGCCCGTTAACCCGTCTCACCCAGGCGGCCAAGGCGATTGCGGCGGGCGACCTGGACTACCAACTAGCCGAGCCGCGCCGCGCCGAGCGCGATGAGACCAAGGCCCTGCTGGTGAGCTTCAACCGCATGGTGCAGGCCCTGCGGGAACGCGACGACCAACTACGGCGCAGTTACGAGCGGCTCCAGGCGACTACGCAAGAACTCCACCGCTGGAATCAGAATTACCTGGAAACCCTGGAATTCATCACCCACGAACTCAAAAACCAAGTGGCCGCGATGAAACTGAATGTGCTGGCCCTGCGCGACGGGTACGTCGGCGACATTAGCCAGGACCAACGCGCGGCGCTGGAGGACGTCGTCGCCACCATGCGGCGCACTGAGGAGATGATCCTCAACTACCTCAACCTCTCCCGCATCGAGAAAGGCGAACTGGAGGTGCGCGCGCGTCCGGTCAGCCTAGCCCGCGATGTGTTGGCGCCGGTGCTGCGGGAGTTGAACAGCCGCCTGGCCGAAGACCAGATGACCGTAGCCGTGGAACTCTCCGAAGACCTGGTGGCCGAAGCCGACCCCTCGCTGCTGCAGATAGTGCTGTCGAATCTGGTGGGCAATGCTGCCAAATACGGCAAGCGCGGCGGACGCATCCGGATTTTCGGAGAGCCGCAGGTGGATCGCGTGGAGATTCACGTCTGGAACGACGGCCCGGGGGTAAAGCCCGAGGAACGCGAGTATCTCTTCCGGCGTTTCTCCCGCTTGAGCAGTGGCGAGGTCAAGGAGCGGGGCACGGGCTTGGGCTTGTTCATTGCCCGGGAGATTGTGTGCCGCCACGGCGGGGAGCTCCGCGTGGAGAGCGACTACCCGCACTGGATTGACTTCGTCCTCACCCTGCCGCGGGCCCCGGTGGGCAGCGAGGCGCCGGCGGAGGTGAAGGACTGAAACGCGCTGGGCGGCGGCACCGAGGGCGCCCGCCCGAATACGCACCTTGTCTCTGCGAAGATGACTACCGATCAATCCGCTCTCCCTGAGACTATCCTGGTCATTGACGACGAAATCGGTATCCGCAACGGCTGTCGGCGGGTGCTGGGTGCGGAGGGCTTCCAGGTTCTCGTCGCGGAGACCGCCGAGCAGGGCCTCGACCTGCTGCGGGCCCATCCCGAGACCTCCCTTACCCTCGTGGACTTGCGCATGCCGGGGATGGGCGGTCTGCAGTACCTTCCCCAAGCCGCGGAACTCGCCCCCGAGATGGTGAGCGTGGTTATCACCGCTTACGCCACCATCGAGACCGCGGTGGAGGCGACCAAGCGCGGTGCCTACGACTTCCTGGTCAAGCCCTTCACCCCCGATGACTTGCTCCGGGTGACCTATAAGGCTCTGCAGCACGTGCGCCTGCTCCGGGAGCGCAACCGCCTGCAGGCCGAGCAGGAGCGGCGACTGCTGGAACTGGCCACCGAAAAAAGTCGCCTGCGGATCATCATCAACGCCATGGCCGAAGGGGTGCTGGTGGCCAACGCCGAGGGCTCGCTGGTTCTGTACAATCCCGCGGCGCTGCGTGTGCTTCCCGGCTGCGATCCTGAGGTGGAGGTCTGTGATCTCAAGCGCGTGCTCCAGCCGCCGGCGCTGCTTGCCCTTATCAACGAGGCCCAGGAGCAGCGCAAGCGACTCAGTCGGGAGATCGCTCTCGCTCACCTGCCCGAACAGGGCTGGATCCTGGCCGATGCCGCTCCCGTGGTAGAACGCGACAGCGGCGCCTTCCTGGGCACGGTGGTGGTCTTCCGCGATATCACCGAACTCAAGAAGGTAGAGCAGGTTAAGGCCCAGTTTGTCAACATGGTGGCGCACGAACTGCGGGCGCCGCTGGCCGCGATTGACGGCTACCTGGCGCTGATGCAAGCAGGCCTGGTGACCGACCCCGCCAAGCAAAAGCAGATGGTCGAGCGCTCCCGCCAGCGGCTCCAGGCGCTGCTCGACCTGGTGGGCGACCTCCTCAACATGGCGCGCCTGGAGGCGGGAGCGGTGCAGCGGGAGATCGAACCCCACAACCTGGCCGAGATCGCGAGCGAGGTCGTGGAGATGATGGCGCCGCTGGCGGCTGAACGGCAGGTCACCTGTCACCTGCACATCCCGTCCGACCTTTCCCCGGTGGAGGCGGATCGGGAGGAACTCGTCCGCCTCTGCAACAACCTGATAAGCAACGCGATCAAGTACAATCGCGACGGGGGAGAGGTTCGGGTAGTAGGGGAGAGGGAGGGGCCCTTCGTGAAACTGGTCGTGAGCGACACCGGCGTGGGAATCAGCGAGGAGGGCCGGCAGCGGCTGTTTTCGGAGTTCTTCCGCGAGCGGCGCCCTGATAACCGGCATGTCACCGGCACCGGCCTGGGACTCTGCATTGTCAAGCGCATTGTGGACTTCTACCACGGGCGCGTGGAGGTGCAGAGCGCGCCCGGCCAGGGAACTACCTTCACAGTCTGGCTCCCCTGCCGCTTCCAGAATCGGCAGTGAGGCTGCCTCTGCGCCTAGCGCAGGCTTCCACGCCCGCCTGTTCCGCCTGGCGCAGGCTTCCCCTGTGGCGCAGGCTTCCCGCCTGCGTCCCCCTCTGCTGTAGGGGCGTCACTCCTGTGACGCCCGTGTCTTCCAACACCTCTTCCGGCGGCCACGGGAGTGGCCGCCCTACGGACTCTCGCCCTTTCCTGTGCAATGGTCCTGTCTTCCCCGTGGCGCAGGCTTCCAGCCTGCGTCTCCCTCCGCCGCCCGTAGGGGCGTCACTCCTGTGACGCCCGTGCGTTGCGGTGTTACGCTGTGCCCTCTACGGCGGCCGCGCAAATTACCACCCTCTGATTGCTGCCG
>Ga0136652_1001297_pt1 | contig 10763 bp, 11 predicted proteins | sample ConPoolayeEmetaG_FD_94864 | JGI IMG/M metagenome (GOLD analysis project Ga0136652, IMG submission 94864) | Hot spring microbial mat communities from California, USA to study Microbial Dark Matter (Phase II) - Cone Pool mat layer E metaG... ...
ACTTTATCCTGTCCATCTCTCCATAAACGAGCATATTTAAAATTTTTAACAAATTCTTTATGGATAATTTCAGCAAGTTCAATCACTTTTGTATCTTTTTTTAAAGTATATGGATTTTCAAGGTCAGGAGGTTTTCCAGGAGTCTTAGTATAAACTCTTATAATATCAAGTGAAATAAACATTCTTTCTTTCAAAATATCAAGATTTTCTCCTTCTTTTGCAGAAATAGTTATTAACTCCTCTATCTTGTCAGAATAAAATTCAAGAAAAATCTCCTTAATATCTTTACTCTCTGGCAAATCAATTTTATTTCCGACCCAAATTATATTTTTATTAAACTTAAACTCATTTTCATTTTTTATCTTAAATTTTTCAAGAACTTTTAATGCTTCTTCAATTTCTTCAAGAATAGAATCACTTGAAATATCAAATAAAAATATTAAAGAATCAGCCTTTCTTAAAATATCTCCAACCCAGTTTTCAGTAAATTCAAGTGATAAAGATGGTGTGTCAATAAGTTGAATTTTTATATCCTGATAATCCATCATACCTGGGATAGGTATTTTTGTTGTAAATGGATAATCTGCTATTTCAGGAGTTGCTTTTGTAAGTTTTGATAATAGAGTAGATTTTCCTGAATTTGGTGGACCACATATTCCTATCTGACCTGCTCCTTCTTTTTGTATCACAGGAACAGGCGATTTCTTTTTTGTTTTTGTCTGTTCTTCAAGCATTTTCCTATATTTTGAAATTTTGCTTTTTAATAATGCCTGAAGTTTTTCACTTGATTTATGTTTTGGCATTATAGATAGCATTTCTTCAAGAATACTTATTTTTTCTTCAATTGTTTTTGCTTTTTTTAGTTCTGCCTCTTTCTCATGAAATTGAGGGGGGAGATTTACAACCATTTTATTCCTCAATCAAACTTTTTATCACAGGAATTAATTTACCAACATTATATGGTTTTGTTACATAATAATCAGCACCTATTTCATAACCCTTAATTTTATCTCTATCCTCACTTTTTCCAGTAAGCATCATCACAGGAACCTTTCTGCTAATTGGCCCTTTTTTAATTCTTTTTAAAACTTCCCATCCATCAATTCCAGGCAAAATAACATCAAGAATAACCAAATCAGGTTTATCTTCCTTAAAAATTCTCAATCCTTCTTCTCCTGTAGGTGCCTCATAAACAATATAACCCTCTTTTTTCAACTCCTTACTCAAAATCAACCTTTCTTCAGGGTCATCTTCAATAATCAAAATTTTCTTTAGTTCCATATTTTAAATTTTATCATTTTACATTTCTGAATACAACCTATTTATCTCATCTCTTTTAAAAGAAGGAAATTTACATATTTCTTTATCTGATTTATAAAAAACACCCTTTTCTTTTATTATACTTCCAATTATTTCAACTTTTATTCTATTCTTTTTGCAGAAATTTATAAGTTTTTTTTCATATTTTTTATCAATAATTCCAACTATACAGCCAGAAGATATTATACCAAGTGGATTTAAATTTAAAATTTTGCAAAATTCAAGCACTGGTTTATAAAATTTCAATTTTTTAATATCTATTAATATCCCAGCATTCTTTGCTTCACTGATCTCATATAAAGCGGTTGATATTCCTCCTTCTGTTGGGTCATGTATATATTTTATTTTAAAATTTTTCCACAATTTTTTTGCTTCTTTTAATACACTTATCCCCGGCTTTTTTATTGAATTTTTGACTTTCTCAAGATATTTTTCTGAAAAATATTTTTTTAAGACATCATATTTTTCTCTTGCTATAATAGAAGCACCTTCTATTCCTATTTCTTTAATAAGAAAAACTTTATCTTCGGGTATTACTTTTTCAAATTCTATCTTTTTAATTTTTTTCCCAATTGTAAAACCAACTGCAATAACATTTTTAATATCTGGAATTATTTCTGTATGGCCTCCTATCCACTTTATATTAAATTTTTTGCATTCTCTCCTTACCTCGGAAAAAACATGCTCAATTTCATTAAATTTTGTACCTTCAGGGAAAAATAGGCAACACAAAAAATACAAAGGAATTCCGCCCATAACAGAAACATCATTGATATTAATATTTACAAGGTAAAAACCAATATCTTTTGAAATCAAAGTTATTGGGTCTGTTTTTGCATATACATATTTATCATCAAATTTAAAAATAGCACAATCAATTCCAATCCCGGGCAAAACCAATACATCATTGTCTTTTGAAGTATATTTTTTAAGTAAATATTTTAAAAATTTGTTCGGGAGTTTACCGGGAAGAAACCCTTTTAAACCCGCAATATATTCAATTTCTCTTATATCATCTAAAACAAAATCTGCCTTTTCTCTTAAAAAATCTTCCTCTTTTGTATATTCGCTTAAAATTCCACAGGTAATAAGATTTAATCTTTTTCCACATCTTACATCAAAAGGATGGTCCCCAACAATTAAAATTTTTTCTTTTTTTAATCCAAGTTTTTTAATACATTTTCTAATATGTAATGGGTCTGGTTTTACTTTTTCAACATCATCTCTTGTAAGAATAACATCATAAGGTATATTGAATTTATTTATAACATTGTAAACAACTTCTCTGCAGTTTCTGGTAATTATCCCTATTTTTATACCGCTTTCTTTTAATTTTTTAAGTAATTCTAATGCACCTTCTTTTGGTTTTGTTTTTTCAGATGCTTTTATTTCCTCTTCTTTTAAAATTTTATGAGCAATTAAATAAAAATCTTTTCCCTCTCTTTTATTTATTTTTTTAATTTTTTCAAGCAATTCAAGTATAGGTAAGTTTTCTTTTGGAATTTTTAATTTTCTCTTTTCTGCCTCATACAATATCTTTTCTTTTATTTTTTTAAAATCTATTGAAAGTTCTACAATTGTTCCATCAAAATCAAATATTATCCCTTCCATTAAAGTTTCTTTAAAAAATTTTCTATCCCTTTTTTAATTGCTGGCACTGGATTTTCCGGGCTACCTTCATATTCAATTATAAGAGGACCAGAAAAATTTATCTCTTTAAGTTTCTCTAAAATTTTATCTATATCAATATTGCCTTCTCCAAAAACAACATCAACAGGTTTTCTATCCCTTTCAAAAATAAAATCCTTTAAATGTAATGAATATAATCTTTTATTAAATTTTTCTATCATGTTTATTGGGTCTATTCCTGAATCAAGTGCCCATGCAGTATCAAGACATAGACCAATTCTTTCAGAAGTATTTTTAAAAATATATTCAAGTGTTTGAATATTTCCAAGCCAGTGTCTACCTCCATGGTTATGAATAGCAATTTTAACATCATACTCTTCTGCAAGTTTTTCTGCAATTTTAAAACAATCAAATATCCTACTTATATCAAAATCAGCACTTATATATTTTCCTCCACACATTTTTACAAATTCAAAATACTTCTTTTCATTTGTTTCATTATTTGAAAAACGCTGAACTCCAATAGAATAAATATTAACCCCTTCATCATTATAAATTGAAATAATTTCTTTAAATTTTGAAACATCAAAAAAATCAACATGAACTCCGCACAACTCAATTTTATTTACTCCAACTTCTTTTACCATCTTTGCAACAACTTTATTATCTTTAAAATTTCTGAAACAATAACTCTGAACTCCAAGATTTTCTTTTAAATCAATCATATTTTGACTCCTTTATTATTTTTTCTTTTATTTTTTCTATCTCATTTTCTTCTTCTTTTTTAAGACAATCCTCATAAATTTTCATATCTAAAACCTCCTTAAATCCCTCTTTTAAAAACTTTATTAATTTCTCTTCTTCTACTTTACCTAAAAAATCTTTTAAATACCCTATCTTAGAAAAATTAACTTTCTGAAGAAATATATTTTCCCACAAATCCTTGTTTATATCAATTAAAATTGAGCCATGCTGTAAAAAAGAAAATTTATTTCTTCTTTGAGCACTTCCAACAATCTTTTTGTTTTCAAAAACAATATCATGTCTTGAAGATAAAGAAAAACATGCAAAATCTGTAAAAGAAGGTTCTTTACCATCGGAAAGACCTCTTATTTTCAAATTTATCCCTGTTTTTTCAATCCCTTTAATAATTCCATTTGAAATTATAAAATATGTTGAACTTGGCATAGAAAAAGAAGGATGATGATTTAAATTTGCACAGAAAGAATATGTAATTTCAATATCATGGAAAAGGACACTGCCTCCTGTGGGTCTTCTAACAATTGGAATTTTATTTTTTTTACAGAATTCAATATTTACTAATTTTTCATGGTCTTGATTATATCCAGTTGAAACACTGCTTGGATTCCATTTATAAAATCTTAAAACAGGTAAATTCTCTCTATCCTGGCATTTCTTCCAGAAAAAATAATCAAAAGCCATATTAAAAAATGGGTCATAATTTTCGCAAATAATCAATCTACATCTCATTTTTTCTTGATTTTATTTATAAACTCGTCAATTTCAATTGCTGGATATGTTGTTATCTTTGTACTTCCTCTTTGAGAAATTTCAAGGGATATTTTTGCAACTGTTTCTTCATCAGGTGCTGAAATTATGGTTAAGAAATCAAATGGTCCAAGAATAGCATATTGAGAAAGTATTTTGCCACCCATTTTTTCTACTTCTTCATTGACCTCCTTTATTCTATTTGGTTTTTCTTTTATTGTTTTCGCTCCCTTTGAAGTCAATGAACTTAACATAATAAACTTTTTCATAAAATATCACCTCCTTTCTTAAACCTTTCCCCTACTACCCCTTTGTGTCGCCCTTTCCTTACTTGCCCCTGGCCCGACTTGAACGGGCGACTTATCTCAGGAGGGGGTGCTTCCCCCTTCCTGATTTTCTCCCCCCACTACGAAAAGCGTAGGGGACATTCCTTTCCCCTACCACCCCTTTGTGTCGCCCTTTCCTTGCTTGCCCCTGGCCCGACTTGAACGGGCGACACGCGGTTTAGGAAACCGCTGCTCTATCCTTCCTGAGCTACAGGGGCTTTATAAACATAATACCTTATCTTTCAATAGTTTTCAAATTATTTTTACAAGTTGAATATTCTTCAATGAATTTTATTGTATAATAAATATTACAAAATGAGAATAATAGATTTTCATGTCCATATAAAAGGTGGAGATGCATACAGAAGAGAGGCAAAAGCAGAAGATATTGTCAAAGTTATGGATAGATGTGGAATTGAAAAAAGTGTTGTTTTTTCTATCTGTCTTTCAAGTAAGGAAGGAAACTTAAAGACATATAAAGAAGTTAAAAAATTTCCTGATAGGTTGATTGGTTTTGCCACAGGAATGCCATCGTTTGACTCTATTGTAATTGATGAAATTAAGAGAGCAATATTTGAATATAATTTTAAAGGCATAAAACTTCATAAGGGCTTACATACACTTGAACTTTATTTAACCGCTCCATTAATTGAAAAAGCAATTGAATTTGATATTCCATGTCTTATTGATTGTGGTGGAGATTTTGAAGTTATAAAAGAAATAGTAGAGAAATATCCTGAAGCAAAAATAGTTGTTGCACATTTAGGAGGAGATAATGAATTAATTTTTGAGAAATTTTTAGATTTTGCAAGAGATAAAGAAAATTTATATTTTGATACTTCCTATGTTAAACAGACACATCTTATTGGAAAAGCGATTAAAGAACTTGGGAGTAAAAAATTAATTTTTGGAACAGATGGACCTTTAATTCCACCAGAACCTGAAATAGAAAAAATAAATATATGGAAACTTACTGATGAAGAAAAAGAAGATATCTTTTATAAAAATGCAGAAAAGATTTTAAAACTTAAAAAATCTGAAAGTATATGAAAAATGGAAATAGAATTTGGATATTTTAAAAAAATATACAATTTATTTCTTTTCCCATTTTGATAATTGATGTTTGTTTGTAAAATTTTTCACTATATCATATTGAAAAGTCCCTTTCCTTGGAGTGGTAAAAACCCAGCATATTCCTGCTTGCTCAAAAGAAATTTCAATCGCCTTTTTCAAATACTCTTCTGTTGGTCTTCCTTTAGGCCAGGAGGAATGAGGAGTAAAATATATACAAGGAATTGCAATTTTTCCTGTTTTCAGGTAATCATTTATTTCAAATGGCAATGTATTAGGATAAAGTCCGCAATCAGGATAAAGACCAGAACTATGTTGATATCCCCATAAAAGAGCATCTGTATATTTTAAATATCCTCTACTTGTAAATTTCCCCAAACTTTCATGATAGACACAGACCCCAAAAAGAAGGTTAGGATTTATACTTTTTGATTTTTCATAAATTTGCTTTGTATAATCAAGTGTAAAAAAGGAAAGATTTCCATCAAAATCATCTATCATCCAGAGAGTAAGATTCGAATACTGAAGAGAAATTTTAGCAATTTCTTCAGCCCATTTTAAGTAATCCATATCAAAGGATGGGTATCTAAGTTCATTTATTGGTTTTCCCCTATTTATTGGTGCTTCACTTGGTGGAACAAGATAAACCCAAACTTCTATGCCTTCCTCTTTTGCCTTCTCACAAAATTCAGGCAACATAGATAACTCTTTATCAGAATAGCGGTAAATAAGGTATGTATAACAGTTCACACCGAGTTCTTTAATATGGTTGAGAATTGCTTCTATATCAGGAGTCCCATCCTTTTTATATATCATTCCTGCATAGGCAGAAATAATTCCTCTGTAAAATGAATTTGCTTTTTCCATTTCTAACACCAACTATATAATGCCAATTACCATCTGCTATATCCTGGCCTTTAACTCTTGCCTGTCCACCTTCATAATAATCTCCAAATTGCACTTTTTCTTCATAATAACCAATCCACCAGGCAGAAGCACTTCCTGAACCAGACCATTTAGAAATATATACTTGTGGTTCCCTATTTTTGTGTTTTACCCAGAGTTCAATTGAGTAATCACCAGAAAAAACAAAAAAGCGACAAAAAGGCTCGGGTAAAATTAAATTGCTCCCTTTTTTTAAAGACAGACACTTTCCAATAACTCCATCAACCCATTGCCCTCTTATAATTTTTATATCATTCTTATTCCCAGAAAAATCATTTGCAATCTCTCCTTCTCCTTCATCAAAACTCCAATAAGCAATCAAACTTTTTTCTTCTCCCCAAGCAAATACTGACCAGAAAAAAAGCACTATTAAAAAAAACCGTCCATTAATTAAATTTCCCATATTTCACCTTTTTAATTATACCTCATTCAAAAATAGAACATCCATTAACTATCTGGCATATATGAAAATCAGGAATTATACCTGTTTTATTTCTGTAATTTCCCCTTACTTTCTCAATATATTCCTCAATAGAATCCTTATGAATTAAGGAAATTAAACATCCACCAAATCCACCTCCTATAATTCTTGTTCCAACAACTCCTTTAATCCTCAAAGATTCTTCTCTCATAATTTCAACTTCATTACAACTAACTTGATATAAATCCCTTAAAGAAATATGGGATTCATTTAATAATCTACCAAGTCCTTCAATATCTCCATTTATTAAAAATTCACACGCCTTTAAAACCCTTTCATTTTCTTTAATTACATGAAGCACCCTTTTTTTAATATCTTCTGGCAGTTTATCCTTATATTTTTCAAAATCTTCAAAACTTACATCTGAAAGTGTTTCTATATTTAAATAATTTTTCAGTATTTTAAGTCCTTTCGCACACTCTTCTCTTCTTTTATTATATTCACCAGAAGCGATTGAATGAGAAACATTTGTTGAAGAAATCAAAAAATAATAATTACCAAGGTTTACAGGAATATATTTATACTGGTGATTTTTACAGTTAAGTAATATCGCATTTTGTTTTTCAGCCATAGTTATAATAAACTGGTCCATTATCCCACATCTTGCACCTACAAACTCATTTTCTGCATTCTGACACAAAAATGGTATTTTTTCTTTTTCAATTTTTAAATCAAATATTTTATTTAAAGCATTCAAAGTTATAACCTCTATCGCTCCTGAAGACGATAGTCCTCCACCTATTGGAATATTACTATCAAAAACGAAATCAACTCCTTCAAATTTATATCCATATTCTTTTAAAATATTCACAACACCAATAGGATAATCAACCCATGTATTTGTTTTTTTTATATTTTCAAGTTCAACAGAAACTATATTTTTAAATTGGAGTGAGAAAAAGTTTAATCTTTTTTTAAAATTTCTTCTTACAGAAAGATACATATATTTATCAACTGCAAAAGGTAAAACATATCCACCATTATAATCCGTATGCTCACCAATTATATTGACCCTTCCAGGTGCTAAAAAATGAAGTGTCTTTTCCCCTTCTCCAAATATCTCAATCATACTCTTATCCATTAAATAAAAATTTGCCTGATGCAACTGATTTATATCTCCTATGTCAAACCAGACATCTTTAAAAACATATCCATAAACATCTATTTTTTTATACAGATATTGAATGAAAAGACCTGCCAAATCAGGGTTATTCCCTTCTTTTAAATACATTTCAATATATTTTTTAAGATAACCTTTTGGAAAATAATAAACACATATTGCTACATCTTTTGAAACTGGATTTTCTGGTTTTTCTTCAAAATAAGTAATCCTGTTTTTTTCATCAAGGAATACCTGACTGTATTTTTTAATTAAGTTTATATCCTCAACTCTTTTAATTCCTATTGTAATACCATTTTTTCTCCCAAATTTAACAAAATCAAAAAGTTCAAATTCAAATAAATTATCACCCGCTATTATTAAAAATTCGTCATCTTCCTTTATTTTATCAACTGCAAACTTTATATCTCCAATTGCTCCAAGTTTATCCTTATCAGAAACTGAACCATCATTCAGAACAATTATATTTTCCTTATCATCTATCCATAAATTAAAATCATGGTAAAACTTTCCATTAGAAACAATAAAAATTTTATCTATGTCAGGATTTTTTTTAAGTTTTTCAATTATATGGTCAATCATAACTTTACCACCTATATTAAGTAGATTTTTTGACTTTACAAGTGTTAGGGGATACATTCTTGTTGCATATCCAGCACATAATAATATTACTTTCATTAAAACTCCTTTTTTTTAAAAAATTTACCTTGATATATATTTTTCTCTTTCATTCTTTCTTCCAGTAATTTCAGCATTTTTTGTTTTTCAATCAACCATTGTGGAGCAACAAGATATTCCCAATCGCAGTCAGCAGTCAATCTTAAAATTACAGTTTCAGGATAAAGATATGAAAGAAAATCTATTAAAATATTAATGTATTCATCCATATCCATAACTTGAAATTTCCCCTCTTTATACATTTTTTCAAGTTGGGTATTTTTTAAAACATGTATTGGATGAATTTTTATACCATCAAGTTTTAATTTTCCACATTCAATAGCGGTTGCCAGAATTTCTTCTCTATTTTCTTCTGGAAGACCAATTATTACATGAGCACATATTTTAATTTTTCTTCCTTTTGTAATCTGGTATGCCTTCAAAAAATCAGAATATGTATGATTTCTATTTATAATTTTTAATGTTTTATCATGGATACTCTGAAGTCCATATTCAATCCAGACCTCATATTTCTCAGTATAACTTTCAATCAGTTTAAGTTTTTCTTCATCAATACAATCAGGTCTTGTTCCAATTGAAATTCCAATGATATCTGAAAATTTTTTAACAACATCATATTTTTCTTTTAAAGTTTCAACAGATGCATAAGTATTTGAATATGGCTGAAAATAAACAATAAATTTTTCTGCTTTAAATCTCTTTTTTCCATATTCAATGCCTTTAATTATCTGTTCTTCAAGAGTCAAATTGGTTTTTAAAGATGGACTGAAAGCGTAATTGTTACAATAAATACAACCTTTAAAACTCAAAACTCCGTCAATATTCGGACAGGAAAAACCAGCATTCACTGATATTTTATGAACCCTGCATCCAAATCTCTCTTTCAAATATTCAGAAAATTTATTATAGAATTTCATATTCTAACTTTATTTTAAATCAAAAAATTTATTGGTAAAAATTATCTGAAAAAACTGCATTATTATCAATCTTGACATTATTTTTAAGAAAAGTAAAATAATAATAAAAGCGAGGAAAAATGGGAAAGAAAATTTTGCTTGTTTTTTTGTTTATTTCTTTTATTTTATTCTCTAATGGCAAACCTTCAGAGTATAATTTAATTTATGAAGAAATTAAAAAAATCTTTTCTGAAAATCAAGAGGAAGTTGTTATGGGGATTTATAATATAGGAGAGAAAAAACTGGAAAAAGCAATTCCATTTATTTTAAGATTGTTGAACGATGAAACAATTACATGGATTCAATATAATGGAGATGGGAAATGGACAAGAATAGATAAAGAAGTGGAAGAATCATTGATAAAAATTGGAGAACCATCTTTAAAATATATTTCCAATTTATTACTAAAAAAGGAATACCCATATGTATCAATTGACCCTAAAACACAAACAAAAATAATTTCAATTGTTTCAAAAATAACAGGTAAACAATTTAAAAATATAAATGAATGTATGAATTTTTTAAAAGAGATTAAATAATGGAACCAAAAGAAAGAGTTGAAGCGGTTTTAAAAAGAAAAAAACCAGATAAAATTCCTTTTACAATATATGAAAATAAACTTCCTCAGTGCACAGTTGAGAGAATTTTAAGAAATAATGGATTATGCATTGTAAAAAGAATATCTGTTTATAAGGTCGTATATCCAAATGTATCACATAAAGTTATTC
>Ga0136652_1001298_pt1 | contig 10762 bp, 10 predicted proteins | sample ConPoolayeEmetaG_FD_94864 | JGI IMG/M metagenome (GOLD analysis project Ga0136652, IMG submission 94864) | Hot spring microbial mat communities from California, USA to study Microbial Dark Matter (Phase II) - Cone Pool mat layer E metaG... ...
GAAGGTGTGAAAAACCTCGCCCTGAAAATCCACTCGACCGCGCATCTGCCATCCTCCGTGATAGAACCCATGAAATATACGCGATGCCAAAGTGTCAGGCCGAGTTTCTTAGCGACCTGCTAGAGAATAATCAAATCTTCGAGTCGTCGCTTGGGGACATGATGCACCCCGGCCGCGTCCCGCCAGTATCTTACATCGCCGGTCGGGCCGACCGTTTCAAGCACTACGGTCTCCTTGGGCTTGCCCAAAGCCAGCACCAGCAGCATTTCCAGCGGCTGGGGGATCTGGAGTTCTCGCCGCAGACCCTCGCGGTCGACCGAACCGATCATGCAACCTCCCAGCCCCTTCTCGACCGCGCCCAGCAGAATACTCTGGGCGGCGATGCCGTGGTCGCAGCCGAACGAGGGGCTGATGCGGGTGTCTCCCAGGATGACTATGTAGGCCGCTGGGCGTTCGCCCTCGGCCGGCCCGGGCCAGTTGGTCAGGTAGCCGGCCCAAGCCAGGTATGGGAATATGCGGGCGTTCTTCTCCGGCTCCCAGGAGAGGAGGTATTTCAGCGGCTGCCGGTTGGCCGCGGAAGCCGACAGCCGGGCCAGGTCGACCAGCTCCATCAGGGTCTGGCGATTGACGGCGACTTGCTGGTCGAACCTCCGGTAGCTCCGGTTGGCCAGGATCAGGTCGCGCAGCATTGTTGTAACTCCTGACAGTGCCAACTGAAGGTACACAGATCCGCCCGACAGGTCGCAGCGTCGAGCACCAGCGGCGCCCGCGGACCGGCGGGCCGTCATATAGTACCGGATGGACGACCCGATCGGCCGGCCGAGCGTAGCTTGATCTTATGCCGCGGCCGGCAAGTCCGCGGGTCCCAGGCCGGTTCGGGCGGGGTGGTCTAGCTGCCGGCGGGCTGCCTGGCCGGCGGGTAAGCGGTCTGGATCGCGGTCAGAATCGTGCGGGTCGCCGGCGACTGGTTGAGCGTGTAAAAGTGAATGCCCGGCGCCCCGCGCTGCAACAGCTCCAGACACTGGGCGGTGGCGTGAGCCACGCCCAGCGACAGCACCGCGTATCGGTCATGCCGCAGTCGCGACAGCTCGTCCAGCAGTGGCTGCGGAATGCTGGCTCCGCACATGCTGGTGAAACGCCTGATCTGGCGGAAATCGGTGATCGGCATGATCCCCGGGATGATCGGGACGCCGATCCCGCTGGCCCGGGCCCGGGCAACGAAGTCGAAGTAGCGCTGGTTGTCGAAAAAGAGCTGCGTAATCAGGAACTCGCAGCCCGCCTCAACCTTTCGCTTGAGGTTCTCCAGATCGACCTCCGGGCTGGGAGCTTCGACGTGCTTCTCGGGATAGCAGGCTCCGCCCAGGCAGAAGTCGAAACGTCGCCGAACGAAGCTGGCCAGTTCGTTGGCGTGGGCCAGACCGTCGGGGTGGGGCTGGAAAGGGCCGCCGGGCGGTGGATCGCCACGCAGCGTCAGAACGTTCTCCACCCCAGCCTCCTCCAGGCATTCCAGCACGCCGGTCAGTTCGGCCTTCGAGGATCCCACGCAGGTCAGGTGGGCCATGGCCTCGATCCCATAATCGGCTCGCAGTCGGCCGACCAGGTCGATGGTGCGCTGCCGCGTGCTGCTGCCGGTCCCATAAGTCACCGAGACGAAGGTGGGTCGAAGCTCGCGCAGCGACGCGATGGTGGCCTCGAGCTGGGCCAGGCCGGCTTGGTCCTTGGGCGGGAAGAACTCGAAAGAGAAGCTCGGCCGGCCGGTGGTCAGCAACTCCCGGATACGCATTGCTTCCATTTAGCCGCCCCCCGCCTGTCCCGCAAGCCGGCCGGGCCGTTCCCCGGCCAGCACTTCTCCCGGCCGCGGCTGCCCGCTATCATTCCGACTCCGCCTGCCGGCCGGGCAGCCGGCCCGGTGGAACGGTCGCAGAAGCAGATGACCGTCAGCGTAACATAGCCCAGGTGGAGCCGGGGCCGCCCGGCGTGGTCGGGTGGAAGCCGCTCCCGGTAATCGCGCTCGGAGGTGCGCATGAAGATTCTGGTCATTGTTCGGCAAGTCCCGGATTCGACCACCGTCATCAAGATCCATCCGGACGGTCAGGACATTGATCGGACGGGTATCAAGATGGTGGTCAACCCGTTCGACGAGTTTGCGATCGAGCAGGCGGTGCAACTGCGCGAGAAGCGAAAGGACGTGGAGAGCGTTACGGCTCTGATCGTCGGTCCCGCCGCGGCGGGCGAGGCCCTGCGGACCGCCCTGGCGGTCGGAGCCGACGACGGCATCCATCTCCAGGACCCCGCGTTCGACAATCTGGACGAGTTGCAGACCGCGGCCCTGATCGCCGCCGCGATCAAGGATGGCGGCTACCGCCTGATCCTGATCGGCAAGCAAGAGATCGACCTGGACAGCGGGCAGCTTGGACCGGCTCTGGCCGAGTTGCTCGACCTGCCGCACGTTGGGGCAACCGTGAAGTTCGACCTGGCCGAGGATGGCAGCTCATTCCAGGCTCGTCGCCGGATCGAGGGGGCGGAAGAAGTGGTGGAGGTTCGGCTGCCGGCGGTGGTCACTTGCGACAAGGGGTTGTGCGAGATGCGCTATCCCTCGCTGCCCAACCTGATGAAGGCCAAGAAGAAGCCGGTGCGGGTGATCAAGGCCGCGGAGCTGCCCGGGCTTAGCGACGCGCTTTCGGCCGTGGGGGGGACGGTCATGCATACTTTTCAGCCGCCGCCGGAGCGCCCGCCGGGCAAGCTGATTGCCGGCGAACCGGAGGAGGCGGCCAAGGAACTGGTGCGACTGCTGCGCGAAGAGGCGAAAGCGATCTAGTAGCGACGGAGCAACGAGGGGGAGCTGGACTCCTGAAGACTTGCGAGAAAATGCGATGACCAACGATATCCTGGTATTTGCCGAACAGCGGAATGACCGAATCCATCCTGCCGCCTTGCAGATCGTCACCCCGGCCAAAGAGCTGGCCGCTCACACCGGCGGGAAAGTGGTGGCCTGCCTGATCGGAGATCAACTGGAAGCCGCGGCCGCCGCGGTCGACAAGACCGGCGTGGACTCGATCATCAGTATCAGTCATCCCAGCCTGGGCATGTACTCGCCCCTTCGCTATCGGAGCGCCCTGGCAGCCGCGATGGCCAAGGTTCAGCCGCGAGTCACGCTGCTGGCGGCCACCTTCATGGGCCGCGACCTGGCGCCGCGGGTCGCGGTCCGGACTCGGGCGGCACTGGCCACCGACGTGGTCCAGCTTACCATCAGCGACGGAGCCCTGGACGTCCGCAGGCCGGTCTACAACGGCAAGGCTTTTTGTCATGTCCGTTTTCCAAAGGACCGCCCGGCCATCGCCTCGGTCCGCCCGAACACCTTCGTGGCTCCGGTTTCCGGCGGCGGCGGCGCGGCCTGCGAAACTTTGCCTTTCACTGCCGCTGCCGACGACGACCGGATCAACGTGAAGGAAATCGCCAAGGTCGGCGGGGCCATCAAGGATGTGACCGAGGCCGACATCATCGTCGCCGGCGGCCGGGCCCTCAAAAACGAGGATAACTTCAAGATCCTCTTCGAGCTGGCCCAGGAGCTGGACGCCGCGGTGGGTGCTTCGCGAGCCGCTTGCGACGCGGGCTATCAACCTCACAGCCGGCAGGTGGGCCTGACCGGCAAGACGGTCACGCCGAAGTTGTACATCGCCTGCGGCATCAGCGGTGCGATTCAGCACCTGGCGGGCATGCGGGGCAGCAAGGTGATCGTCGCGATCAACACCGACAAGGAGGCCCCGATCTTCAAGCTGGCCGACTACGGCATCGTCGGCGACCTGTTCAAAGTGGTGCCGGCGTTGACCGCGGAGGTCAGGCGACTGAAGGGTTGATCAGTCGCGGCCGCCTGTGCGAGGACCGGCCATGCCAATCAAGGGGATTGTTTCACCTCTGGCCATCCTGGCCTGGGCGAGTGTGGTCTTCGGTTTGGGCTGTCAGCGTGAGGGGCGGTGTACGGTTGAAGAGCTGGCCGTGCGTTGCGCCATTGAGCGTTACGCGGCCTGTCAGGCCGAGCGCATGGCCTGCCCCGATCGCCCACCGGGCCCCGGCCCGCGCGGCGGAGATGCGCTCGGGGTTTCCGCCGGCCCTCTGGTTAATGGCGGCCGGCCGGTGGGCGCTTGCCGACCCGGGATTTTCCGGCACCAGAAATGGTGGTCGGATTTCACAGTTGCCAGTGACCCGTCAGAGCCGGAAACTGCCATGACTGCTTGCCGGCTGGCGGGTGGGGACGAGACTTCGACCGAGTCGGCCTTTACCCTGGGCACCTTCGGCTATTCCGAGCCCCCCACGACTCAGAGCACCCAGCCGACCAGCGCGCCCTTCGTTCTGCCGGACGGCTATTGGCGATCTGACATCTGGCATCAGATGGGGCATGAGAGTTGGGCCCTGGCCAGGCACGACCTATGGCACGGGTTCAAAACCAGCTTCTGGGACCTGGAGAACGCCCTGTTGCTGACCGCGGCCATGGGCGCCAGCATTACGCTGCGCGAGACCGGGGTGGACGACACGATCCGAAACCGCACTCACGGCAGCCGGGCCCTGGGGGATATGAGCGAGACGATTCAGATTCTCGGTCATCCCGGCACGCATTTTGGCGCCGCCGGCGTACTGTGGCTGACCAGCACCCTCACCAAGGACGCAAAGGAGCATGAGGTTGCCAAGGCCCTGACCCAGGCCTTGGCCGTCAACGGCATCACCACCGTGCTGCTGAAAGTGTCCACGAATACGCGGGCCCCGGATGGCTCCCGCTTCGCCTGGCCCAGCGGACACACTTCCAGCGCGTTCGCGGCCGCCGCCGTGCTCAACGAGTATTACGGCCCCTGGGTTGGAATCCCCTCTTTGGCTCTGGCCGGCCTGGTGGGGTATCAACGGCTCGACTCCCGCGTGCACGACTTCTCGGACGTCGTATTCGGGGCCATGCTCGGCTACGTGATCGGCACCTCGATCGCTAAAGACGATAAGGCCCAGTTCCCCGAGCTGTTCGGCATGAAGGTCGTGCCGTACGTCGAGCCCGAATCCGGCGCCACCGGCCTGGCCCTGCTCAAGCGGTGGTAGCGAGGAGCAGCAGTGCGCGTCTACCGCTTCCATGCGTTCGGTTTGGAGCAGTTGAGGCTCGAGGAGTGCCCTTCGCCGGAGCCTGCGCCGGGCCAGGTAGTCCTCGATGTAAAGGCAGTGAGCCTCAACTACCGCGACCTGCTGGTCATCAAGGGGCTGTACAACCCCAAGCTCAAGCTGCCGGCTACGCCGCTCAGCGATGGGGCGGGGATCATCTCGGCGGTCGGGCCAGACGTTACGCGGGTCCGCGTCGGCGATCGCGTGATGTCGCACTTCGTGGCCGGCTGGATCGACGGGCCGTTCAAGCAGGAATACCTGGGGACGACGCTTGGTACGCCCGGAGCCGGGCTGGCCGCGGAGCAAGTCGCGCTTCCGGCCGAGGCGGTCGTGCCCATCCCCGAAGGATACGACTTCGCCCAGGCGGCGACGCTGCCGATCGCCGGGCTGACCGCCTGGAGCGCCCTCAAAACCGTCGGCGACGTGCAACCCGGCCAGACCGTCCTGACGCTCGGCACCGGCGGCGTCTCGATCTTCACCCTGCAACTGGCCAAGGCACTCGGAGCCCACGTCATCATCACCAGCCGCAGCGATGATAAGCTCGACCGGGCCCGCCGACTCGGCGCCGACCACACGATCAACTACGCCACCACGCCGGACTGGGAGCAGGCCGTGCTGGAGCTTACCGGCGGCCTGGGTGTCGACCTGACCGTCGAGACCGCCGGGCCGGGTACGCTGGACCGGTCGCTGAAGGCCACTCGGGCCGGCGGCACGATCGCACTTCTAGGCGCCCTCACGGGCCGGCAAGGCTTGGTCACGAGCGGGCTGATTCTGATGAAGCGCTTGCGAATCGTCGGAATCATGGTTGACTGCCGGGCCGCATTCGAGGCCCTGACTCGCTTCCTCGTCGCGCATCGCATCCGCCCGGTCATTGACCGCCGCTTCGGCTTTGATCAACTGCCTGAGGCCCTGCGATACATGGAAGCCGGGCAGCACTTCGGCAAGCTCGTGGTGAGCGTGGCGTGAGCCGGGCCTGCACGATCCTGGGTATCGAAACCTCCTGCGACGAAACTTCCGCCGCCGTCGTCGCGGACGGGCGCGATGTGCGGGCCAGCCTGGTCAGCTCTCAGGTTGACCTCCACGCCAAGTACGGCGGCATCGTGCCGGAGATCGCCTCGCGAGCCCACATCGAGCGAATCGGCCCGATCATTGAGGAGACGCTGTCGCAGGCCGGCCTGACCTATGCCGACCTGGACGCCATAGCCGTCACCGTCGGTCCCGGCCTGGTCGGGTCACTGCTGATTGGGGTGACTGCGGCCAAGACCTTGGCTCTGACCTGCGGCCTGCCGCTGGTGGCGGTGGATCACGTGGAAGCTCACGCGACCAGTGCGGCTCTCACTACTGACCCGCCGCCCTGGCCCGCCGTGGCCCTGGTCGTCAGCGGCGGACACACTTCGCTCTACCTGGTGCGCGACTTCCTGGACATCGAGCTGCTGGGGCAGACCGTGGATGACGCGGCCGGCGAAGCCTTCGACAAGGTGGCGGCCATTCTCGAACTCGGCTACCCCGGCGGCCCGGCCATCGACCGCGTCGCCCGCGGCGGGAACCCGAAGGCGGTCCGATTCCCACGCGGCCGAACCAGGTCGGGTCCGCTGAACTTCTCCTTCAGCGGCCTGAAGACCGCCGTGCTCTACCATGTGTACGGGCCCGGCCAGAAGTACGGATCGGTCCAGCATCTGACCCCCAGCCAGGTCGCCGACATAGCCGCCAGCTTTCAGGCGGCGCTGGTGCAGACTCTGGTGAAGGCCACGCTGGCGGCGGCCGAGCAGACCGGCGTGGAAAGCGTGGTAGTCGGCGGCGGCGTGGCCGCCAACACCGCCCTGCGAGCCGAGTTGCAGGCCGCCTGCCGTCGCGCCGGCCTCAACCTCCACCTCACGCCACCGCAGTATTGCACGGACAATGCGGCCATGACCGCGGCCCTCGGATACCGCCTGTTCTTAGCCGGCCGCACTGCCGACCTCTGGCTCGAGCCCCGCAGCGGCCTTCTGCGTCCGCCGCGACGCGGTTAACTTGTTTCCCGGCTGCCTGGATGTCTGGTCACGCGGCCGGAGACCGTAATGCCAAGCTTCTTTCTGGGTATCGACGTCGGCACCAGCGGCACCAAGGCCCTGCTGATCGACCAGGCCGGCAAGGTGCGCGCCGCCGCCACCGCGACGCATCCCAGCCTCTATCCCAGGCCCGGCTGGTCCGAGCAGCGCCCGTCGGATTGGTGGAAATCGGTCTGCCAGGCCACCAGCGCGGTCCTTCGCCAGGCGCGGGTCGGCAATCAGCAGGTCGCCGCGGTGGGGCTGTCCGGTCAGATGCATGGCAGCGTGTTTCTCGATTCACGCGGGCGGGTGCTCTGTAACGCCTTGCTTTGGAACGATCAACGCACCGCGGCCGAATGCCAGGAGATCGAGCGGCGTGCCGGCGGCCGCCAGGAGCTGATCCGGCTGGTCCGCAACCCCGCCCTGACCGGATACCAGGCCCCGAAGATTCTCTGGCTTCGCAATCATCGGCCGCGGCTGTTCCGACAGGTGCGGTCGGTGTTGCTGCCGAAGGATTACATCAACTTCCGGCTCACCGGCGAGCGGGCCAGCGACGTGTCGGACGCTTCCGGGACGCTGCTTTTCGATGTGGGCAACCGCGGTTGGTCAATCGCGCTCATGCAGCGCCTGGAACTGGATCCGCTGATCTTCCCGCGGGTGGTTGAATCACCTACGCCGATCGGCGAGGTCACCACACGAGCCGCCCGGGCCACCGGCCTGAGGCCCGGTACGCTCGTGGTGGCCGGGGCCGGCGACCAGGCCGCCGCCGCGGTCGGTACCGGGGTGGTCTGCCGCGGAATCGTTTCGGCCACGCTCGGCACCAGCGGCGTCGTTTTCGCCTACAGCGACCAGCCAGTGCCCAACGACCACGGCCTGCTCCAATCATTCTGCCACGCGGTGCCTGGCGCCTGGTGCGTGTTCGGGTGCATGCTCTCGGCCGGCGGCAGCCTGCAATGGGCCCGGCAGGTCCTGTACGCCGACCGACTGGCCACGGCCCGCAACCATCGGGCCCGCGATGCCCTGTACGCCGCAATGATCCGGGACGCGGCCGCAGCCCCCGCCGATGATGGGCTGGCGTTTCATCCGTACCTGACCGGCGAGCGCTGCCCCTACCCGCACCCGCATGCTCGCGGGGCATTCATCGGCCTGACCCGCGGGCATGGCCGCGCCGACCTGGTGCGAGCCGTCCTGGAAGGCATCACTCTGGGCATGAACCGGCAGATAGAACTCATGCGTCAGGTCGGCGTGCCGATTCGTGAGGTCCGTCTAGCCGGCGGCGGGGCCCGCAACCCCTGGTGGCGACAGTTGCAGGCCGACGTCTACGGCTGTCGGTGCGTCTCGATGCGATCAGAGGAAGGCTCGGCCCTCGGAGCAGCCCTGCTGGCCGCGGTCGGCGTCGGAGCGTTCCCGAGCGTACCCGCGGCCAGCCGCGCGGCCGCCCGGACCGGACGAGCCTACCGGCCCGCCCCGGCCCGAACCCGGCACTACCGCCGAACGGCGCTCTGGCTCCAAAGAACCTACGAACTCCTGGAACCCTTGTACCGCGAATCAACCGACCCGTAAGGTACCGTTCATGTCACCCGCTACTCATCGACCATTGCTGACCGCCCAGGACTTGCTGCCCGACGGTCCGCTCCGACGCCTCCGCGGCCAGGTCTTCATGCATCGGACCATCGACAGCACCAACCAGTTCCTTCTAGAACGAGCGACGCAGGTCAGCGACGGGGCGGTGGCGTGGGCCGAGTTTCAGACCGCCGGTCGCGGCCGGCTCGGTCGCCGCTGGGAGGCCCCCCGCGGCTCGTCCGTCCTGCTCAGCATCCTCCTGCACGAGCCGGCGGATTCACCGCTGTTGTCCCAAGCTGCGTTGCTGGCCGCCCTGGCCGCCTGCGAGGCGATCGAAGCTATCACGGATTGCTCGCCACGTGTCCGCTGGCCGAACGACCTAATGTTGGCGGGCCGCAAAGTCGGCGGTGTGTTGGCCGAATCCCGCGCCTTATCGGACCTGCCTCCCGAGACCCCACCAGCAGCTTCGCTGCGCCGAGCGGTGGTCATCGGCGTCGGCCTGAACTGCCTACAGCAACCCGGTCACTTCCAAGGGTCGCTCGCGGGCCGGGCAACTTCGCTGGAATGCGAGTCGACCGGCCCGATCGACCGGGGGGCGGTCACGCGCGTGCTGCTGGCTCGTCTGGATTATTGGCTGCATGTCTGCGGTCGGCGCCCGACGGGCTGGGGACGCGTGCGCTCGGCCTGGCGGCAGCGCTGCGAAGACGTCGGAACCCGGGTTACACTACTGCACCATGCCCGGACCTTCACCGGCACCGCGATCGAGGTCAGCGATGACGGCGACCTGGTGGTGCAGTTGGACCATGGCGGACGAAGGTGTTTCCCGGCCGCGACCACCACGAGGGTCTGGTGAAGGCGGCGGGCCGGCCCGCTTCAGGGAGAGGCGATGTCGCTGCTGGTAACCGGTTCGATCGGGCTGGACACCGTGCAAACGCCGCACGGCACGGTGTCGGATGTGCTGGGCGGGTCGGCGGTTTATTTCGCGCTGGCCGCATCACTTTTCACCCGGGTGCGGATGGTCGGCGCGGTCGGGGAGGACTTCGACCTGGGCCGGCTTGGGCCGCTGATCGAGCGGGGGGTGGACACAAGCGGGGTGGAGGTGCGTCGCGGCAGCCGGACGTTCCGTTGGCATGGGCGTTACGCCGGCGCGATGAACGAGGCCGAGACGGTGGACGTCAAGCTAAATGTCCTGGCCGAGCATGCTCCCCCGATACCCACTCACTTCCGCGACAGCCGATTCGTCTTCCTGGCCAACACGCATCCGGTCTTGCAGCGTCAGTTTGCCGAGCAGCTTTCGCGGGCCGATTTGCTGGTCTGCGACACCATGAACCTCTGGATCGAAAACCAGCCCGAGGAGCTCCGCCGCACGCTGCGACTGGTTCACGGCCTCGTGCTTAACGAGGGCGAGGCCCGGCTGCTGACCGGCAAGACCAATTTGGTCACCGCCGGTCGCGAGATCCTCAGGCTGGGTCCACGTTTCGCGATCATCAAGAAAGGCGAGCACGGCAGCCTGCTGGTGTCGGCCGACGACCTGTTCTTGATGCCGCCTTATCCGACCGAGCAAGTGGTTGATCCGACCGGCTGCGGCGACAGCTTCGCGGGCGCGACCTTGGGGTACATAGCGTCCAGGGGTGGCCTGGACCGGGCAACCTTGCGGGCGGCCATGGCTCGTGGTTCGGTGGTGGCTTCGCTGGTGGTGGAATCGTTTTCCGTGGATGCATTGTGCCGGGCCACGTCGGCCGAGGTCGAGCGACGGCTGGCCGCGCTGGCAGAGATGGTGCACTTTGAGTGACTGATCGCGTGCGTTAGTGCCGCGTGGCGTGCCTCAGAACGCCAATTGCCCGCCGGGGCGATGGAGGGGCAGCGCGGTGATCGGCTCGGGCAGCCTGGTCCCATCGCTGCGGCGGCGGAGCCACCGCTTAGTGGCTGGGGGGATGAGAGGACCGACCCATGCGTACCTTCATCGCCGTCGAACTGGAACCGGCGCTCCGCAGTCCGCTGGTCAAGCTGCTCAAGCAGGTCTTTCCTGCTAGTCC
>Ga0136652_1001300_pt1 | contig 10757 bp, 12 predicted proteins | sample ConPoolayeEmetaG_FD_94864 | JGI IMG/M metagenome (GOLD analysis project Ga0136652, IMG submission 94864) | Hot spring microbial mat communities from California, USA to study Microbial Dark Matter (Phase II) - Cone Pool mat layer E metaG... ...
ATATTAACTCAACTAAAAATGTTTCAACTCTGATTAACTTTTTTCATATCAAGTTAATAATTCAGTAGCTTTGTGTTTTTGCTGTTTTTATATAATTTGGGCGGAATTTGGGATGTTTCGGGGGTTAAGTCTGGAAAAAAAATTAATTAACTGAGGTATCTTCAAAATGCTAAAAAGGAAGTGATTAAAGAATCAAACAGTTGTTAAGTGTTAATAAACTAAACAGCATGGTTAAGGTCTGAAGGGGTTTGTTATAAAGTTGAAAAATAAAGGGTTTTCATTTTCCCTTATACTCTCTCCTAATCGCCAAATTCCAGCAAACTATTAAATCATGCTACCAATTAGCAAGCAGGGCTTTTGTTTTTCTTTTGCAGCATCCTCATTATGTGATCTAGGATTGCCTTGTGGCGTGCTTCGTCTTCAACTATGAAGTCTACCAGTTTCTGAACCATCATGATGTTTGTCTGATTTTCATCCATTTGGAACTTTAGGAGTTTCAGGTGTAAAGTTGTCAAATATTCTTCACTCATAGTATTCTCTAGTAAAATCATTTCATTAATCTGCGAGCAAATTTCTTCGTCAGTCAGTGGTGTTTGTTTTATTGATTCTTTTTTAGCAAACGCTACCACGTTTTCCCAAGCTTTCCCCTGAATTTTTGGGCACTCTTCTTTAGATTCGAAAGACTTAGAAATACAAGTACTCAGAGACTGCAAGATTTTGGAATGCTTTATACTGTCTTGAGCTATAAAAAGCAAGGGCGGTTTGAGGGTTGAATTTTGAATTCTCTCAGCGTAATTTTGGTAAGTTTTGCCTACTTCTTCTTCAATGATGCTTAAACAGTAGAGTTGTGTTGCAATTTTCTTTAGGTCTTTTGTTTGCTGAATTTAAAACTCCCCCCATTGAGTTATTTTTTTTATCTTTTTTTTCTTCTTGTTCTACAATTGTATTGAGGAGTTCCACAACTTTTTTGGGTGAACTAGAATCAGCTTCAATGAATACGCGCGTAATTTCTTTAGTGTCCAAGTCCACAGCATATTTTACCTTAATGAAGGTTGCTAATAAAGCTAGAAGCGCGTTAGCTCCCTCACCCATAACCTCTTTCAACCCATTATAAAAAAGACCTGGATTTTCAACAAACACCTCAAAGGGGTCTCGGGAAAATTTTTTTGAAGATGAAAAGTAACAATTACATGGAAGGTTTCACCCAAACTGTTAGAGGTGGCAGCTTCGAAGAGTCTTTGGGCAACTTTCGGGAGTAAGTCATTTTTTTTCTTGAACATTTTTTATTTTTTTCTCCAGGTCTTGTTCTTACTACTGAGCCATTAATCACTAGTAGGTGCTAAACACTCGATGCTTATAACGTTGTACGCAAATATATTAATTGTTATAAGTAATTTGAAAGATGCCCTCTCCCCCATTGCTATACAAAGTCTATTCAATTTTTGATAAAATTTCTTCGAGCGACGTGGGCGTTTTTTGATCTGCTTTAACAGAAACGACATCGATGCCATAGATTTTGCCCAGTGCTAAAAGTTCCACGCCTCCTGATAAATCCAGAAGGATGGCCCTACTTGGGTTTACATCCACTTTCTTAGCTAGCAAAGCGACAATATCGTTTTTGTTGCCTTCCAACGAGACATCAAAAACAAGAAATATTTAATATTAATTAATTTTCTTTTGAAGTTAAATTCTGTCTACAACAAAATGCGCTTAGGAGAGACGGTGGATCACAAAGGTTCGACGCCTAGACTCCGCCTGGCACCTCAAGCCCTACACTCATACCCGTAACCCCTTGTGCGCTGAACGTCCAAACTTAGGTTGCTCTCTCCCGAGCCTAGCCAGGTTCGCCTGGCAAACTCCAAAGACAACTTCCCTACGGAAGTTGCTTGGAGACCGCCAGCCTCAAAGGACGGATAGTCAATGTTTCGGAAAGGAGGATCCAGACGGCCTTTGACGCCTCAGCCTTAGCTGTCAGCCCGTCATGTAGAGGGTTTACGGTGCAAGGGACCCCTACCCCCCCGCCTGAGACCCACCGCCAAAGAAGAGAGGCTAAACCAAAGCTTTAAAAGTTTACCTTAGCAATCAGAGGGAGCCAAACTTATTAGTTGCTGCTTTTAAGCTACGCGCTGTGAATTCAAGTTCACTCAGTATATTTTGAAGATTTGTTTGGTTTTTACTTACAATATTGACAAAGGCACTGCCTACAATAACACCGTCGACTCCCGCTTCAACTAATTGTTTAACCTGCCCAGGCTTAGAAACACCAAAGCCCACCGCCAACGGAACCTTGCCTTTAGTGAAGGGCAAAATCCGTTTAACCAGCTGGATAGTTGAGTCCTCTATGCTTCCTTTTGCACCTGTAACCCCAAAATGTGAAACTACATAAAGAAAACCTGAGGTTTCAGCCACAATTTTTCGGAGGCGCACAACTGACGTTGATGGTGCAACTAAGAAAATGGTATCTATTCCATTTAAAAGCGCGGCTTTTTTGTAAGCTCCAGCTTCCTCCACAGGCAAATCAGGAATTATCACTCCGTCGACTAAACAATCTCTGGCAAAGCGAAAAAAACTTTCCAACCCCATTCTGAAAATGGGATTATAATACGTCATGACAACAATTGGCAAATTGTGTTTGCTGCGAATTTCTTTTGCAAGACCCAAGACTGTTTTCGGTTTTGTACCAGCTTTCAACGCACGCAGACTTGCAGCCTGGATTGTCGGCCCATCTGCTATAGGGTCAGAGAAGGGTAAACCTAACTCAAGAATGTCAACGCCACCCTTGATTAGCGCCTCCGCGATTTTTGGAGTATATTCTGGTTGAGGGTCACCTGCAGTGACGTATCCTATAAGTGCGGCCTCTTTACGTTTTCGGAGTTTCTGAAAAGTTTCTTCTATGGCGGTCATATTTTTACGCTCAAGTACTCGGCTATTGTATTCACATCTTTGTCGCCACGTCCAGATAAAGTCACCACGATAGCTTGGTCTTTTTTCATAGTTTTTGCAAGATTCATAGCGTAAGCAACTGCATGCGCCGACTCCAACGCTGGCAGAATACCTTCCGCCTTTGATAGGACAAGAAATGCATCCGCGGCTTCTTTGTCTGTAGCTGACACATATTCAGCGCGCTTTAAAGCTTTCAAAAACGAATGTTCAGGTCCAACTCCTGGGTAGTCTAAACCCGCAGATATGCTGTGTGTACTTTGGATTTGCCCTTCGCCATCTTGAAGAACATAGGTTAACATACCGTGAAAAACGCCTTCGGCACCCGCACCCAACGAAGCCGCATGTTTACCACTTTGTATTCCTTGCCCGGCGGCTTCTACACCAAACAACTTCACATCATAATTGTTTTCAAAGGGGTAGAAGGTACCCATGGCGTTGCTTCCGCCGCCTACACATGCAACCAACGCGTCAGGCAAACGACCTTCTTTTTGCCTAAACTGTCGCTTTAGTTCGCTACCAATTATGCTCTGGAAATCACGCACTATCATTGGATATGGATGAGGACCCACAACAGAGCCAATAAGGTAGTAGGTGGTTTCGATGTTGGTCACCCAGTCTCGAAACGCCTCGTTTATGGCGTCCTTCAACGTTTTGCTACCTGTCTCGACTGCGTGAACGCTCGCGTTGAGAAGCTTCATACGGAAAACATTAAGTTTCTGGCGTTCAGTATCTTCTAAGCCCATGTAAACCTCTGCCTTTAACCCTAACGCGGCACAAGCCATAGCAGTTGCTACACCATGCTGACCCGCACCTGTCTCTGCAATCACCCGGCTTTTCCCCATACGCTTTGCCAGCAACGCCTGCCCAAAAGTGTTGTTAATTTTGTGAGCACCACCGTGAGCTAAGTCTTCTCGTTTCAGGTAGATTTTGGCTCCGCCCACAGCCCTAGTTAGGTTTTCAGCGAAATACAGCGGAGTAGGTCGCCCAACATACTCTCGTAGATAATACGCTAGTTCTTCTTGGAACTGGCGATCATTTTTTGCTGCCTTGTAGGCCGCTTCAAGTTCAGTTATAGCTTCCATGAGCACCTCGGGCACAAAACGCCCACCATATTTGCCATATTTACCATCTATAGGGTATCTACTTAGTTTTTTCATGTCAACTATTCCTCTTTCAAATTGACAAATTCCTTCACTTTTGCCTCGATATCGTCTGCATACATTATAGCTGAACCAACAAGGAAAGCCTGAGCGCCACATCTGCGCAAGAAATGAATGTCATGAGGCGTATTTATTCCACTTTCACTCACCACAATTTTCCCACAAGGCCCAACGGTTCTCAAGATGTTGCGGGTTACATTCAAGTCAACTTTTAATGTGCAAAGATCACGATTGTTTATACCCACTACATCGGCATCTGTTTGCACTGCACGCTGAAACTCTTTGATAGTGTGAGTTTCTAAAAGAACCTCCAAGTTCCGCGCATGAGCCTGTGCAATCATGTCATTTAGGCTACACTCGCTGTAACCTCGGTCAAAAAGCGACTGGATCAATAGCACAACGTTGGCCCCAAGTTTCTGTGCAGCTTCTAATTGCTTTGTGCTTAGAATAAAGTCTTTCATAAGAATCGGAAGCTTCACTGCAGTGCGGACCTGCGCCAGATTGTCCAAAGAACCATGAAAGTGCTTGGGTTCTGTAAGGACAGAGATGCCAACGGCGCCTCCATTTGCCATAGCAACCGCAAGTTTTTTTGGAGAAATATTTTTTCTGATTGTCCCCTTTGAAGGGGAAGCCGCCTTGACCTCGGTAATTAAGGCAACTTTTTTGGCTTGAGTTATTGTCTTTTTCAAGCTGACGTCACATGATGCCCCCAGTTGAGGTAGTTGGTCGTAGTAACCTGTATTAATCGTGTCCCTTGCACTCTTCGTCAACACGTCGAGGAAATCAGGCATACTTCATTTCCAACTCCTCAAGTCTAGACAAACTGCCGCCAGAAATTTTGATAAGATTTTGAAGTTTCTTGTATGCAGCACCGCTACGGATTGATTCGCGGGCAACTTCCACGCCACTTTTGAAGTCATCGGCTTTTCTGCCTAGCACTATAGCTGCAGCACTGTTAACCAGCACCACATCCATTTTCGGATCGCCTTCAGGGCAGTAGCCAAATAAAATTTGAAAAAGAACCTCAGCATTCTCTTCAGCAGTTGCACCCTTTAGGCAGTCAACTGTAGTTTGTGAAACACCAAAACTTTCAGGAACAATCTCAGAAGTGGTTACTGCGTCATCTTTGAGGTGAGAAATCACGGTTTTGCCTACGGTGGAAATCTCATCTAAGCCACCTACACCGTGAACAACAAACGCCTCTTGACACCCCAAGTTTCTCAAAACGTGAGCTAAGGGCTTAGTCAACTTTGAATCGTAGACACCCAGCAACTGAGCATTAGCGTTAGCGGGGTTAGTTAGAGGACCTAAGAGATTGAATACACTCCGCAGACCAATTTCTTTTCGAGGCATAACTGCAAATTTCATGGCAGGATGAAAGGCTGGAGCAAACATAAAACCTACACCTATTTGTTCTATTGCACTCTTCACAATTTGAGGTGCCATGTTAAGGTTGAGTCCCAACTTCTCTAACACATCTGCACTGCCACTTTTGCTGGTCACCGAGCGATTCCCATGTTTAGCTACAGCAACCCCTGCACCGGCGGCGACAAACGCTACGGTGGTGCTTATGTTGAATGTTTTCAAAGAGTCCCCGCCAGTTCCACAAGTATCAACAAGTCGACCTACAATACTTGGACTAATTCGACAACATTTCTCACGCATCACCTGAGCTAAAGCGGTTATCTCTTCAACGGTTTCGCCTTTCATCCTCAACGCTGTTAAAAAAGCCGCTATCTGAGCACTAGTGGCTTCGCCACTCATTATTTCTCGTAAGGCACAGTTTGACTCATAGGTGCTGAGGTCTGAGCCTTCAACTAGTTTTTGAATCGCTTGCCGAATCACCCTAATGCGCCCTCTAAAAAGTTTCTGATGATAAGTTTACCTTCTTCGCAGAGTATGGATTCAGGATGAAACTGGATGCCCTCAATCGGGTATTCCTTATGCCTCACGCCCATGACTTCACCGTCATCAGCAGCCACCGCGGTCACCTCAAGGCATGTCGGGATCGCACTTTTTTCTCCTACCAGCGAATGATACCGAGTCGCAGTGAAAGGATTTTGCACATTACGAAATAGACACTTGCCATCGTGCTTGATCGGGCTAGTTTTTCCATGCATTAAACGTTTTGCTGAGACGACGTTACCACCAAAAGTGCTGATTATGCCCTGATGGCCAAGACAAACACCCAAAGTAGGAACATTTGGGCTCACCTGCAGAAGGATGGACTTGCAAACACCAAAGTATTTGTCGTCTTCAGGGTTACCAGGACCTGGAGAAAGCACTATACGGTCAGGATTGAGTCTTTTCACTTGCTGAAGAGCTATTTGGTCGTTTCTGTAAACTGTTGTTTCGGGTCCAAACTCACCGATATACTGCACAAGGTTGTAGACAAAAGAGTCATAGTTGTCTATAACTAAAACTCTCATGTAGCTTCGCCTCCTGATTCTTGAAGAGCCTTCATGAGGGCTTCTGCTTTATGCTCAGTTTCAACCCACTCGCGTTCAGGAACAGAGTCAGCAACTATACCTGCACCTACTTGAATGTGAGCTTTGTTTTTTTCTGCGAAAAGAGTACGGATGGTTATTGCAAAGTCAGCGTTACCATTGTAACTGAAGTACCCCACTGCGCCTGCATAAGGTCCTCGCCGTGTAGGTTCCAGTTCCTCTATGATTTCCATAGCGCGAACTTTGGGCGCTCCTGAAACAGTGCCTGCGGGGAAAACTGCTCGCAAAGCGTCGTAACTCTCTTGATCGTCACGCAAGTCACCCACGACTCGAGACACTATGTGCTGAACATGACTGTAACGGTGGATTTGCATAAACTCTGGGACACGAATACTGCCATACTTTGCTACTCTCCCCACGTCGTTTCTGGCCAAATCCACTAGCATAACATGCTCTGCGCATTCCTTTGGATCAGCAAGTAACTCTTTGGCTAGACGTCTGTTTTCGATGTAATTTGTGGTACATGGTCTTGTCCCTGCAATGGGAAAAGTCTCCACCATGCGGTTTTCAGTTCGGACAAGCATTTCTGGACTGGCACCAACAATTTGCCTAGTACCTGATTTGAAGAAGTACATGTAGGGTGAGGGATTAATTGTTCGCAGAGAACGATAGAACGCTGTAAGATCCCCTTGAAAATTGAAGTCGTAGCGTTTTGATAAAACCACTTGAAAAATGTCGCCTTGCGTGACGTAGGCTTTGGCCCGGTAAACTGATTCTTCAAAGTGTGCTTTAGATATGTTAGTCCGTGGTTGTTTAGAAATCAACATACCTGAACTGTCTACTTTTTTGGTCAACTGAACGATTTCAGGGAAACGGCTTTTGTTTTGGTAATAGTAATAGGCGCATTTTTGCTTGTGGTCAAAAACTAACCCGTCATCGAAGATGCCCATTTCAATATCAGGAAAGCCCAAGTCATCAGTTGTAGTTTTTGGAAGTTTCTCCCAATAGCGAACCAAATCGTAGGATAGGTAGCCTACGGCGCCACCTACAAAGCGAAAGTTCTTGTTTGTCGTCGCCCGCTGCTGGATAAGGCGCTGGATAGTTGTTAGTGGGTCTTTGACAACTTCCGTTTTTTCCTCATTAGTTTGTTCATTACGAACCACAGCTATTCCGTTTTTAATTTGAACGGTCAGTTGCGGGTCAAAACCTATGAACGAGTACTGCGCCAGTTTTTTTGGCCCTTCTATGGATTCTAGAAGGTAAAGTGTAGAGTATTTTTTGTAGAGTGAGGAGAAGATTTCGAGGGGGGATTTTTCAAAACTGATTTTTTTGAAGTTAAGGGGGCTAACTAGTTTAGAAGATGCCGCTGTCGCTGTTGGTGTTTCTGAGCCAAAGATAATACCCCATGTACACGTCGCTCCTATGGAGCTAAAGCATACATAAACGCATTATTTAAGTCTTTTCAGTACAAAAATGTACGTTAGGCTACCCTAAAACACTCAGCAACCATTCACGGTAAGCCCCCACGATTTTCAGAACAGGCAATGCGATAACTTCAGGCACTTCATAGCTATGCAGAGTTTTCACTTTTGCAGATACGGCATCAAACAAGTCAGTCCGTGTCTTCAACAACATCAAGTATTCCTCAGCACGTTCAATTTTTTCAGCCCAATAAAAGTATGAAGACACTGGACCAAGAACGTTAGCGCATGCAATCAGTTTCATCTCAAGTAGACTCTGCGCAATTTTTTCTGCTTCTTGCTTACTGCTTGTGGTAACAAGTACAACTATGTATTCAGGTTTATTCAAAGACGACACCAAGCTGCTCCAAACTACCATAAAGGTTTCAGCATAAAACGCTTTTGCAAGAAGCTCCGTTCACCCAAAAGAACGGCAGATTTATTTTTATACACAACATAAACACTTCACGTCAAATCATTCATTTAAGGGAGAATCAAAATTGAAAAACATTGGGATAGTCACAACAGGCGGAGATGCACCAGGCATGAACGCTGCGATTCGCGCCGTCACCCGAATTGCCCATGCTAAAGGCATCCACGTCATAGGATTTGAGCGTGGGTGGGAAGGGTTGGTAACTAATACGTACCAAAAACTAACTCCCAGATCCGTCGGTGGCATCATACATCTAGGCGGAACTATCCTTCGCACAGTAAGATGCCCTGAATTCAAAAAAGAAGAGAACCTACAAAAAGCAGCTCAAACCCTCTCAAAAAACAAAATTGACGGCTTGGTAGTCATAGGCGGTGATGGTTCATTCCGTGGCGCACTCGAGTTGAGCAGAAAAAGCAAAACTCAGATGGTTGGAGTTCCTGCTTCTATAGACAACGATGTCAACGGCACCGACGAGACAATTGGATTTGACACTGCGGTGAACACTGCAGTGAACATAATTGACAAAATCCGAGACACCGCTATCTCCCATGAGCGAATTTTCATTGTAGAAGTTATGGGTAAAGAACGAGGCTTTCTCGCATTAAATGTGGGTATAACGGTTGGTGCCGAAGTTATTTTAATTCCCGAGCAACAATGCCCCTTGAAGCAGATATTAGAAACCATAAAAGAAAACGCGCACAAAGGCAAAAAAACAGGAATAATTGTTGCGGCAGAAGGAGTTGGAGATAACGCTAAACTTGCGCAGGAGATTCAGGAGCACACCAACTCAGAAGTGAGACTTTCCATCGTAGGTTACGCTCAAAGAGGCGGTAGCCCCACTGCTCGAAGTCGGCTTTTAGCAGGAATGTTCGCAGAAAAAGCTGTTGACGTCTTGTTAGAGGAAAAAGGCAACTTTCTTGTCGGCCTTCAAAATAATTCTGTAACCACAATTGAGCTTGAGAAGGCTGTTGCTAAAAAAAAGCCAGTAGACCTCCACTTGCTAGAACTCGCAAACATGTTAGCCACATAAAAACTATGGCAGAAGAGACTCGTAGATTTTAAGGGTTTCTTCTGCAACTTTACGCCAAGTGAAAAACTCCAAAACCCTTTTACGCCCGTTTTCGCCCCAGTTCCTGGCTTTGTCAGGGTTTCTCAAAACCTCCTTAAGCCCCCAAGCTATATCGGCAGGGTCCTCACCGTTAACGTGCACACCATTTTTGTCGGTGCCTGAATTGATAACTTGCTCTCGGAACCCCACTACGCCACGGGCGCCCACAACCAGAGGTTTCTCCATTGCCATGGCTTCTAAGCTCACTATACCAAATGGCTCGTAAAGTGAGGGAAACACACAAAGGTCAGAGGCAGCGTAATGCAGAATACGGTCATCTTCAGAAACAAAATCAAAACGGTAAACAACATTATTTTTGATGTTGAGCCGTTCGGCAGTCTCCACAATATCACGTTGCTCCTCGCCTTTACCCAAAATTACAAGTTTAGTGTTTGGAAATTCTTTCAAAACAAGAGGCATAGCTTGTAAAATGTTCCGAACTCCCTTCACCCATGCAAGCCTGCCAACAAACAGAATCATATTCCAATCTTTAGGTATACCATATTTCGCCCGAATGTCCTCCACAGTTGCCATTTGAATTCGGCGAGGATCATAGCGGACAGGATCTACGCCGTTCCAGACCACACTAATTTTTGATTGAGGCCACCCATGCTGAACAAGATCCTGTTGCATAGCATAACTAACAGTTATAACGCGGTCGGCGTGTTGTGCCATGGCCCGCTCAAAGTGACCCACAACTTCTGAACCTTGCCCGCCACTTCTTCCCCACTCAGTGCTGTGTGTATGGAAAACCACAGGAATTTTCGTTTCATTTTTAATAATCAAACCAGAGAGGCTACTAAGCCAATCATGTACGCAAACTACATCAAAATGATACTTTTCCTTCTTAATCAAGCCATTGATAAATTTAGTAGCGCTGAGAACGTTATAGATGAAAATGTCATTGAAAAATTTAATGTTGGTACCCCATTTTTTGAGGTCGTCAACAACAAAAAACGGAAAAACATTGCTTGCGTCTGCGATAAGTGGACGGTGAACTTCAACTCCTCGCAGAATTTCTCTGGTTTTAAGGGTGCCGTTGTTGAGGGTAAAAACGGAAACGTCATGTCCGATATCGACGTATTCACGTGTGATGTATTCAGCGTAAGTGCCCAAACCGCCTACAAGTGCTGGCGGGTATTCCCATACAAAAAAACCAATTCTCAAAATATCCACCTACCCAGTGGATTCAGAGTAATATTAGAA
>Ga0136652_1001301_pt1 | contig 10754 bp, 9 predicted proteins | sample ConPoolayeEmetaG_FD_94864 | JGI IMG/M metagenome (GOLD analysis project Ga0136652, IMG submission 94864) | Hot spring microbial mat communities from California, USA to study Microbial Dark Matter (Phase II) - Cone Pool mat layer E metaG... ...
GCTACTGATGCGGCGGATGCCGGCTCGCCGAAGACGCCTTCCCGGGATGCAAGCAGTCGGTAGGCTTTGAGAATCTCAGCATCGCTTACCGCCTTGATGACGCCGCCAGACTCATCTCTGGCACGGACGGCCGTCTGCCAGCTGGCGGGATTGCCGATGCGGATTGCGGTGGCGATGGTCCTTGGGTGGTCAACCGGATGTCCGAGCACAATCGGCGAGGCGCCCTTGGCCTGGAAACCCATCATCATTGGCTTCCGGGTTGTCTTTCCAAGGCAATAATATTCCGCAAACCCCTTCCAGTAGGCGCTGATGTTGCCGGCATTGCCAACCGGTATGAACAGGTAATCGGGCGCGTCCCCGAGTTCGTCCACGATTTCGAATGAGGCGGTCTTCTGCCCCTCAATCCTGTTGGGGTTTACCGAGTTGACCAGAGTTACCGGGTGCTTATCTGCCAGACCGCGCACGATTTTCAGGGCTTCATCGAAGTTGCCCTTGAGAGTAATGATTTTAGCTCCGTAAGCAATGGCTTGGGCGAACTTGCCAATAGCTATCTTGCCTTTGGGAACGACTACGATCACCTTTAAGCCGAATCGAGCGCCGTAAGCGGCGGCTGATGCGCTGGTGTTGCCAGTGGAAGCGCAAATAATGGTAGTACTGCCGCTTTCTACGGCTTTGGCTACGGCAACAACCATGCCGCGGTCTTTGAAAGAGCCAGTCGGGTTGCATCCTTCGAGCTTGAAATATAGCTCCGCACAACCGATTTCTCTTTCAATCACCTGGGACCTGACCAGAGGGGTGTCGCCCTCGCCGAGTGTGATTAGCGGAGTGGCTGGAGTTACGGGAAGTAACTCTTTATATCTGAGAAGAACGCCACGCGGCATATCAAGCCTCGATTCTTACGAAGTTGCTGATTTCCCTGACAACCTCGAGCCGCCTCGTCTCTTTGAGCGCTTCCTGCATCGCCTGTTCTCTCGCCGGATGTGTGGTGATCACGATTTCAGCCGTCTGCTTCGCGGCATCAGTCTCTTTCTGGATGACCGATGAAATACTTATCAGGTGATCGCCCAGTGTTTTCGAAATAATGGCAAGGACGCCCGGCGCGTCTTTGACCTTTAGTCTAAGGTAATAGCACATCTCGATATCGGATATCGGCTTGATTGGTAGATTGCGTGGTGGATATTGTACGGCGTTAATGCGCCGCTTGACGATGTTGCGTGCGATACCAATGACATCGGCGATAACAGCGGAGGAGGTGGGTTGAGCGCCGGCACCCTGTCCGTAGAAAATAACCTTGCCGAACAGGTCGCCCTCCACCTGAATAGCGTTGTAGACTCCGGTAACCTTGGCCAGAAGAGAGTCTTCCGGAATGAACACCGGGTGCACCCTGACTTCAATGCCATGGTCAGTCTGCTTCGCGATAGCGAGAAGTTTGATGGCATAGCCCAGCTCGCGCGCGTAGCGGAAATCTTTGGCTTTCAACCGGGATATTCCCTCATGGTAGATATCTTCGGGGGCTACGTTTGAGTGGAAGGCGAGACTGGCCAGAATGGCCAGCTTATAACTGGCGTCTATGCCTTCAATATCATTAGCGGGATTGGCTTCGGCATATCCAAGCTGCTGGGCCTGCTTTAGAGCAACCGAGAAGTCGAGGCCTTCTTCGGCCATCTTGGTCAGGATGTAGTTGGTAGTGCCGTTCAGGATGGCGTGTATGGCGCCGATGCGGTTGACTACGATGTCACGCTGAAATGGCGCGATGAGCGGGATACCCCCGCCGACGCTCGCTTCGAACCTGATTTCCACACCGTTCTTTCTCGCCAGCGAGCAGAGCTCATAGCCATGCTTGGAGATAACCTCTTTGTTAGCTGTGACAACATGTTTGCCGCTCCTAATGGCGGCGGTAATGTAGTCCAGGGCAGGATGCTCGCCGCCAATAAGTTCGACCGCGATTGATATTTCCGGGTCGTGAATGATATCGGCGGCATCGGTGCTTACCAGCGCAGAGAGTGCATCCGGAGGTTTCTTCGCGGGGTCTTTTTCTGCGATTCGTTTGATGACCAGCGGCGTTTCTGCTTGCTCAGCCAGGACTTGCGGCCGGTCGGCAAACACTCTGGCCACGCCGCTGCCGATTGTTCCCATGCCAATCAAGCCGATGTTAACGCTTCTTCTACCGCTCATTTGGACCTCTGTTTCGGAAGATGTGCCAGGGCCCAATGCGTCTGTTCCGGTGTCAGCAGAATCTCTACCTTCGTCTTCTTGGTCTCTTCATCCAGCCACTTTTGGAAAGCCTTATCAATTAGCTTATTGCGTGTGCTTTCATCGAGAGTACGGCCGTTCTCCTTATCTATCAACTTGATGAGCCAGTAGCCGCCGGTAGTCGTTGCTCCATCTTGCCTGATCGGATCACTAATCTGGTTGATCTCCAGCTTTTCGGCTGCGTCCTTAATTACGGGAGGAGTGCTGGCGTTCACTGTGCCCATATCTCCGTCTTTTTCTTTGCTCCCAGCATCTTGAGACAGTTCTTTTACAATTTTCACGAAGTCCTCGCCGGATTCAAGTCTGGTAATTGTAGCCCGAGCCTCGGCCTCGTTGCCGAGAAGAATACCCCTTATGTGTCTGATGTTACCCTCATCAATCTTCGTAACCTGAATTACCCAGTATCCGACATACTTTACAAGCGCATCGTAAACAGGCTCACTGATGGAGCCCCTATCGAGTTTTGAGGCAGTCTCCCAGACCTTGTCGGACCTGACCAGTTCGTCCATAAGTTCTCTTGTTTGCCACCCGGTCTTGCCGCCATTCGTTTGGGTACGTGGATCGTATGAATACTCGGTGGCCAGTTTGGCGAATTCTTCTCCTTTGTCCAGTCTGTCTCTCACGTTTTTGTATGCCTCGATACTTTCGAGAAACATCACCTCCAGGTCCTGCTGGTCGGCGCTGGTCGGCACCTGAAGCCCGAAATAGTCCGAGCGTAATTTCTCACCAAGCAGTTGAGCCATGACGATGTCGCGTAATTCAGGAGTGTTGTCCATCTTGTATTCGCTTATCTTGTTGGATACTTCTGCGTCATCCACTTTAATTCCCAGAGACCTGGCACCCTGGTATACCAATTCGTTGCGCTGGAGGTCCTGGGTAACGTAGCCTATTGCCGAACTGGCCTGGCTCGGGTCAGTCCTGGTATATAGTGCGAGAACATTGGTAAAGTAACCCAGATTGAACACCCTGTCGCCGACTATAAGCACCGGTTGGGAGCGTGGTCCAATTTCGTCACGATAGAAGCCGACGCCAACCATGATAAGTACGGCGGCAATGACTGCGGCGCTGGCACAGGTAACAATCAACTGCCAGCGACGCTGTCGTTCCCATTTATCGAGCTGGCGCTTGGTGGGCAACCGCTTGGGTTTGAGTTCCTTCTGTTTTTGTTTCTTTGGCATTAAATGGGACCTCGAATGCGGGGCTTGCGCAGGAGCATGCCCCGGGTGATATGGTAAGGCTGTCAGCACCCGCGTGACGACGCGTCAAAGCGGTTGCGCTGAACGAATAGCTATGATACCATACTGCGGCTTCTCAGGAAAGCAACGGGGTGTAGCGCAGCCTGGTAGCGCACCTGAATGGGGTTCAGGGGGCCGGCGGTTCAAATCCGCCCACCCCGACCAGTGCGGTTATCGAACTGCTGTTGTCCGCTCAATATTACTGCTGGACAATGGATTTCCCCGTCACTAATCGCTTGGATGTTTCGGTACCAGCTATACGGTAGCTTAACGGAGTAGTGGACAGGGTCAATAATGGTGGAAGAAGAGCTGGTGCAGGTGTATACCGCTTTGGGTGAAGCTACAGCCAACTTAATCAAGGGCAAGCTTGAGCAAGCGGGTATTCCGGTTCTGCTCAAGTACGAGAGCCTCGGGAGCGTTGTAGGTGTGCTTGTCGATGGTCTGGGTGAGGTCAGGGTCATGGTACCAAAGCGTTTTGAAGAATTAGCGAGGCAGATGCTTGTCTGAATTGGGTTGGAACGATGCAGCAGCGCTTGCTTACATGGTCGCTCAGGACACCCCTGCCGCCGCGGTCGCGGGCACAGGGTGTCATGATACCGACGGAACTGTCCACCGGTGGTTTTTTCGGGGACAAGCAGCAGGGGAAGAGTTACTTCACGACGACTGTGCCCTTCATGTAGGGATGGGGTATGCAAAAGTATTCGTAAATACCGGGTTGAGTAAAAGTAAAGCTAAATGTGGCGCCTCTTGACATATTCCCGCTGTCGAATATCCGGGCATCGCTGGTCACCGTGTGGACTACGGAGTCGCTGTTCGTCCAAACTACTTTAGTACCGGCGGTGATTTCGATTGTTGGTGGTACGAAGGCAAATCCGCTGATGGTGATTGAGGCGGTTGGTGGTTGTGTAGATGTAGTTTGTGAGGGCGTCGGCTGTGTCGCGGTTGCTCCGGAGGTGCAACCAGCAACGATGATGAAGACCAACACCGGAAAAAGCAGGACTCGGCTGTAGCGTACCATATGAGCCTCCGATGGCTATCGTAATACTAGCCATTGATAACCACCTAGGGCTATTTTACTACGTTGACGGGATAATAGAAACATGAGAATGAAATACTTGCAGGTGGTGACCACGTGTTCGTCTGAAGCTGAGGCGGGGCGAATTGCCCGGACTCTGGTTGAGATGAGACTCGCCGCCTGTGCCCAGGTTGGCGGGCCGGTACAAAGTACCTACCGGTGGAAGGGAAAAGTCGAAGAGGCGGCAGAGTGGGTTTGTGTATTGAAGTGCACGGCCAAAAGGTACGCGGAGGTTGAGACCGTAATCAAACGTATGCATAGCTACACAACACCCGAGATTATTGCAGTGCCGGTGGAAAACGGGAACATAGAGTATCTGAAGTGGCTGGAAACGGAGACCCTTCCTGCAGTTGCCGCTAGCGGCTCCGGTAAAGGCGGTCCATCCAGGATTAAACGTCGCCAGGTTCCGGGCAAGAGTGTAGTATAGAGATGGTTACAGGACTGGTTGAGCGTTATGTTGAGATACTTTTTTGATGAAGTAGCAGACCGTCCCGGCAGGTGCCGGCACCTCGATAGTCTCCCCCTCCGATTTCCCGAGGAGGCACTTACCAGTAGGTGATATCGTGCTTATCTTACCTTTGGCCGGATTGGCCTCCCGGGAACTGACCAGTGTGTAGCACACCTCTTCCTTAGAAGAGACTTCCTGGAGCACAACGGTATCACCCATGCCGATTTTTGAAGCCGTTTGCTGCGGTGCATTCATCACGGCGGCCGTGTTCAGAATCGCCTCCAGCTCCCGGATACGTGCTTCTATCTGCGCCTGACGCTCCCGCGCGGCGTCCAAAGGGGCATTTTCTCTGAAATCGCGGTCCGCCCTGGCCTTTTCCAGTTCTTCGGCGATGCGCGGCCGTTCGGCGATGAGCCGCTCAAGTTCCCTTTTGAGTTCTTCAAATCCCTGCTTCGTCAGGCTGACCGGTGTGGATATCTTGCGTTTGGTGATGCCGGAGTCCTTGCCGGTTGTCTTCCTGATGTGCAGGTGCACTGACAGGTTCGTCTTGCTCCATTTCTGCTTGTAGGCGAAGCTGAGGAAAGCACGAACGGGCTCGAGCTTCTTGAGCGGCTCGGTTGATGCGGCGGCGACATGTTCCGCATAAGCGCCGATGTCCGGGATGTTGACATCGTACAGTGTCCGGGAGGCGCCGAACCAGCGTACAAAGCTGTGTATTTCCCGGGGAGCAGTCTCACGCTCTTGTGCAGGAATAGTAGCCAGATAGCGGTCAGCGGCGTCAGCAAGGGTTGGTGGCTTGGGCTTATCGGAAGTCATCTCGTGCACTTCATATTGTCGGATTAAGGCCAAAGCGAAATGATAGATCACGTGATTCCCGTGTGTCAACCGCAGAAAACTTGGTGTGGCCGGGCATTGGAGCTAACTGTTCCCGCCAGAGCTGGAAGCTATACGGATTCTTCAGTCGCTGACTTGGGTTTGACGAATTTGTAGCCGACTCCGCGCTCGCTTAGAAGCATCTTTGGCGGCTCGGTCGTGTCATTCAGTTTGACGCGTAGCTGGTATACGTACTTTTTGAGTGTGCTGACGTCGATGAACTCCGAACCCCAGACAGCGTTGAGGAGGTTGTGATGGCTTAGCACCTTGCCCTCATTTTTGGCCATGTAGGAAAGCAGGTCGAATTCGTTCGGTGTAAGATGTACGGGGGTGTTGTTGAGGAAGACCTCCCGGCTGGCAAAGTTGATGGTGATTGGGCCTGCCACCAGCGGCGGCGTGTTGTTATCTTTCGATTCGGGCATGCGGCTACGCCGCATGACCGCCTTAACCCTCGCCAGAAGGTCTAATGGGCTGAATGGCTTGGTAATGTAATCGTCGGCGCCCTCTTCCAGCCCCCTTACTTTGTCGAGCTCATCCTCGCGCACCGTCAGGATTATGACCGGCACGCTGGAAAAGAGGCGTATCTGTTTCAAGACCTCGAATCCATCCATATCCGGTAGCCCCAGATCGAGAATTACGATATCCGGTGATTCGTTCTGTACGAGCTGAAGACCTCGCGCTCCTTCAGCGGCACTGATAATTGTTGCTCCCTGCCAGCGGAGCTGGAAGCAGAGAGACACCGTTCGTATGATTTCGGGGTTGTCTTCGATCAATAGAACCTTCATCGCTTAATTCCGCCTGCCCGCGATAGTCTGTTATTTCAGTATAGTATCACACGATGCTATTGGCAATCATAGTCCGTGATTGCAGTGGTAGACACATTACTCGCCGATTGGCAGGGAGAAGTAGAAGACATTGCCGTCGGAGTGACTTTCTACCCAAAGCCTGCCGCCGTGACGCTCGATGATTTGTTTGGAAATAGCAAGCCCCAGCCCCAGCCCGGTAGCAAGACGGCTCGGATTGTCGCCGCGATAGTACGGTTCGAAGAGCCGGCTTCTTTCCTGTTCTGACAGTGGTATCGCTTTATCGCTGATGCTTACGATTACCTGATTGTGCCGGCTTTCTGCACCAATGTTGATGGTGGTATCTCTGGGTGAGAATTTAGAGGCGTTGCTCAGCAGGTTGACCATAACCTGTTCGATGCGGCTGGCATCGGCTTTTATCGCCGGAAGGTCGTGGGGCATATTCTTCTTGCAAGTCTGATCTTTTTGTAGGAAGATCGGTTCAAGTTGGCGTAGTGATGAATCGACGACCTTGCCGAGGTCAATGGTTTCTGCCTTGAGTTCGAAGCTGGCGCTCCTTAACCTGGCGAAGTCGAGCAGTTCGGTTGTGCGTCGATTAAGGATGATGGCGCTGACCCGGATACTCTCGACTAGATTGGAATGTGGATTCGACGGGTCGAGGGGTATTTCTTCCGAGAGGAGCTCGGATGAAGCGATGATAGAGGTGAGTGGAGTCCTCATCTCGTGGGCTGCAGCCATCAGAAACTGAGTCCGGCTGGCAGTCTCGCTCTCCAGGCTCTCTCTGAGTGACCTTTCGACCATGTAAAGATAGGCGTTCTCCAGGTTTACTGCCAGACGATCTGCGGTATCCTTCAGGATTTTCTCTTCATCAAGGCCATATGGCGCACCGGACCGCTTTCGTCCAACGGTGATGATGGCGACCAAACGGTTCTCGCCAGTCTTCACCGGCACGTAGAGTTCGGCATTCAGGGAGGAGATTTCCTGGGTCTGATGGCTGGTCATGGCGAGCAGCTGCGGGAATTGCTGAAGTTCGTCATGCCTGAGGACGCCATCGTGAGTCTCAAACCATGACACAAGCGGGTTGTCACAGGAGATAGAGGTCGGGCTTTCGGAGCCGGTGGCAGAGAGATCCTTCAGGCTGGTGATTCCGCGGGTAAGGATATGGCACTCGTTGCACCCCAGTACCTTACATATGAGTTCAGCAACGTTCCGGGTAAATTCCGGCACCTGCCCGATGGAGTGCGTCCTGGTAGTGAGACCGGTGAGAGTGGTCATAAAGTCGAACCTTCCCCGGTAAAATAGCCGATCCACAGCGTTCTGCGCCCATTGCCAGAGCGGCTGAAGACCGACAGCACCGGCGATGAGCAGGAATATGTAGACCACGATGCGTTCCGAGAGCTGGGATAAATAGTAGTTGAGAGCGAGGATTGCTCCGGCGTAAGGGATTCCCACGACAGTGCTCAGTAAAAGATAAGCTATGCCGCGTCGAATAGCAATCTGGATGTCGAGGAGGTGGTATTTGACCATGGCGAGGGCGGTCAGGATACAGAAGACTATCAGGCCGATGATGGCACCCGGATAAAGGGGAAGCCCGAAGACGGGCAACACATCGAAAATGCCGCCGAACATGCTGAGGACCAGGCCGGCGATGATGTAGTTCAGGCGGTTGCGGTTCTCGGCAGACGCTTCCCGTGGCCGTCTCCTAATCAGGACTACCAGTGCCCAGATTGCCGGACCGAACAGGTAGGGTAGCCACAGGTAAGACAGCGGCCCGCCGAAGACGGGCGCATAGCCGTAAGGCTTCAACTGCATGCCGCTGACTACGAGAGGTGCAACCTGCGGAATGGCGAAAGATGCTGCGATGACATAGACAGCAGCAAGCGGCCATTCATAAGAGCGGGCTCTGCAGAAAACCAGGCAGAAGTGGCACAGCAGAGTGGACAGAAACGGCAGGACGCCGACAATCAGTTTTTCCCAGGCATAAGCGCTTTGCAGGTCAGGACTGGCACGCATGCCGTAGATAATCGAGCCGTATACCACTAGCAAAAAGAGGTACAGAATGAAGAGCCAGTGGGCGCTGGTCTTATTTCTTGCGGCTATCAGCACCGTGACCAGAAGTACCAGACTTGAGAAGATGAGTAGAATGGGTGGTAAGAGGTAACTAATCATGCCGTGCGGTTCTCCGCATTATTGCTGTGTTTGAGTATGACGTCGAGTGTGGCCTGGGGAGCGTTCATGCGCGGCGGCTTTAGCTGGACCAGCGGCGCCCCGACGCCCCTTTTTTCTTGGTAGTAGCGTTTGAATGTTCCCGGAGAGAGCAGTGTGGCGTGCAGGGAGCGTGTTTTGAGCATGGCGCTCAGGTCCCGATAGTTCCAGTTTACCTCGACCAGCGCCCGGTGTAACGCATCTTCAGCTTCACGGGGAGTGATGTGGTTTTTCGGCTCGAGGTAGATGTGCAGTACCGGTTCGTTATTGATAATATCTTTTCGTGCAGTCCAGTCTTCAACCTCAAGTCCCGCTTTCGCCACCGCCATCCAGATATCTTTCTCACCGAGCTGTGCGAATCCGGCGAGGTCAATAAGGTCGCGCGTCCGGCCGGCGAATACGAACTCAGGCAGTTTGATGCCGGTCTCTCTATTCTCCAGAGAGACTACCTCGAAGATGTCTTCCATCCGGTAGCGCAGGAACGGCATCCCGTAGAAGCTGGTGATGAACACCTCGTAGCGCTCGCCGGGTTTTACTTCAGAAATGAAATAGCTCCTGGGGCGGTAGCCCTTGTCATTGGTCATCCTGACGGCTTCGGATTCGGGTACGAACTCCGGAAAGCATGGGAAGGGACTGAAGTAAAGTCCTTTGCGGTTCCATGCCTGGCAGGCCGCGGCTCCGGCCTCCGTACTGCCATAGAACTCGTAAGGCTCCTTGCCCCAGTACTCAACCAGCCTCGGTTTGTAGGCCGCGGTGTCCATCCCGTAACAGATTATCGCCTTGACCGACCACAGGTCACGGGGAAGCATCGGCCGCCGGGCCAGCTTGCTCGATAGTTTGCCTTTAAGTCCTCTCAACGCCACTTTCGGTTGTGATAGCGCCTTGCCAACACTGATCCTTCCTGACTGCGATGCGAAAGACTCCGCCATCCTGACAAGCACGCTGGTCTGCGAGCCGACAATGTCAACTCCATGGCGGATTGCCAGCTTGAAGCTTTGCTTTATCCGGTCCTCGAACTGCATGTTCTCGGCCTCTTCGACCGGGGGAAGAAAACGAAGGCCAAGCCTGTCGGCTAATACGACGGCCATGAAACCGGAAAAGTAGGGCCGCGGCGGGAGATTGTACACGACTTTGAGACCCGGACGGAGACGGACATCGCCTTTTTTGCGGGCACATGCCAGGATGAGTGTGCCGACGCTGTCTTCCGTTATCCGGTCAAGGGCGCGCCTAGTGTAGGGGACATACTTGGGGCTTCCGGAGCGACCGGATGTGTAGGCCCATGTGACCGGTTTCTCCGGCAGGGCATCTTCATTCTTTTCCAGCAGGAATGGTGCGTAGTCATCATAGGTAGTGAATGGGACAAGCCTGCGAAACTCCTCCAGCGTTGTTGGCATGACGTTGCCGATGATTTTGCGACCAAGGACGCTATTGTAAGCCAGTCGTATCTGTTCCAGTAGAAGGCGTTCCTGGATTTGCATGAATTCGGCGACGGTCAGGTCCAGGAAGCCACAGTAGCGTTGCCAGGCCGTTTCCGGATCGACGATATTGCGGGTTGCCTCAGACGCGTTGGCAGTTCGGGACGGCATTTATGGCCTCCTGATCTCAGTACTTTAATTACTAGAGCGTACATTAAGTACGGTTAGTCGAGGATTCCGATGCCGGTACTCGTCATCGGGCTGGATTCCTAGGGTGTGAGCCGTCGAAATGGCACGCGGTCATTCAGCGCTATTTCGATAAAGGCGGTGGTGGCCCTGGTTGGGGTAGCAACTGTCAGGTCGCCTTTGGCACGACCTGACCGGTCGGGCATGAAACCCCCGGAATATATGAATGCGAAAATGCCGCTCGCAAAAACGTTCCCTGAC
>Ga0136652_1001302_pt1 | contig 10745 bp, 8 predicted proteins | sample ConPoolayeEmetaG_FD_94864 | JGI IMG/M metagenome (GOLD analysis project Ga0136652, IMG submission 94864) | Hot spring microbial mat communities from California, USA to study Microbial Dark Matter (Phase II) - Cone Pool mat layer E metaG... ...
CAGCTCGGCTGCCCGCGCCTCCCGGCGCCGCAGTGCGTCGACAAAGCGAACTTGGGCACCGAGGTAGCAGGCGGCACCCACCAGTATGCTGGCGAGTCGACTGGGGCTGGAGAAGTCGTCTGGAGTGAGCAGGGTAGCCCAGACCGCGACGTTTGCTGCCAAAAGGAACACAACGCCCAAGGCCAAGCCTTCGGCCAAGCGGCCGGCCAATACAAGTCCTGTCCCCGGAACCAGCAAGTTGAGCGCCGCCAGGTACTTTCGCCGCGGCGCCTCGGATACCTCACTCGACACCCCGGGTCTCCGCAAACCTGTATCTGCGCCGGGCGCATACGCGCCGGCACGCTTCCGCCAGGCTTTCGCCCAGGCGCGCGATTGTATGGTTCTGACGGACGTAGGCCGCGGCAGAGTGGCGCAGCTTCTGCGCGGCAGCCGGGTCGGTGTTCAGCCGAGCAAGACAGTCGGCCAATCCCAACGTGTCGCCCGACGCGAACTGCCAGCAGGTGCTTTCGGCGATGAACCACTCGGCAAGCTGTCCGGAAGAAGCGACGACGATGCGGCCCAGGGCCATTGCCAGCAGCGGCGCCAGCCACAATTCCTGCTGTGGGGCGGGGACGACGCAGATTTCGGCACCGGCGACCGCCACCTCCCACAGGCGCGGCTCTTCGACCAGGCTGACGCAGTCCTGCACGCGGACGGCACGAATTCTGGCCCGGACCTGCCTCGTCGCGGGCCCCCTCCCAACGAGCGCCACCTGGACGGCAAAGCCGCGAAGCCGAAGTTCGGCAATCGCGTCGATCAGCGTGTCCAACCCGGCGGAAGGCTCCACACGCCCTGCCCAGACAACCCCTGGCACTCGATCTTCGGGGGGCGGCTGCGGCTGCGTCTCATCCGGCGTCAAAAGTGCCGGCGAAAAATCCCAGGCCTCCTCAATCCGCAGCGGCACGTCGGCAGGGAGCAGTCGCCGCAAACCCTGACAGCCCGCCAGCAGCCGAACCAGCCCGCGCCAGCGCGGTCGCATCACCTGGCGCACATCCTCGGGAGAAAGCAGGTGCACCAGAACCGGGCAGCCCTGCGAAAGCGCCCAGCTTCCCACCACCTCCAGCCCAACGGTGCCCCACAGGTGGACGGCGTCCGGCAGCGGATCAAGCTGCCGTAAAAAACGCCGAACCGGTCGCCACGCGCGCCAGCCTGAAAGTGCCGGCTGAAAGTAACGGGCTACCGGCAGGCCGTCGAAAGCCGCCAGGGACTGCGGATCGTCGGTCAGCAAGCTCAGGCGCAATCCCTCGGCATTGAGCGCCAGGACCAGATAGCGCAACATCCGGCCGAAGCGGTCGAAGATGTCGGCATCCGCCACATGCAGGATGTGAAGGCTGGGGCTCTGCGGCCCGTGCTGCAAGCTGTCCGGCGACTGACGTGTCATAGCGCGCCAAGGATAACAGAGCGACTTCTGGCCGTCAGCTTCGGTCGCAGCCCTTGCGCCAGTTCAGCGTTGCCCGGATCGGGAGGGAGCGGTACAAGAGAGGGGGCAGGCACGTTGAGAGCTGAGGATGCCGGACTGTACCGAGCCACCCCGCGGCCGTGTCGGGGCGATATTTTGCCCCGCCCCCACGCTCGCCCGCGAGCTGGGGTTGTTTGACTCGACCATGATGGTCGCCGGGTCGATGATCGGCTCGGGTATTTTTCTTGTGACGCCCGACATCGCGCGGCACACCGGCGCTGCGGGCTGGGTGCTGGTAACGTGGGTGATTACGGGGTTGCTGACGGTCGGCGCTGCGCTTTCCTACGGGGAGCTGGCGGCGCGGTGGCCGCGGGCCGGCGGGCAGTACGTGTACCTGCGTGAAGCGTTCTCGCCGCTGTGGGGGTTCCTGTTCGGCTGGACGTTCTTTCTGGTAATCCAGGCGGGCTCAATCGCGGCCGTCGCCATTGGGTTTGCCAAGTATCTTGGCGTGCTGGTGCCGACCGTTTCGCCGGACAAATGGATCGTTCGACCAGTACCACTTTCAAAAGACTACGCCGTCAGCCTCTCGGTTCAACAACTGGTAGCAATCGGATCGATTGCGCTGCTCACGTGGCTGAACATGCGCGGCCTGCGGCTGGGAAAATGGGTCCAGAACGTATTCACCCTAGCCAAGACACTCGGGCTGCTGGGGCTGATCGGCGCGGGCATCCTGCTGGGTCGCAATGCCGCCGCCATCCGCGACAACTTCTCGGATCTCTGGACGCCGCGAGGACTGCAAACGGTTCAGCCGGATTTGCCGCTGCTGCCGGCGGTATCGGCGGCGACGGGCCTGGGCGGGCTGTTTGTGGCGCTGTGCGTGGCGCAGGTGGGATCGCTGTTCGCGGCAGACGCGTGGAACAACGTCACGTTCACCTCCGAAGAAGTAAAGAACCCGCGACAGAATCTGCCGCTGGCGCTGGCAGGCGGAGCGGCGCTGGTAATCGTGCTCTACCTGCTGGCGAATCTGGCCTACCTGGTCAGCCTGCCGCTGGGAGCAATCCAGCAGGCCCCCGACGATTGCGTAGCCAGCGCGACGCTGGCGGTGGTCTGCGGCGACGCGGGCGCAATTCTGATGGCGGTGGCCATCGTGATCTCGACCTTCGGCTGCAACAATGGCCTGATTCTGGCCGGGGCGCGCGTGGGCTATGCGATGGCGCGCGACGGGCTTTTTTTCCAGGCCACGGGCCGGCTCAACCGCCACCGCGTTCCGGCTGTCGCGCTCATCCTTCAGGGGCTTTGGTCGTCGCTGTTGGTACTGCCGCGGACGAGACTGCGCGACCCGGACGGAAACCCGCTGATCGACCCCGCAACCGGCTCGGAGCAGTACGGCAACCTGTATAGCAACCTGCTTGACTACGTCGTTTCGGCCGTGCTGATCTTCTACGTCCTGACCATCGTCGGGCTGTTCGTGCTGCGCAGACGAAAGGCGGCGGCTGACGAGCGCGGCGCGGCGTACGAGGCGAGTTTGCACCGGGCGTGGGGCTATCCGCTGGTGCCGGCACTGTACGTAGTGGGGGCCACCGTGCTCGTTGCAGTTCTGCTCATTTACCGAACGCGTACCACCTGGCCTGGTTTGCTCATCGTTCTGACAGGCATACCAGCGTACGCCTGGTGGCGACGAGCCGCGCAGACGGCATGACGAGCCCAACGCATCAGACCTCGCGGTCGTGGGTGTTGATCTCAAGCGGGGCGTGAATGTCTTCGGTGCCTTCGGGCCGCGTCAAAATGCGGTAAAAGCACCAGACTACCAGCGCGGTAACGCAGCCGACCGAGGTCAGCATGAAGACCCAACCGCCGATGGTCATAACTTATCCTTTGCTTGCGCGGCAAAGCCGTACTCCGCCGGGGCTTCCACGCCCTCGCGCTGCCAGCGCTGTCCGGCCACATGCGCCAGGATCATGAGGAAGGTCAGCGTTCCGAGGATCACCAGAAGCGTGAGCATCGGCACCGGTTCGCGGAAACGCGAAACTTGCTGAGGCGCATTCTTCCAGCACCACATGATCAGCACGAACAGCAGATAGACCGGCGAAATGTAACGGATCACAAAGGTGAAGAGTCGCGGGATGCGGACTGCGGCTCCCTCCATCGCGACCTGGTAGCCCCGCTGCGCGCCAAAGACCCAGGCGAACAGAATCACCTCAATCAGCGCCAGAATAAACAGCGTGACGCTGCCGATCCAGAAGTCCATCGTGTCGAGCGCGACCAGGTCTTTGCTGAAGTAGATGACGAACAGCGACCCGAGTGCCGTCAGAAGACCCAGAATCGCGACGGATGCGCGTCGACCGAGGTTGAGCCCCTCTTCCAGAAAAGCGATCGCGGGCTGCAACATCGAGAGCGAGCTGGTGATGGCTGCCAGGAACAGCATGAAGAACCAGATCGCTCCGATCATCCGACCCAGCGGCATGTGGAGAAAGACCACCGGCAGGGTGTGAAACCCCAGGGCGAAGGTCGATCCGAGAGACTGGGTAATCTGCGCAGCTCCCAGGAAGACGAAGGCGGCCGGAACCGTAATCAGCCCGCCCAGGCAGACCTCGCAGAACTCGTTGGTCGCGCTGGCCGTCAATCCGGAAAGAACCGCATCGTCTTTGGGACGCAGGTAGCTGGCATAGTTGGCGATGATCCCGAAGCCCACCGAGAGCGTAAAGAAAATCTGGCCGGCGGAAGCGAGCCAGACCTGCGGGTTGGCCAGTTCTTCCCACCAGGCGGCCCCGGCCCGCAGCGGTTTGGGATTCCACATGAAGCCCAGTCCGTTGAGGACGTTCCGCTCGGGGTAAGCCGGGTCGGGAGTTCCGAGGGTGAGCACGCGGATCAGCACGATAATGGCAAAGATGATCAGCAGCGGCATTGCGACCGAGCAGAAGCGCTCGATCCCGCGCGCTATGCCGTGGTAGATGATGATGAAATTCACCGCGAAGGTAATCATCCAGAAGACGACGCTGGTGTGCACCGTTCCGTGCATCATCACGCCGTCCTGGGTAGCGCCGACAAACTCGTTGAAGAATTTGCGGCTGGCCTCGGCGTACTGGCCGCCTTCGGCCGCGAGTTGAATTCCGCCGGTGAGGTACATCCAGGCGTAGCCCAGACACCAGGACTCGATGAGGACGTAGTACATGTATATGACGATGGGGATGAGCAGGCCGATGACGCCGGCGTAGCGCCAGCCGGGCCGGCCGCCCAGCAGCATGAAGATAGCCGGGTAAGAGTTGTACCCGCGGCGCCCGCCGTACTTGCCCATGGCCCATTCTGCCCAGCAGATGGGGATGCCCAGCAGGAGCAGGGCGCAGAAGTACGGGATCATGAAAGCCCCGCCGCCGTTGAGGGCAGCCTGGCCCGGGAATCTCAGGAAGTTACCCAAGCCCACGGCTGAGCCTGCCACTGCCAGAACCACGCCGAGCCGGGTTCCCCACTGTTCGCGCTGCCGCGTCATGGATATTGCCTCCCGCGCGTTCGAGAATCCCGTTTTGGGCGGCAGTCTAGCGGGGCCACTACAGGCCTGCAACGCAGAACCAAGCCGCGCTTGCCCGACAGCGCGGAACGGGTATCGTTTCGGCAGGCGCGGGCTCCCAGCCCCGCCAAGGCATCAAAGACTATGCGAAGCATTGAAAGCAATCGGCCAAGCGCACCGCCGCGCAGCCGGGTGCTGGGCACCCTGCGGGCACTGATCCGCACGCGTATCACGGCGGGCCTGCTGACCGTACTGCCGATCGTGGTGACAATATGGCTTGTACGGGTAATTTTCGGCTGGCTGCGCGACGCCTCAATCTGGGTGGTGAACTATTTTCTGCTCAGCTCGTGGGGGCGTGAGCTTCTGGCCGAATGGGGGGTTCCGGAGCAGGCGCTGCTTGAAAGGGGCCTAGCCGCGCTGCCCCTGCGTCTCCAGTGGGGCGTTTCGATCTTCTCAGTCCTGCTGACGTTCTTTCTGCTGTACCTTATTGGGCTCTTTGGAGCGAATGTCATCGGGCGCCGGATGATCTACTGGCTTGAACAGATCGTAGAGCGTCTGCCGTTCGTCAAGACCATCTACCGCACGCTCAAACAGGTGCTGGGGCTGTTCGGGCCGGAAAAAAAGCCGGGATTTCAGCGCGTCGCGCTGGTCCCCTTCCCAAACGAGCTAACGCGGTCCATCGCCTTCATCACCAACACTTTCCGCGACAGCCTCAGCGGCGAAGAGCTGTGCACCTGCTTTATTGCCAGCACGCCGAACCCGACGACCGGCTTTGTGTTCGTCGTCCGTCGCAAGGACGTAATCGAGGTCGATTGGCCTGTGGAAGACGCGGTGAAGGCGGTGATGTCGGGCGGTATTCTGACCCCGCCCTACGTGACTATGCTTACAGAATCCGCGCGCCTTGCGGCAGGGTTGGCTGCCGCACCGGCAAGCCAGCAGCGCCCTACGGCCTAGGCAACTCTCTGGTCGAAGCGGGTTCTGCCGCCGGCTCGGTAGCGGGAAGCGTCTCCGGTTTTGGCGGCTCGCGATAGTTCGTCAGCGATTTTGTATACAGCACCTGTCCGTCGAACGTGCTGACCGAGCACGACGACTGGAAGAAGTTGAACTCGCGGACCACTTTACCTGCCTTGCCCGCGGCAGAGATCAACGCGCGACCTGCCGGATGCCGGTTCAGATCCGGCGCCATCATCCCCACCATCGGGATCATCATCAGCATCTGGCCCATCTCTTCGCCGTAGCGTGTCATGTCGGCGAAACTGGCGGCGATGACGGGGCCGGTAAGCGGCAGCCCTTCCTTTTTAAAGCGATCGTTCTCGGAGAAGTTCGGAGCTTCGCCGGAGGCGGCCGCCAGCGCCGTTTCTATGACCTTGGCGCCGGAACCGACGATGAGCTGGCCTTTGTAAACGCCGATGGTCGGCTGCCCTGCGGCGGCAACCATGGCCAGCATCGGATGTACGATGGTCTTGAAGCCTTCGGTTCCGGCGATCTCCGCGTCCTTGAGGCTGCCGCCCTGCTGCGCCAGCAGCGGATCGAGCGTTTCCCACAGCTTCTGAAGCATCTCCCGGGCTTTCTGTTCATCCTTGACCGCGAGCATCATCACCCACTGGCCCGGCTGATAGGCAGACCGCGGCGGCAGGGAGAACGCGGTGTACGCCGAGCCGAGCCAGCTCAGAATGTCCTTTTCGATATCGACGGGCATCGTCGCCCGAGTTTGCTCCCACTTCTCGATGAGCCGCTCGCCGTCGGGCACATGCTCGCGGACAAAACGGATGATCCCGTCGTACAGCGCCTGCCAGTCGAGCCCGCTCCAGACCGTGAAATTCTGGGCTTCCTTCGGCACATACCGCAGCGGATCCTGCAACGCTCCGCTTCGGAAGAAGACGTTGTAGAGCGTTTTACCGCGAGCTTCCGGCCGCAGCACCAGAATGCAGTCCGCAGTGGTCTTCAGGCCGTCGGTCGTGCTTACGCTGGCGGTGTACTCGGCCAGGTCGAGGCCGTCAATCAGCCTGCCCGGCAGCGCTTTGATCTTGGGGTCGGCTTCCTCGCTGGTCGGGATCATGCCCAGCGCGGAATCGGCATAACTGCGCAACTGTCCGACGAGCCGGGCTAGGTCGGCAAAGAAAATCATGTCCTTCGGGGCCGGCAGCCGGCGCAGCGCCGCCTGAAACCGCTCGGTAGAAACCAGCGTCTGACCGCTCTCGCCACGCAGCAGCACCAGCGTCTGCTCGGGCAGCACCTGGCCGAAGCCCAGGATGAGCGTGTCTTTATGCCGGGCCAGCATCAGCCCGAACGGAAGTGGGGCGGGCGTGATGGCAACCGTGTGCACGACCGAGTCGCCGGAACCCTGCGTGGAAAGGCTGAACATCCCCTCGGGAGCCAGCTCAATCAGGGCCTTCAGCAGTTTTTCCAGCCCGGCGAAGTTCGCCGCGGCTTTTTCGACCGGCGCTCGGCCCAGCAGCACGAACTCCGGGGCGGGGAAGCTCAGCTTGAACGCAAAAGCCATCTCCTGCCTCAGAAGGCTTGACCACTCCACGCCGGCCAGCAGGTCGCTGAACTGCTGCCAGCGCTGATCGAACTCTTCCAGACGGCGCGTTTTCTCGTCTTCGCTGAGCTCCTCAGTACCCTGCTGCACCAGGCCCTTAAGAAGCGTGCGTAGGTCGCGCTCGAAATGCTGCCTTTCGGCAACTTGCCAGACGCGCTCAAACTGCTGGTGCAGGAAGGAGAGACCCTCATGATCGCGCGTCAGGACGACCAGCGCGACATCTGCGGGGATCACCCGCGCCAACTGGAAATCGTCAACGCCGGCAGCGTGCAGCGGTGCCGCGGCCAGCAGCCCCAAAACTACTACCAGAGCACTAATCATCGCTTTCACCTTGTGCATCGTCTGCTGCCCCTTTCTGGCTGCCCGAAGGCTGGCACGCTCATGCACCCGACACGAGCATCGCGTCCGACCCGGCCAGCTTGTGAATCTTACTGCCCGCATGGCGCCGACGCGCCATGTAGGGCCAGAGTTTACGCAATTTCACAATTTCCGACAGGCAAAGGGGCAAGGCCAGTCCCGGCGGCGACCTGCTACTGGGCTGGCGTCTGGTTGCGCTGACGCGGGCGGCGCGGCTGGAAAGGCTCGCCCTCCGGCCGGCCGAAAATCATACGCCCCGCGGAAGTCTGCAATACGCTGGTCACAAGAAGCGTCACTTCGTTGCCGATCTGATCGCGACAGCCCTCCGCGACCACCATCGTGCCGTCATCGAGATAACCGACACCCTGCCCCGGCTCCTCCCCGGGCTTGATGATTTTCACCGTCACGCTCTCGCCGGGCATGACAACCGGCTTGAGGGCGTTGGCTAGATCATTGATGTTGATCACCTCCACGCCCCGGAGCTGAGCGATCTTGTTCAAGTTGTAGTCGTTGGTCATGATCCGGCCGTCAATCTTCTTGGCCAAGGCGAGCAGCTTCTGATCCACGTCGGCCGCCTCGTCGGCGCCCGAAAGCCGCACGTCGGTGATACGGATCTCGACTTTGTCGGAAGTCTGGAGCTTGTTGAGCATGTCCAGGCCGCGGCGGCCCCGGTTGCGCTTGAGCTTGTCGGGGCTATCGGCAATGGACTGCAACTCCTGGAGCACAAAGCGCGGGATCAGCATCGGGGCGTCGATGATGCGGGTCTCGCAGATGTCGGCGACGCGGCCGTCGATGATCACCGAAGTGTCGAGAATCAGGGGCCGCTGGCCGCGCGACTGCTTGGCAAACTCCACGTACGGTATCACGAACCGGATGTCATCCTTGGTCTGGAGGATAAAGCTGATCGCCAAGTAGCAGCAGATCAGGCCGAGCATGAGCTTGACAGCTACGATCAGACCGCGCGCCGGCCCACGGGGATCCGCCATGAGTACCGGGGCATACGCTTCAAGCACCAGATCCAGCACCAGCCCCAGCGCATAGGCCATCACCATCCCCACCACTAGGCCGAGGAAAGTGCCCGAAAGGGCGGCCAAGCTCTTGCGGGGCAGAAAAACGTCCACCGCGATCAGGGCGATCGCCACCGCAATCGCCGCCAGCATCAGGTGATAGCGGTACCTTCCGAGTTCTTCACCCCCCGCTCCGGGTTCCCCGACCGCGGAAAAGCCCACGGCGGCGATCAGGGCAACGAACAGCCCCCGCAGCACCCATAACACCATGACCTGCTCCTGCGGATGATACCTGACCAGGAAATATGAAGCGCTACCTCAAGAAACCCACGTGCCGACAAGCACGGCGCAAGAAGCTGAGCCGTCATCTGGCCGGCAACTACCCCTCAAGAGCACATTATAAGGGCCTGAACCTGGCGCTCAAGCGCTGCGCCGCGAGAGGCTCACGGCGCTTGGCAGACCAAGCCGTCGTACGCCAGCTCCATGCCTGCCGGCAGCTTGGCATTCGTGGCCGCATGCAACAGCTCATGCGCGATGTGCGTGAAAAAAGTCCGCGCGGCACCGATCCGCTTGGCCTCGGCGATCGCCTGCTCCAGATTGAAGTGCGTCGGGTGAGGCCGTCGACGCAGCCCGTCCAGCACCAGGACGTCCAGCCCCCTGAGAAGCTCCCGTGACAGCTCGGGGATCCCATTGCAGTCCGGCAAGTACGCAATCCCGCCGATCCGGAAACCCAAGACCTGCACCGGACCGTGCTGGCACGGGATCGGAATCACGGGCCGCCCGAACAGCTCAAACGGCCCGCCGATCTCCACGGCGTTCAGTTCCGGCTTAGCACTGGGGTAGTCCGGCTGATCGGTAAAGGCGTATCCGAACATCTGCCGCAAGCGCGACAATGTGGGTCGGTCGGCATATACCCGGATCGGCTCGCGCTGGAGCCAGTTGAACCGACGCACGTCATCTAGGCCGGTCACGTGATCCGCATGCGCGTGCGTAAAAAGGATCGCGTCCACCTGCCTTACGCCGCACCCGATGCACTGTAGCCGCAGTTCCGGGGCGGTGTCGACCAATACCTGGCGGTTGTCGAAGCTGAACAGGGCGCTGGCACGGGTCCGGCGGTCGCGCGGGTCAGTTGAGGTGCAGACAGGGCAATCGCAGGCGATCATGGGGATGCCATGCGAGGTACCCGAACCCAGAATGGTCAGGCGCAGTGGCATCCGCCGTCGGCCTAGAGCTCCTCTGCCTCGCGCTTGCGCTCGAGGAGGAAGGGGTCGTTGCGGTCCAGAACCTGCCAGCGCTGCTTGACTTGCCCGTCGGCGGGATCAAGGTAGACCAGGACCAGCGAAGGTGCCTCGCGCAGAGTGAACTCCCCGCGGGCGCCGCCGCTGCGGACGAGCCCGGGTTCGTCGAAGCGCAGATCGAGCACGACCGCGCCGGTGGTGAAGTCCACGGTCTCTTTGAGTTCCTTCAAGGTCTGGCGGTCGAGAATGCCGCTGTCGGTAGTCTGAAGGCCGCCGATCACGTCGCCGACACCCACGGTAAACGACGCTTTGCGCCACTCGCCCTTATGCCACTTCCAGACCTCCACCCGGGCGGCGTGGTTGTCCATGTCCGCCGCGGCAAGGAAGAAACGCGTAGCCGGGGGCACGGTGACCGGTTCGCTAGGCGAGGACCATGCGCCGGCCAGCACCACCTGCCGGGCCTGCTCGGGGTTCCGCAGCGCTTTGGGCTTGCCGAAGTAGCGGTTCCAGAGCTTGACGCGCATGCGGTAGCGATAGGTCTTGCCCGGCTCGACGGTGTCATCGTGGAACCAGACTGCGACTTTTCCGGTTTCGTTGGGGTGGGTGGTAAGCTTCTGCTCATCGGCAGGTTTCTTTTGGTCCGCAGTTTCCTGCCCTG
>Ga0136652_1001303_pt1 | contig 10741 bp, 8 predicted proteins | sample ConPoolayeEmetaG_FD_94864 | JGI IMG/M metagenome (GOLD analysis project Ga0136652, IMG submission 94864) | Hot spring microbial mat communities from California, USA to study Microbial Dark Matter (Phase II) - Cone Pool mat layer E metaG... ...
AGACTGACTAAGTATCTGGTCTGGTATAATACCAAAAGACCACATCAGTCATTAGATATGAAACCACCTTTGGTCTATTTACAAGAGATAGTCTGATATTCCGAAAAGTACCCGTCCCATACACCCTTCTTTACACTCATTATTTCTATTTTACACTTTCTATTCATAATTGACTAGTTTTTCATAATCCGATATTTGCAGAACAGGTTAGAGAAAGACTGAAACAAATTCGGATGTTAACAAAGGCTGTCGTTTGAGTTTCCTTATTAATAAGTAAAATAGCGTTTAATCAATGCCGTACCGCCAGAAAATAGCAGTAAGATTTACTCCGCCGCTGGTTAAATTAATGGCTTTCTTGAGTTCATATTGGCTGATTACTCCGTCGAGGGGTTCTCTGTTTGGGATATTGCCTGTGTAGTATTTTTGAAGTGTTGGCAAGGCACGACTATCGCCCAATTGACCTAATGCCCAGACGGCATGGTTTCTTGCCCTAAAGTCCTGGTTTTCATCATTGAGCTGGGTAATTAACGCCTCTACACAACACCGCTATAATCCCTCTTTGCCTCAAGACAGAGTCTTTTAACATCACGGCCGATAATAAAGCTGGTGGCCGTAAAAAATAGAACAAACAGAAGAGTTAGTCCGGTTAATAAATAAACGAAGGTGCGCTTCTTATTTTTCAATAATCTTTTCATGCCCACACTTAATAGTTTATCAGATATGTTAAACCCCCACATACTCCATCCCCTGGAGGTATCTAGTTAAACAACTTTTCTGTCTGCAGTTCCCCCTCTAAGTGCTTCTTGCTGGTTCTGGTTCCAAACTTAATATGGCAGTTAATATTTTCTCTTTTACAAAAGGAGGTCACTATTTCTGCACAATTATCATAATATTGTTCTCTCCCTTTATATTCAGAGGAAAGCCGGCTGTAATTCCATTTGCCAAAGATAATCTTATCAACAAACGAGACGGCCGATAAAATCTTGTTTAAATCTTGAACAACAATATTGGGAGTGGGATATGGTTCAATGCTAACCCAAGTTTTAAAGCCTGCCTCATGAAGTTTTCTTAATCCGGCAATTCTTTGTGGATAGGAAGCACTGTAAGGTTCAAATCTCCTTTTAAACTCATCATCTAAAGAAATAAGGGTGATTCCGTATTCGTTATCTTTACCATAAGTAGTTTTATCCAATAATTCTTCAGGATAAATTCCTTTAGTCAACAACGTACAACGGATATTATCTTTATGCAATCTGGCGAGAATCTTTAGGGTCATTTCTATCACTTCTGGCTGCTGATACATAAAAGGGTCTGTACTAAAACATAAGTGAACGAATTTTATCTTATGCTTGTGCCGGGGGATTTCTTTCTCAAGCAGTTCTAAAGCATTTCCTACCAACTTCGGCTTAATCCAATCCTGATAACCTTTAATCCGTCCGCTTCTCATCGCCATCATCATCGCGTAACAAGGGAATCTACAACCATGCGAACAGCCTTCGACATGGTTTATGCAGTAATCAGTGTATTCCACCCCGCTTTTATAAAGCAGTGATTTCCGAGTAATTATCGGCAATTTTCTCATATCTTAATTCCTATTGTACTAGATTCGATTTAACTGTTTTACTCTCGTATAAAGCTCTATAATGCGATTTAACAAGCGATATTTGTAAACCTAATGAAAGATATAACTTCAAGATATGCGATTGATTCTAAACAATCAGCAATCGCTTAAATTCAATTTTAAACTTATAATCCCACTTTTAGGAAGTATGGTGTCCTGCTAAATTGGCGATATTCTTCACCCATTCATATCTATTTCTAACCACAGATTCCCTGGTAAGCCGGCTGAATGGCTTAAACATCAAGGCGGTTTCTATCCCCTCAAGCGGTGATTTATGTAGAGATTCTGCCTCAAAGGCATATTGAGCGACTTTGCCGGTCTTTAAGGCTTCGGCCATTCCCTTCTCATCAACCAACTCTCGGCCTGAAAGATTGATGACGATTGTTCCTTCTTTCAGCCGGTTAATCTTTTCTTTAGAAAGAAACTTCTTATTCTCTTCCGTATTGGGCAAATGGATGGTAACCATGTCGTTGTGAAGCACGGATGACTGCCTGACAGCTCCTTCAAACCTTTCGGTGGAGTAAACTATCATTCCGATTGCCCTTGCCAGTCCTATTACTCTTTGAGCTTCCAGGTTGATGCCGATAACACCCAGGGTTCTGCCTCTAGTCTCAAACCCCAGTTCCGGTTGGTACCTGCGTCTGTATGTCCTTCGGTCGTTAATAAATAATCGCTTGGCACAACCTAATAAAAGTAAAATTACATGTTCGGCAACTGCTTCAGCCGTATAGTCAAGAATGGGAACCACTTTAATGCTTCTTTCCCGGCAATACTCCATATCAACATAATCAGCGTGATTGGTATTCAAAGCTAAACCTTTGACGTTAGGCGAAGCTTTCAGGATTTCAGATAAATACCTTGAGGCATATTTGCCAAACTCATCAGAGTTAAAAGCAATAATATCCGCATTCTTGGAAATCTTAATTAAATCTTTCAGGGAACTTTGCCTCTTGCTATCCATAAAAGTTACTGTTCCTGCAAACTTTAGTTTTAGTAATCGTTCATCGGCAAACTCCGATTCCGAGGATAAAACTGTGATGTTGTGTAATTTCATAGGTTGCTCCTTTCAACAATTAATAAGGAATTTATTGTCCTAATTGTCTTGTCTTAATTGTCGGGCAACCTATGAAATAGGAAGCATCTTTATTCTACTAAATCCGGGAGAGTTTATAAAGACCATTGTAAAACTGCCACCGTCTTACCCGGTTAGCCACCCTTAAGCCATCGTGCCTGATTCAAAGTTAGTCGTGATAATTAAATCAATAACATTAAAAGTTAAACAAGATTGGAGGTGAGAATATATGGGTAAGTGGAGTCCGGCACAACGCCGATACGCTCAAAGCGAAAAGGGCAAGCTTGCCAGGAAAAAATATCAACAAAGTGAACGCGGAAAAGCAACAAGGCGTGCCTATCTTGAAAGAAGAAAAACACGACTTGCCGAGTTAAAACAGAAGCAGACAGAAGAAGCCAAACCGGTGGAAAAGAAAGAGAAATCGGTTAAAATTAAAAGTAACCCAACGGAAAAGAAGTCCTGAGGATGATTCCTTTCGATTGAAGGAAAGCCGACTAATCATCGGCTTTCTTTTTTCCTAATTCGTAAAGAATATCATCAATTGCTTTAATAAACTTCTCGTTAGTTGTTCTCAATCTTGGACTAACCCTAATAAATTGTCCATTCAAACCCTTAAAACTTGCCCCGTCAACCACAGAGACTCCCTTCTCGTTAAGTTTGTTTACAAATTCGGTCGATGATTTAAACACTTTGTTAACTTTCACTAGTAAATTATTTGCTTTGGACCTTACCACCTTGAATTCTCGTAAGGACAACTCCTTGGTTAAGAATTTCCTTTCTTTTTTCATGAAGTCTTTTGTTTTCTTCATAAACTGCTCATCTTCTAAAGCTAAAATTGCGGCCTTTTGAGCTATTGTTGAAACCGGAAAGGGTTGCCCTGCACCTTTTAATCGTTCAACAACATCACGATTAGCAACACAGAAGCCGACTCTGAAACCCGCCAGTCCAAAGCCTTTTGAAAATGTTCTTAGTACAATAAGATTTCTTAATTTACGAACTTCCCGAATAACAGTCTCTCCAGCAAACTCAATATTTGCTTCATCAACAATAACATTAGCCTTAACTGACTTTACAAAGTTAAGAATACTTTGTTTCTGAATTATTTGACCTGTAGGATTATTTGGATTGCACAAGAAGATAAGCTTTGTATTCTTAGAAATCCTTGCCTCAATATCATCAATGTCTATAGCAAACTCGTCTGTCATTTTAGAAAAAACAACTTTGCCGCCAGCCAGCTTTGTTGCGATTTCAAACATTGGGAAAGTCAATTCCGGTATTACAACCTCATCATTGTCATTCAATAAAACCTGCGGCAGAAGTTTAATAATTGCCTCAGAACCATTTGCCACAAAGATGCTAGCGGCTTCTACTTGAAGTTTCTTTGCTAATACCATTCTTAATTTAGACGAATCGGGGTCTGGGTAATCAAAGAAGTCTTTATCAGATAAGCCTTTTAAAGCCATAGCAACCCTAGGCGAACATCCCAAGGGATTCTCGCTTAATGAAAGGTCAATCGGTAATTTAGTACCGAAAGCGTACAATTTTCTAAAACTAGTTTTACTAGTATTGTTATTCATATTTTCCCCACTAAAAAACCTCCCGTTTGGGAGGTTGGTACTTCTAAACTACTTATTCCGTGTTATCCAGCCACGAAACTACCAGCCTCCCTAAGAGAGGTATAATGCCAATAATAAGCATTGGTAGTTCGCATATTCATGGTCTAGATTATATCATAATCGCTTAACTTCTGCAGGTTGCCCGGCAAGTGGTCTATTCGGCTACTCTCCTTCTAATAATCTCCTGCACCAGTTTTAAATCATTTTCATTCATCATATGGAAACGTACCTGACCATAACGTCCTTTGCGGTCAAGTATTGATTCAGGCTTGGATAATTTCGTCTGTAAAAGTTTTAACTCATCGGGTGTCGTCATCTGCAACTCCCCATAAACCCAATTATTGGCAAAGTAGTAGAAAAGGATAAGTTTACCATTATGCATAATGCTTCGGTGCGAACCGGCCTTGCCTCTTTTGATATACAACTTGTTATCAGGAAATTCTTTCTCAATCCAGGCAGGTATCAGTTTTACCGCTTGTTTAACAAACTCGCTTTTGACTCTCTTTATCGTTTCCTCCTCGCTTTCGGCAAGAGTCACGGATTTAACTGTTGGTTTCTTTTCTACTTCTTTCAAGATAATTGACAACCATTCCAAAGCTGCTTCTCCCTCTTTCTGAATAAAAGGCACTATCTCCCCCCGACCATGTTTAACAGCATTCCTAAACTCTTTTAAGTTTAGAAATCGTTTCTCTGTTTCTGCTTTCGACCTGAACGTTGAACCAAAAACATCCCAGTTGAAAAGAATAATCTTGGAGTAATCCATAATATCCATGAAGTCCAAAAGTTCCCGGCTGCCAAAATCGCTCATCGTCTTTGAGGGGTCTTTGGACAAATATTCGTTTACTCTCTGACGAACCACACCGACAATGTCACTGGGCATACACTTTTTCCAATAATTGGCATCTTTAGCCAAGAGCTTCTTATCAATGAAATCCCTTAACTTTCTTTCGGTATCATCTAAGGCTTTATTAACATTATCCGCTACCACCCGGCCAATTTTAGAACCGGTCGCCCTGGTAATTTCTTCCAATATCATGGCCGCCCGTGAGGCCAGGAAGGACAAATAATCATCCTGTCTAATCGAATCATCGTATTTGATAAGGTGAGTCTTTAGGGTATCGCTAAAGTCAGGGTTTAACTTCTCGTATTCCTCAAAGTAGCGGCTTGGCTTCTTATTGGAAATCTCTTTGTTAAGTTCAGCCGGGATAAAACAGAAGTTAGGTAGGGAGTGAACCATAATCATTGGGTAACTTCGTTGCACAATAGACTTAGGAAAAATATGGTGCTTTTCCGAGCTGTTAAAATCAGAATAATAGCCATCTTTTAAAGGCAAGGGCATGTTATTCTTAAAGTGTCTGGGGTTTCTTTTAGCAAGAAGGCAAAGCACGCCGTTCTTGATGGCTGATTTGCGATACATACGGATTTGAATAAGGGAATCAATATCCAATTCAAAGAAATATTTAATATTAGCATTGCCCGTAATAATCTTATCCATCAGTTTCCTATCTTCAGTCATCAGAGTCAGAATTGAAGCACTGTATCGCTCTGAAAAGGTAGTTTGCCAGAACCATTGAGCGAGTAATTCTGATTGTTCGTGGTTTAAACTCCGGCCTTTGACTTTGTAAAATAGATACGCCACCAAAGCAATCATGCTTCGATAAGGAATAAAGACAGAATTAACTACCCCTAAGTTGCTTCTTAGATAATCAATTGCCAAAGAAATTGACTCAATTGTCTCCTGCCAATACTTAGTCACGTCTTCAGCTCGCAGTTGCAGTTGTACCGGCCTGGTACAAGAACCCTTAGCAATAAGGGAAAGGGTTTGCAAGTAAACCTCGTTATCAATTTCCCCAAATCCTTTAGTTTTTAACCTCTCATTTTCTGCCTTAACCGCTACCCGCAAATCAAAGTCCGGTGTCCAAGTGCTGGCAGAGATAAGGTCAAACAGGTTTAATTTCTGCCCGCCCTGGTTAATCCTTTCAAATATATCGCAGACTTCATCCAGTTCCTTATCCCGAACGTCAATCGCTGAAAAGGGGTAGTTGTTAAACCGCTGAAAGCATTCGTTAAATGATTTCTTTCGTTCAACTGTTAAATTGTCATAAACAGCGTAACGTTCATTGGAGAGTAAATCGCTTACAGAAACAAACCGTTGATTGTCAGGAGTTCTGTCCACAAATACCTTTTCATCCAAATCAAAGCAAATCTTCTTATAATCCCGGCCATAGAGAGTTAATCCTTTAACTGTTACATAAAGCGAGGTTAAACGCTGTTGACCGTCAAGAATAAAGACAATCTTCTCGTATTTATCAGGTTTAGGCAGTCCCAATTCGGCAATATCCCGGTAAAAGTCGTAGTATTTTCTGGGTGCATCCCAAAAGAAGAAAGAACCAATCGGATACTCAAGATAGATACTTTCAAGTAGTTTTATTACCCTTGGTTTATCCCACACAAATTCCCTTTGAAACTGAGGAATTCGCAAAATTCCCTTTTCAATGTCATGGACAATATCTGCTAATTTATAATCGCCTTTAATTTTAATTTTCTGTATATCCATAATTTTATTCTCCAAATGCTTCAAAGCCCAGTTGCAAAACTTACAAGCAGAATCGCTGTGGTGTTTGAGTTCTGGGCCTTTTAAACACTCTACGGCGTCTTTGAATAACTTTTCTGCTCTTGTTATATCCGTTTCCAGCTTTTTGGGCTCGATTTCAAAGTCAACCTGGCCGTTTTCGGCAACTGGTTTGGGATAGTAATAAACCAGATAGGCATAACTGGCAGTTTTATAACCGTTTTTAGTCAGCAGAAAACAATAGATATCCAACTGATGCTGGTAGTAACTGCTGGTATCCTCTTTCAACTCATATCCCGGGTTTTGTAATCCAAGCGTTTAAATCTTTGTCAAAGTATTTAATTCCTTCCCAATTGCTTTGCCACGATTTTAAAAGTTTTTCATCGTTAAACAGCTTGCCGGTAACTTTTCCTTCAATCTCCGGTGGTAATTTACCTTGTTTGCGATATTTGTCATAGTATTTTTTGATAACTCCATCCATACCTCCTGGAAGAGATGGAAAAATCCCTCTTGGCCGGTGAATGTTCTTGTTAAACTGCAACCAAAAGCACCTCGGACATTCCATAAACAAATCAATCTTGCTTCGAGAAATTCTAAAAGGAAGATCCCCATTCCGGTTGTAAATCATGTTCTTAATTATACTCTAAAGAGCTTTTTATCTGAAAGAAAATTCTTTAACCAATCCCCTCCTCCACCAATCCAACAATCTAAATAAACAATTAACTCGCTAATAATTAATAAAAATAATGATAAATTAAAAGTCAATGTCTTTAAAGAAATTCATAATTCTTATCCTTTCCCCACCACATCTTTAAACTTTTCTTCTACACTTCGACACAAAAGACACATTACAGCTAACGACCAATAAAAAGTTCACATAAAATAAAAATTGGCTCGTCTCGGATTGTAGTCTTTGTAAATATAAAACGCCTGCTGATAAATCAAATCAGTTATTTTTTCTGTTTCCTCTGGTTTAAAATCTTTCTTTAAGAGAAGAAATCTCACATTATCCCTTATTCTGGCTTTAATAATTTCGTTATTTGTCCAGTCAATAGTCAAGTCTCGCCTTATCATCTTAACTAATTCCTTTACCAACTTTTTTATCTCACTACTTTGTTTAAGCATCTTGTTACTAGCAATAGCATCGTAAAATACTAATTCCTCTTCAGTTAATCCTGTCTCGCGAGCTTCCTTGTCAGCTTTTTTAATTTCTTGAGCTAATTCAATTAATCTTTCTATTACTTTCGAAGCGTTAATTATCCTATTTTCATACTCTTCAATAAGCTTCTCTAATAGCTCCAGTAAAGAATGATAGCGAATATTATTCTTTTTTACCCTTAATCTAATCTCATCTTCTAACAATTTCCTCAAAATCTCTATCGTTAGATTTTTGTACTTCAATTTCTTTACTTCCTCTAAAAACCTTTCATCTAAGATAGAGATGTCAACTTTATCTCTTCCTTTTAATGCAAGGACATCTATTATACCCTCGGCTTTAATGCTTTTTGATAACAGCTCTTTTACTGTTGAATCAAAATCAAAGGCCGTTTCTGATATTCTACTTTTTACCACTGTTTGTTTAATTAAATTTGATCTTACAGCTTTAAAGAAATCTATATCGCTTTTTATCTCGTAAGCCTCTTTATGCGGCATTGCAAAAGCATGCAATTTAATTAACGCCGATGATTCTTTCAAAAATCGCTCTTTCTTTTTTTCATCTAAGGTCCCATCTTTTGAATCAGTTATAATTGTATTTATAGCCTGCTGAAATAGTTGTGATAATTTTTCGCCTTCTAAATATTTCCATTTAGAATAATCAACGCCATTTAACATTGACTTAACAACATCATACTTCTCAAGCATTTTATTAACAATTTCTTCAATAGAAATCATTGCTTCATTTCTTGTTGGAGTATCATAAATACTCAATGCTTTTTTCAAGTCATCAGCTATTCCAATATAATCTACTATTAATCCCCCTTGTTTATCTTTAAAAACTCTATTAACTCTGGCAATTGCCTGCATTAATCCGTGATTTTTTAGTGGCTTATCAAAATACATCGTCATAAGATGCGGAACATCAAAACCAGTCAGCCACATATCACAAACAATAACCATTTTTAAAGGATCTTCCGGATTTTTAAATCTTTTTTCTAATTCGTTTGCTCTTGTTTCCTCTTGAATATCATTTTTAAATTCATTTGGGTTAGAAATAACTACTGCTACTTCCGGCGCATTTGGCAGTTTTTTAATTAATTTATACATCTCCACTGCTACTTTACGACTAATAGTAACCACCATTGCCTTTCCTTCTAATCCGCGATTATTAAAATGACTAACAATATCTTCGGCAATTTGTTTTAATCTATCCGGAACACTAACCGCTTGTTCAAGTCGGGCAAATTTTTTCTTTAAAGATTCCTTAATTTCAATATCTTTAACTTCCTGCGTTAACTCATTAAATTCGTCGTCTATAAAATAGTTTGTTAAATGTAATGGAATTAATCTACTTTCATAATAAATCGGAACAGTAGCGCCATCTTCAACTGAGCGACTCATTGGATATTTATCAATATAATCTCCAAAAACTAAACGTGTGCTGCGATTTTCTAAATCAACCGGCGTGGCAGTAATACCCATAAAAGAAGCATTTGGCAAAGCTTTTCTTGCTCTTGCAGCCAATTCTGCATATTCTGAACGATGCGCCTCGTCAGCAATAACAATGATATTTTCTTTTTCTGATAAAATTCCGAAATTCTCGCCAAATTTTTGAATAGTAGTAAATATTAATTCTCCGCCCGCTGTTTTTAATTTGCTTTCTAAATCTTTAATTGTTTCTGCTTGTTTTGCCAAAGCTGAATATCCGGTTCGCAAAAATGTCTTATAAAATTGATTATCCAAATCATTTCTATCAGTTAAAAATACAAAAGTTGGGCTTTGAAGCTCTTTTAATTCCTTAGTTTTATTAACATAAAAAACCATTGACAATGTTTTTCCACTCCCCTGCGTATGCCACAATACACCAATTTTGCCGTCTCCTTTTGGTTTTAACGCCTGCAAAGTTCTTTGAATTGCCTTATTAACTCCAAAATATTGATGATATAAACAAATTTTCTTTGTATATTTTGAAACATCACGCTCACTATCCGCTTCAAAAACAATAAAGTTTTTAATAATATCTAAAATACGGGATTTTTGAAAAATTCCTTTAACTAAAATTTCTAATTCTGAAACTCCTTTTAATTTTTCATCTGGATCTCCAATTCCTCGCCATTTTTTAAACCATTCCCAAGAAGAAGAAACTGTTCCATATTTTGCTTCAAGCAAATCAGAAATTAACAAAATTTGATTATATTTAAAAATTTCTGGAATATCCTTTTTGTAATCTTGTAATTGATGATAGGCGGTTTGAATTGTTGCCTCTTCGGCTGTTGGATTTTTTAATTCAAAAATCGCAACCGAAACACCGTTTATAAAAACAACCACGTCCGGCCGTCTTACACGCTCAACCCCTTGAACAGTAAATTGATTAACAATTAAAAATTCATTATTTAATGGATTTTCAAAATCAATCACTTTAACAAATTTCCCACGCAAATTTTTATCTCTATCTTCAACATTAACTTTTATCCCATCTCTTAACATCTGATAAATTTCTTTATTAGCAAGCTCTAAATTCGGATATTCAACTTTCTTTAATTTATAAACCGCGTCATCAATAGCTTTTTCGCGCAAATCAGGATTTAACCTTTTCAAAGCACTTTTCAATCTTTTTTCTAAAATAACATCTTTAAACTCTCGTTCAACTAAAAAACCACCCGGCGAAATATCGGCCCAAATTTATATTCATAACCAAGCTG
>Ga0136652_1001304_pt1 | contig 10715 bp, 7 predicted proteins | sample ConPoolayeEmetaG_FD_94864 | JGI IMG/M metagenome (GOLD analysis project Ga0136652, IMG submission 94864) | Hot spring microbial mat communities from California, USA to study Microbial Dark Matter (Phase II) - Cone Pool mat layer E metaG... ...
CGGTGTGCGAAAATAAATCGGATGGACATAGCTCCTATACCAAACCTTCTAATTATAATTATTCCTTCGCAACTAATTCATCCTCTTCTAATTCATCTTTTAATTCCATTATGGATAATTCTAATAAGCAACAATTAGAGACATTAAAATCAACAATAGAAACATCAAGAGTAAAATTAAAAACACTGGAGCTTCAATTATCAAATCTTTCGGGAGCTTTAGAACTTTATAATTCGCAATTGAATTCCTTAAAACAAGAAATAGAAAATGCGGAAAAATATATAAAAATTGGTCTTTATTACAATTACAATAACTATAAATCTGATATCAACGAATATAATGCGCTTGTAAATAAATACAATAATACCCTAGCTCAATATAAATCAATTTACGCAGAATATAAAAAGCTTTTAGATCAAACGAATAAGAACATAGATGAATATAATCAACTTATAAGGAAAAGGTAACATGAAAAATTTAATTAACTTGATACCAATTTTTTTATCTTTATTGATTTCATTTTCTTTTGCTCAAGTTCAGGAGCCTTCTTTAAACAAAGAGGCAGAAATAAATCAACTCAAAGCCGAGCTTGACCAATTAAAAGCATCGCTAACCATTATTTCTATCAAATTAGATGCTTTCTCGTCTGAGTACAATAAAATCCTACATGGCATTTCACTTAAAATTGAAGAGGCGAATAACATAATCAAATCTAATATGAACGATATCAACCAAAATTTATCTTCTTTTTCTGATGATTATAAGCAATTAAAAAAAGACATAGAAAATCTTAAAGGTAGCATTCAAGTCAACTCTAATAAATTGAATCAATTGAATAGCGATACAAATAAAAATATCAACAACGTCAAAAAACTTTCAATATTCAACATTATCGGATACTTCGCAAGTTTAATCATTCTAATATTAATTTTGATTTACCTTTCTTCGAAACTAAAACAACACCTCAGGAGACCGAATATAGAAGAGGAAGTTATAAAAACCAATAAGAAATTGTTAGAATTAATGGAAAATCTATTACCTGAAGAAAAAAAGGCCACGTCTGCGGAAACAATAGACCATTCTATCCCGATTAAAATCGCTTGCGAAATATTCCGGATGAAGTCCAGAATTAATTCAATGGATGAAAACACTAAAGGGATATCAGCCCTTAAGAACGCTATTGAGCGAATTGAAAACGAATTAAAAATTAAAGGTTATGAAATCAGGGATCTTACTGGTTTTAATTATGAAGATGGTATGGTAATTAAAATATTAAATGTCATAGAAAAAGATGATATTAAACCTGGAGCTCGTATAATCGCCAGGATGATAACGCCTCAAATCTTTTTCAATGGCTTATTAATACACCCAGGAGAAGCCGAACTTTTTTCAGCTAAGCAATAAATCAACATTTTAACAATAAAAGGAGCGTTTTATGAGCAGGGAAAGAATTGATTATGGAATTGATTTGGGCACAACCAACTCTGCCATTGCCCGGATGGATAATGGCCAGGTTACTGTTTTTCAGCATGAACCGTTCAAGAAGACCATACTTCCCTCCGCCGTCTATTTTACAAAAAGCAAACACATATTTGTGGGTGACCAAGCTCTTAACCAATATTACGCCAAAGACAATAAGAACACGTTCATTGAATTCAAGAGAGCTATGGGGTCTAACGATAAGTTTTATTCTCCTAATATGGGAAAATATTTTACCCCAGAAGAGCTTTCCTCCGAGGTTTTAAAAGCACTGAAAAAACCGGTTAAAGACGAAGAAGTAATAGCTGCCGTAATTACAGTTCCTGCTGCTTTTGAACAGCCTCAAATAGAAGCCACGAGGCGAGCTGCTGAGTTAGCCGGTTTCAAATACTTTGAACTCCTTCAAGAACCAATTGCTGCCTCAATGGCTTATTTGGAAAAATCTCGCAGGCAAGATGGAAGATGGCTTGTTTTTGATTTAGGAGGTGGCACATTTGATGCGGCTCTTGTTGAATCTGAAGAAGGCATTATGAGAATTATCGATCACGCCGGCGATAATTACCTCGGAGGTAAAAATATAGATTGGTTAATCGTTGAAAAGATAATCCTTCCTGCTCTTTTAAAAAAGTTTAAAATAAATAACATTTTGAACTCTTCAGAATTAAAAGAATCATTTTATAGAAGCCTGAAATTATATGCCGAAGAATGCAAGATTGGCTTATCTGATAATATGGAATACCCGATAGATATATATAACTTTCCATTTGAAGATGATAATGGGACGCTAATAGAATTATCTATCCGTATAACCCGGGATGAACTTGAAGATCTAGCCTCTCCTCTTATTGATAGGTCAATCAATATATGTAAAAAGCTTTTAGAAAAAAGCAATATGACTGCAAAGGATCTTAATACGATCCTTTTGGTGGGAGGCCCAACTTATATGCCTTTTATTAGAAAGAAAATCAAATTTGAACTAAATGAAAATATAGATACCTCGCTTGACCCAATGACCGTCGTTGCTTATGGAGCAGCTATTTATGCTTCAACAAAAGAACTTCCCAAGGGCATTAAGAAAAGAGATATAACAAAAATCCAGGTTGAGCTTGCTTATCCAGAGACGACAGCAGAATTAGAAGTGCTTTTTGGCCTTAAAATAGACGAACAATATCTTGCAAAGCATTCTAAATCAAAGCTTTTCTTCCAAGTAAAAAGACAAGATTTGGCCTGGCAATCGGGCATGGTGGAAGTTAAAAATGGAGTTGCTACCCAAAGAATTAAATTATTAGAAAACAAAACAAATGTCTTTTGTCTCGAGCTTTTCGACGAGAATGGCAATAAAATACCCTGTGAACCAGATACATTTAATATATTACAGGGGATGAAAATAGCTGCCGCCCCTCTTCCACACGACATAGGCATATCAGCCACAGTTGATGGTAATAAAGAAGAAGAGATAATGGTTCCAATATTAAAGAAAGGAACGCCTCTTCCTGCCATAGAGAAAAAGATTTTTACAACTCCTAAAGCCCTGAGACCAGGCATAGAATCCGATTTTTTAAAAATAATCGTATGGGAAGGTGTCGGGGGAACCAAGCCGATTAGAAATGTTTATATCAACGAAATTATCATCTCGGGAAGCAACATTTCATCTTTTTTGCCTGAGGGGAGCGAAATAGAAGTAACATTGAAAATTGATGAATCAAGACTTCTTAGGGCTTCTGCTTATATCCCTTACATAGATGAAACTATAGAAAAAGTGATAGACCCTAATTTTAAGTACTCTGCACCCACAAGAGATGAATTAGAAAGACAAATAGAGAATGAACTTGATAGGATTGAAAAACTCAGAGAAGATTCTTCAGGCATCAAAGGAGTTAACTTAGGCCAGCTCAAAGAAACTGAAGAAACCTTGCTTTCACTGAAAGAAAATAAAGATGAATTTGACGATGATGATAAGAGGAGACAACATCAAAAACTTCTCAATGAATTAGCCACCAAGATAGATACAATGGAGAAATCTTTAGCAATTCCAATTGAAGAAGCCAATCTTTATGAACTTTTAAATAGTACAAAAACAGTTGTTGAAAGATTTGGAGATAAAGATGAGGAAGCAATGTTTAATAGCTTAAAAGAACAGGCAGATAGAGCCATTCAGGCAAAGAATATAAAAAACTGCCGAGAAATTAGTGAATCACTGAGCAAACTTTATTATCAGATTGCAACGAGGCAACCTGGGTTTTGGATCTCTATTTTGCATAACATGAATGAAGACTTTGATTCTATTCGCTGGAAAAATAAACTTCAAGCCCGAAATCTCATTCAAAGAGCAACAAGTATATTATCTTATGGGCGATATACTGATGAGATCAAATCTATTGTCTTTGAGCTGTGGGAATTGATGGAGGTTGAAGATAGAGAAAGGACATCCAAAATCAGAGATGATATTCCCGTCTATAAAAGATAAATTCGAATGAATAAAAAAACATCAAGCATACTAAAAAGCGGTGATAATATAAAGGATACATATACTGTTGAATGTTTGATCGGAGTCGGCGCCTTTGGAGAAGTTTATAGAGTTAAGCATAAATTCCTCGGAAGACAGGCTCTAAAAATAATAAGCATAGACAACTTCAATAATGCTGATGTTGCTGAACTCGCCAATGAAGCCGTAATCCTATCAAAACTTTTTCATCCAAACATTATTAGAATCTTTGAAGCAAATACTTTTCGTCATGGTGACAAAGACTATTTTTACATCGTCATGGAATTCGTCTCCGGAGAAACTCTATTAAAACTTATAAAGAGGAAAATATGGCTGGCCCCTGATTTAGCCCTTTCAATCCAGAGAGATATATGTGCCGCCCTTTCTGCAGTGCATAGTCAGTCGCCTCCAATTGTCCATGGAGATATCAAACCCTCTAACGTGATTATTTCATATGAACAAACTACGCCTATGGCCAAACTCTCAGATTTCGGAGTGGCCAGAACACTTAATCCAGTTAGCCAAAGAACAAAAGCAGGAGGCACCATCTATTATTTACCTTCCGAGGCATTTTGGGGTCTTAACTCGCCCGCTGGGGATGTTTTTTCAGCTGGAATTATACTTTATCAAATGTTGACAGGAATGTTTCCTTGGGTAATAAACTCTGCGGAAGAAGAAGACATTGAAGAAATTAAAAATGCCATATTAAAAGCCCGTAAAAATCAGCCCGTAAAGCCCTCATATCTAAATGAAGACATTGATAAACAACTAGATGAAGTTATATTAAGAGCTATATCTAATGACCCAGATAAACGGTATAAAAATGGATCTGAATTCCTTAATGCCCTCATTGAATATGAAAATAAGTTAAACAAACCCAAATCTGAAAAAATTGATTTTTCAAAATCATCCGAAGCAAAAAGTATAATAGACAAAAAGGGATTCCCAGGCGTTGCTGGCATGGAGGCGTTAAAGGAGATTTTATACTCGGAAATTATCCTTCCGTTGCAGCAAAAAGAGCTGTATGAAAAATACAAGATACAGCTGCCCAACGGTATCCTGCTTTATGGCCCACCCGGCTGCGGGAAAACCTTTATAGCCAAAAAATTATCTGAAGAAATTAATTACACCTTTATTGAGGTTAAGCCTTCTGATCTAGCCAGCATTTACGTTCATGGAACACAGCAAAAAATTGCTGAACTTTTTAAAAAGGCTAAAGAACAAGCACCCTCTATTTTATTCTTTGATGAAATCGATGCTATGATCCCGTCAAGACAAGCTGATCTATCACATCACTATTCTTCTGAAGTAAATGAGTTTCTTACGCAGTTAAATGAATCCGGCAAAAATAATATTGTGGTAATTGCCACTACAAACAGGCCAGACAGAATTGATCCTGCGGCCTTAAGAACAGGCAGATTTGATAAATTGATTTATGTACCGCCACCAGATTATCCGGCGCGAATGGCTCTTTTTAATCTTTTCCTTAGCGAAAGACCAGGTTCTTCTGAAATAAATATAAAAGAACTCGCAAAATTAACAGAAGGATACGCAAGTAGTGACATTGAAATAATTGTGAACGACGCAGCACGCATGGCGCTCAAAACAAACTCGGAGATTACCCAAAAGATCCTAATTGAGAGCCTCAAGAATAGACCTTCTTCAATAGATAAAGAATCCCTCGAGTTTTATGAGAAATTTAAAAGTCGCTATAAATTATAATCAAGCATATTAATTAGACCAAAAACAGATCTGAAATGGCCTCTTAATTGCGAAGAAGCTATTAAACATAAGTAATATTCAAATTAATTATTAGTAACCCAATCAAGAAAGTTCTGACCTTTTCTGATTACCAGTTATCCCTCCAGGACCAATCATCATCCTTGTCCAGAATCTTTTTTTCCAGCCGGGACATTCGCCCCTCATCATCTTTTTTGTTAAAGCCTACACTATAAACAATAAAGCCCTTCTCATTTGCTTTATAGATTAGCGGCTGGCCGGTGATGGGGTCCAACGGTTCTTCTTTTAATATTTCCGGCACAAGAGCAGAGAGAGTTTCAGGATATTTTCCGTATTTTTGTTTATAAAGTTTGCATCCCAGCCCCGCGATAGCGGCATTTTGTAAAGCTTCTAGTGCAGCCTGCCTTTTGATTGACCAAGCATAATTGATAAAAAGAGTTTTGGCCGGCCCATAATAGAAAGGGATCTTAGGATTCTGAACATTATCCGGCTCAAAAAAGAAATAATTGTCTGGTATTTGATAAAATGGTTTTTCAACTCTTTGAATTAAATCATCGTAATGCCTCAACATCCAGATCATCTCTGATTTAAGCAGGGGTTTGAAAAGCCAGATCATAGCGCTGTCCAGCCATAGGACATCGACATAAGCAATACTCATATGTTGAAACAAAATATCATAATAATCTAAATCATTATTCAGCCGGGCCTTTATGGTCCTAATTAATCGATTCCTCCACCTTTCTGGATCTAGGGAACCAATAATTTTTCGGGCCTCGTCCTCGGACAAATTTTTATCAGCGATAAAAAAATTCAGATTCTGGATCAATCTCAGGGCATTGCTTTGAGCAAACATAAAACATAAAAAATCACAAGAATCGGCCAGCAATCTCGCAAAATTAATCCCTTTTATCATTTGGTCCAAAGCTTCAATAGACTGCCCCTCTTCCAGCTTTATTATTGAATCGGCTATTAAGAGCTTGATAGCTCGAATAAAAAGAAAAACCTTTGGTATTTCTTTCTGATAAAATGGTTTATGCCAGTCATCATACTGGAAGCAAGTTTTCTCGGAGGCTTGAAGCATTAATTCCAAAGGCTTTCTATTTCTATCAATTACTGCTTTAATAATTTGTTTTTCTTCCGGGCTGAATTCTTTCCAGCTCAAAATGCTGTCAATTCTGTCAATCAGACCATTTTCCTTAGGTTCTATTTTCAAAATGGATTCAACCGGCTTCCAGATCAGAGCAGCATTTTCCGGCTCAGGACATGAAGTAAAAAGCTCTGAGTTTTCAACTAATACACCTCTATTTATTAATTCCGTTCGGTACTTCTCAAATGTTTTTCCGTTCCTATAATTAAAAAAAGCTCTGACGCTGAGGCCAATCACTACTACTATCAGAAAAATTAAACCAACCTTAAAGATTATTTTCTTAAATTTAGGTTTCATAATGACCTCCACTTTAATTTCAAAAAATACAGAGTGATTAATATTTATCTGGCCATTTTATGAGGTTGCTTTTTACCCCCGGCATGCTCAACGTGGACAGGCCTGTCGGCGCATATATCTTTGGAGCTTGTGTAGTGTAGGGATTATTAACACTGTAAGGAGAATAAGGGCTGCCGTATTTGCCATATGGATTATTAATGCTGTCGGGCGAATAAGGGCTTCCATAGCGTCCGTAGGGATTGGAAACCGATTCCGGATCGTACTTGTTGGCGTTCAGCCTGCCGAGATATTTCCCATCCGCTCCAATCAGAATCGGTGAGCTGCTTCCAGTGGCATATGGGTTATTCACACTTGTAGGTGAATAAGGCGATCCATAAGGTGAATAGGGATTATTGATGGTATTTCCATACGGGCTACCGTATCTGCCATAGGGGTTAGAAACTGAGTCTGGGTCATAGCTGTTAGAGGATAATTTTCCAAGATATTGATATTTTTTCTGAGCCCTGGTGCCCGAGATGCTCTGGGCAAATCCAGCGCTTATTAGGGCCAGGGATAACAAAATGATGACACCCCGTTTCATCGTTTTGCCTCCTTTGATTTTTAAACCCTTGCTGACATTTTTTTTTGCCATTTTCAGGCTAAGAAAAATATTGGCCGGTGTCAATCGCCTTTAGGGGTGAAATCTTTACCCGGTTAACACAACGGATTTGGTCTAAAAACATCATATATAAAAGCAGGTGGCGCAGCCAGCAACGGGCGTTAAATGGGTAGATGATTGCTTAATAAAGGCGAAGCATAAAGATTTTCAGAGGGTGCAAGCAGCCTTTGCTTGGCTACGACACAAGGCCCAAAAAGATTTTCTTATCCTTCTCTTTGACCTAAAAACTTTTCTATTCTTTGCAGCCTCAACTTTTTGTTTTAGCTTCCCTGCCCCATTTATAAGGGCTTCTACATCAACTTTAGTAAATTTGTAATCCGGATGATGTATAGCTTTGTTCCTCCGTCATCTTAAACCATACAGATAAGCACCCCAATCATGATACTCGGGAATAGTAATTAGCTGATCGATAATGTCTTGTAACTCTCCCTTTTTAGGTTCCCTCGCTATCGGATAGCCTATCAATCTAATGTACTCATCCGTTAAATAAATCACAAAAGCTTGCGAAGCCCAGAAACCCGAGGTTTTGTAATCGCTTTTTTTTGAATAAACGACAGCATCTTTTTCTTATACGCTCTAGGCCCTTTTCTATGCTTGCAAAATCCACCTCTCATTCGTATAGATCTTAAATGATGCAGTTCGGCCCATTGACAAAAAATTGCAATAAAATTATAAAATTTAAGGGGGCAATGTGATTAAAAAACGGCACTTATTTATAATTGGAACAGTTGTATCCTTTATACTTTTAATTTTCCTGGCAATTATTCCTCCAATTACAAGGCATCCAATATATCCTATATTGAGGACTTTAATATGGTTTATAGGATTATTTTGCCTTGTAAATTTACTATTCCCGGCAAAAAAAAATTAATGAGAGGATATATGCGATGGAGCTATTATGGAGAGTTATGCTTAACAAGAAAACTCCTCCTGAACTAAAATTGAATCGTCTGGCTTATGGGCACTTTTATGTTTTGAAAAGTTTGCGTATTATAATTGTTGTCGCATTGACATTGCTTGTGATGGAACCATCTCAAGGCCAAGATCATAACTGGCAACTAGTAGTCATACCTGGTGTCTGTTCTTTTAAAATACCTGCTACTTTTGAACTTCAAAATGGAGGATATAGGGAAGAAACGGATGATTTGCTAAAGAAGATTTTTAAGATTGAAGATCCAGACAGGATAATAATTCAACCAAAAGGCATTAATGATTTCGACCCTGATACTTTAAAGAAGTATTGTAGAATCATAATTAAAACAGAGACGAAAACACCAGGTACATTTCCCAAATTGGGAGATAAGCTCAATTTTTCTAATAATGAATTAAACCAAATGTATAGTGAAATAAAAGGGCAACTTAGCAAAGATATATCCAATTTTAAATCAAAAGGTTATTTAATGGAGATTATCTCTCTTGAAATGCCACAAATAATTCAGATTAATAGGTATCAAGCAATAAAATACGAATATGTTAGATCAATAAACCAAAATCCCCCTGTGCGAGTGATTGAATACTTAATTTTTAATAATGATAGTCTACATAAAATTTCATTATCTTATAGAATTTCAGAAAAGGCCATTTGGGAAGATGATTTATTTAAGGTAATCAAAACTTTTGATTTTATAAAAAGATAATTGCTCTTAGGGATTGTATTATACAAATGAGTAGGCGGATTTATTTTTTTAAAGCCTAGAAATATAGAATATAAGCAAGAAGTGCCATAATGATAGAAAAAAAAGAGATAGAAAAAGCAACGGCTAAGGCATTTATTTCTTTATACAATAATTTATTTGGAACCAGCTTTTATATAAAAGAGTACGGAGATGCGCCAGATATTCAGTGCGAAGATAGTAAGAATGGCGGTATTTTAAACTTGGAGATAGTTCTTACTCAAGATAGACCAGGAGATATTATGGCTTTGCTCGGAAGATCGTCCCATAAGAGTATTGAGGATTTAAAAACAAGCTCAAATAAAAATGAAACTTTGGCAAGCTTCAATTGCTTGCAAGAAAATGTAGTTGAAAATTGTATTGAGGTAATTAAAAGAAAAATGAAAAATAATTATGGGCCTAATACTGCACTGGTTGTCAGAGATACGTCTCCTCTGGACTGGAATTGGGAGATTGTCATTAATGAAATAAGAAAAGAAATAGAGTCAATTAATAATAATTTTGATAAAGGAATTTGGATAATTTCATCATCGAAAGATAAACTTTATAGAATAATTTAAATGATATATAAATAAAATCAATATTTCTTGAATTAGTTTTATTCAGAAAAAATTCTTTAATAAAGCTCTTTTAAATACTAGAATTATAACTGATAAAATTTTACTCTTTCTAATGATAAAGACCTCAACTTTTTTAGTCTTTTTTTGCAGACTGAGGCGTCCTGGCATTGAAAATTGATTCTTAACCTTGCATTTAAAATAGCAGCCACCAAACACTCCGCTTCTATCCAAAGCCGATAGGTCTAATAATGTGTCTTAGCCTGAAAAAAAAAATCCCTTTTGATATCCATATAAAAATGTCTTATAATTTTGTTAATAAAGATAACCTCCATTTTTAAGGTTTAGACCTTAAAAAGGAGAGTTTACAATGGTTTATCTTTGTGGTTTAAATCACCAACTTTTTTATATAGCATTAAGATCTCTAATATGATTTATTTTAATAAGGTTCAAAAATTATTTATTTTGATAACTTGCGTTCTTTTATTATTAAACATTTTATTTCCGCCTTGGAAGTCTTCAATTAATATTCATGGGCAAATTATAAATAAATCGTTAGGCTATAAATTTATTTTTTCTCCTCCAAAAGGGATAGGCATTTCTATAGATTTAACTTTGTTATTATTAAAAACATTAATCATCCTGTTAGTTAGCTTAATTATTTATGTTACATTAGGAC
>Ga0136652_1001308_pt1 | contig 10692 bp, 7 predicted proteins | sample ConPoolayeEmetaG_FD_94864 | JGI IMG/M metagenome (GOLD analysis project Ga0136652, IMG submission 94864) | Hot spring microbial mat communities from California, USA to study Microbial Dark Matter (Phase II) - Cone Pool mat layer E metaG... ...
GCATCGAGCATTTCGTGCTGAATAACCCCAACGCTTAATCCTAAGAAATTATAGATGGGACCCATCCAGGCAGCGTCTCTTTTGGCTAAATAATCGTTGACCGTGACGATATGGACCCCCTTGCCTTCAAGAGCGTTAAGGTAGGCGGGGAGGGTAGCCACTAAGGTTTTTCCCTCGCCGGTCTTCATCTCGGCAATTTTACCCTGATGGAGGACAATCCCACCCATAAGCTGGACATCAAAATGACGCATGTTAATCGTGCGCCGAGCCACTTCCCGGACGACGGCGAAGCTCTCAATAAGAATATCTTCGATGGAGGCACCTTGGCTCAGTTTTTCTTTAAATTCCGCGGTTTTGGCTTGAAGCTGGGCATCGGTTAGTTTTTGGATGGAAGGCTCAAGGACGTTGATAGCGGAAACGTAAGGGCGAAGCTTTTTGAGGTCGCGCTCGTTTTTGGTCCCAAAAAGCTTATTTAAGAGCCACTTGTACATTTCTTATTATTTATCAGAACAGGCCAATTAAGTCAATTTCCCCCAATTCAAAGCAGGCGCCCTCTCACCCATTTACCCGATTTCGAGGTGCTACCTATTTTTGGGGCTCGTACCTTCACCAGCCAGAGGTTCATAAAATAGGAAAATATGTGAGCTGTCCCGATTTTTAATTCACTATCGCTGCTTTAAGAAAGATAGCTAATTGTGACATGTCCCCTATTATGACATCCGCGCCGGACAGAGTTTTCCTCGAAGACCGCTTCGGGAAAGCTAAACCTTCATTAGTTGCTTCTGCCATCTCCGGCCTATCCTTCAGTCCTACCCAAGAGAGGAAAGAATCAAGATAGAAATTAGGTAAATAAGTAAGTTGGTACCAATTTTTTAATTGGCAACAATTTCTTGTGATAGCTTCTTTTTATTTAAGTAGTTCGTTGACCAGCTCCTTAGCTCCATATACTTTCAGTAAAGCCTCGATTATTCCTTGGCTGTGAACCATTACCGAGCGCGCCAGCTCCTCAGTATAAACGAAGCGATTAGGCAACGACTGGATGTTGCCGTCAAAGAGGACACCCACCACTTCCCCGCGAGTATTGACGACAGGCGAGCCAGAATTGCCACCGATGGAATCGGCCGTAGCTACAAAGTTTAGCGGGACTTTTAGGTTAAGAGCCTTTTTCTTCTGGAGAAAGCTTTCCGGCAACTCGTAAGGGAATTTAAAGCCAAATTGCTCAGCTCGTTGATATAGCCCGGCAAAATTGGTCTGAAAAGGGATCCAGCGACCGGCTTCCCGATATCCCTTGACCACGCCGTAGCTTAAGCGCAAAGTCGAGGTGGCATCGGGTGGGACAGAGGTTCCCTTCAGTTTAAAAATAGCCCGAGCAATCAACCCGCCGTTCGTGTTTTCCACCGACTCCACTTCTTTTTCATAGCGGGAGCGCACACCTCGGGAAACAGGGTCGAAAAGCAACGCTAATTTGATCATGGTATCCTCAGCCTGGTAGATTTCTTCTGGTTTGGCCTGAATTAGCTTTTTTCGCCATTCTAAATCTTTCAATTTTGTCCCTTCGATTAATTCCTTAGCCACTTCCTCAGGTTTTCTTTGACCCAGAAGCCAGCGGACCTCCTGAACGTGGCCCAGTTCTTCTCTTAGCTGGGCCAAAGAATCGCTCAGCTTGATTATTTCAAAATCATCATAAATCGGCGCCGGCGAGAGGATGGAGCGTTCGACGGAGGGAAGGTTAGAAGCGCGAAATTCCCTGAGCCGGGTGTCATTCGGCTTGAGCCTTTCTTCCGCTAAGCGAACCAAGCTTCGAGCCAAGGAAAAATAAACGGAGTTAAACCCTTGGGCTCTTTCGAAGAAGGTGAGAGGCTTGAATATTTCAGCATAAGCTTTTTGAGCCGCCGCAATCTCGTCCCAAGCGCGGCCGAATTCCTTGGCCAAAGCCTCATCCTGACTGATTGCCTTTCGGAGCTCAGCTTCTTCCTGCGCTTTTTTAGCCATAATCTTCGGGTCTAAGAGCCCGGATTGGTAGCCAGTGATTGCCTTAAGGCTGTTTTCGATTCCAAATAAGGTGTTCAGGGCGACTCGCGCCTGTTCGGCCCCTTTCTGGCTATAAGCTTGGAGGAGAGCTCGTCTTCGCTGGTAATTAGCTATTGAAAAGGGATAGCTTGTATCTCTTAGAAACTCTAATTGCGCTAAGGTGAGGAGTCTGCCGGTTGAACCAGGATGCCCCGAAACAAAGACGACCTCGCCCTCTTTAACTCCCTGCCGACTCCAGCGCAAATAATGGGGAGTTTTAGCTGGCTGACCGTTTTCATAAACGCGGAAAAAGGTGATGTCGAGGTCGTAACGAGGATAGGTGAAATTATCGGGGTCGCCGCCAAAAAAAGCGATGGCGAATTCCGGGGCAAAAACAAGCCGAACATCGGTGTAGACTTTGTATAAATAAAGATGATACATGCCGCCAGAATAAAGAGTGACCACCGCTGCCTTAAGCCCAGTTTTTTCGCTGGCTTCTTTTTCAATCAGAGCGATTTCCTTTTCTCTAGCTTCAGCCGCTTCCGAGGCCTTCATCCCAGGCTTTTCGGCGGCTAAGACCCGCGGCGTGACATCCTCGATTTCCTGTAAAACCCAGAGCTCAAGTCCCGCGCATTTAAGCTCTTCCTCCCTGGTTCGGGCATAGAAACCTGTCTTCATCAGGTCTCTTTCAGGCGTGCTCAAGTTCTGAATGGCTCTTTGTCCGACATGATGATTTGTCAGAATCAGACCGTCGGGAGAGACAAAGGAACCAGAGGCCCCAGTGAAGCGGATTGAGGCCAAGCGCAAGTGGTCGAGCCATTCCTTGGTCAGCGTAATCCCATATTTTTTCTTAATTAAATCAACGGGGACTTGATTAAATGGCCATAATCCTTCATCCGCCAGCAGATTAAGGGAAAGAAGGATGATAATAAGAGAGAAGAAAGTAAACTTTCGGCCGCGTCTCATTTTAATTCCTCCTCGATAATTTATATTTCATTAATTTATTACCTGAAATTTGCGGCTCGGCTATCTTTTATTTCTTTGGGCTGCCAATAATTTAACCGCCATTTAAATTTTCTCATAGGAATTAGGTGTATTTTAAACCGGTCGTCTGATAGAAACAAGTAAATCTGTTTGCTCCAATCCCTTGAATTCAGCGGGTCTTTGGGTTAATATATATTTGAGAATAATTTTCAACTACGCAGGAAAAGACAATGGCAGGTCAGGTCATAAAGCTAAGCGAAGCTCCCCAGGGAAAGCAGCTCCGAATAGTGGATATTGTTGGGGGGCATGGCCTTCGTCGCCGGCTTATGGCCCTTGGTTTTCATAAGGATGACTTAATCGAAAGGAACTCGGACGCTCTTTTTGGCGGTCCAGTTTTAGTTAAAAACCTTAGCTGCGAGACCAGCGTTGCCTTGGGAAGAGGCGTCGCCCAGAAAATTCTGGTGGAAGTCCTTGATGGCCAGGCATGAAGGCCCTGTCATCGTCTTTATTGGTCAGCCCAATAGCGGCAAAAGCACTCTCTTTAATGCTATCGCCGGACCGAAGGCTCAAACCTCCAATTTCCCCGGGACAACTGTCTCCCATACCCATAGCGAAGTTTATTTTAACGGCCAGGTTTTAAGAATAGTCGACCTTCCTGGCACTTATTCTCTTAACCCCGCAGACCCGGCTGAAAAGGCGGCTTTGGTCCATCTTTTTAAGGAAACACCCGACCTTATTGTCAACGTAGTCGATGCCTCTCTTCTCAGCCGCAGCTTGGAGTTAACTTTGGAGCTACTGGAGACCGAACAACCAATGCTCCTGGCTTTAAACATGGTTGACCTGGCAGAAAAAAAGGGAATTAAGATAGACCCGGAAAAGCTGGAAGCTATCCTGGGTATCCCGGTGGTCATGACTGTGGCCAACCGCGGCCGAGGAGTAAAAGAGCTGCTTTCCTGCTGTGTCGAGAAACTAAAAACCGGGTCTTCGCCTCGCGCTCCTTCCTGGACAGAAGAAGTAGAGCGAAGTGTGGATTCCTTAGCCAATGATCTCCCCGAAAACTTTTGCCTTGTGGCTAATCGGCGCTTCACGGCCATCAAATTAATTGAAGCCGGCGATACTTTTTGTCACGAAATCTTGGAGGAAATAAGCCAGCCGCTGAAAAAAAGGGTAGAGGAGACTCGGCATCATTTAGAGTCTTTGCGTCATCTGCCGGCTTATGAAGTTTTAGCCGCGGAAAGACATCATTTGGCCATGAAAATATTTGAAGCGGTAGCCAAAGTGCAGCGCGGTCGGAAGATTAGCGGTGAGGAGAAATTAGATTCTCTTCTGATGCACCCCATCCTGGGTTATCCGCTCCTCTTGGTGATCTTTTGTCTCTTCTTCTTCCTGATTTTTTTTATCGGTAGTCCTTTGGAGCAGCTGTTGCTTCGTCCCTGGACCTGGCTCCAGAGCTGGGTTCACGGGTTATCTCTGTCGCCGCCTTTTCTGACGTTGATTGATGGTTTGCTCCAAGGCATAGGGGGCGGGATAGCTATTGTTCTTCCTTATTTTCTGCCGCTGCTTTTTCTGATGGCTTTTTTAGAGGACTTAGGATATTTAGCCCGGGCTGGTTTTCTTCTGGACTCCCTAATGCACCGCATCGGGCTTCACGGGAAATCGGTGGCTCCCTTTGTTCTTGGTTTTGGCTGCAACGTTCCGGCCGTAGTGAGTACCCGCATCCTCGAGTCCCCGCGCGACCGCTTCTTAACTTCTCTCCTCATTCCTTTTATTCCCTGTTCTGCTCGGACCACGGTTATTCTGGCTCTAATTGCTTTTTTTCTTGGTCCCTGGTGGGCCATGGGTTTTTATTTTTTCCAACTCTTAATCGTGGCCTTGGTAGGCCGGTTGTTAACTCTTTTTATCCGTGAACCATCTCCCGGTTTAATGCTGGAAATACCGTCGCTCAAATGGCCCTCGCCCAAAATAATCATCAGTAAGGTCCGTTATCAGCTTCGGAGTTTTGTTCAATTTGCCTGGCCGATTCTTATCGCCGGCAGCCTTGTCCTGAGCCTGCTTCAGTTAGCGGGTGTGGATGTCTGGATCAACCGGGCTCTAACTCCGCTGGTAAAAGGAATTCTTGGCCTGCCTGAAAGTTTAGGGGTAACCCTCGTTTTTGGCTTCTTGCGTAAAGAACTTTCCTTGCTGATGCTACTTCAGGCGCTGGGGGTTGATTATGCTCAGCTGCCAGAAGTGCTCAGTCGGACGCAGCTGGTGGTCTTTACGGCCTTTATCAGTTTATTTATTCCTTGTCTCTCCACCGTGGCCATTATTTGGCGAGAAATTAGCCGCAAGGCCGCCGTGTTTTCCATGCTTTTAAATTTGGTGGTAGCTACGCTGGTGGCTTCCTTAGGGCGCTTAATTCTTTAAGTCATTCTGCCTCTGATTCCAGATATCGTTTCAGGTTAAGCGTTGCCTGGCGGCCGATGAGTGCCTCGAGTCCGACGTCGGAAGCATTTTTAATTGCCTCTAGGCTTGGGTAATGAGTCAGGAGCAACTTCTGCTTTTTTGGCCCAATTCCTGGAATATCCAGGAGAGCGGAAGCTAAGCTCCTTTTAGCCCGGCGCCGGCGATGAAGGCTGAGGGCAAACCGATGCGCTTCATCGCGGATGTGCTGGAGAAGCTTGAGAGCTGGTGAGGTTGGCTCTAAACGCAGGCCGTCAGGATAGGCTTGGTTAAATATAATCTCTTCTTTTTTAGCCAGAGCTACCACGGGAATCGGAGTTAAATTAAGCTGGGACAACACTTCTTGGGCGGCATGGAGTTGACCTTTGCCGCCGTCGACGAGAATTAGGTCGGGCGCCAAACTCTCTCCAGCCAGAACCCGGCGGTAGCGCCGAGCCAGCACTTCCTTAAGAGAGGCTATATCATCTGGCCCGCTGACCGTCCGGATTCGGTAGCGGCGATATTCTTTTTTTTCGGGAAGACCCCCGACGAAAACCACCATGGAGCCGATAGTTTCTTGGCCGCCCGTGTTAGAGATATCGAAGCCTTCAATCCTTTGGGGAATTTTGGCCAGGCTCAATTCCTGACGGAGCGAAGCGAGGACCTCAGGTTCAGCGGTGCTTTTGAAAAGAAGAAGTTCGGCATTACGCGTTGCCATGGCCACAATGGCTCGGTCTTTGCCGCTTCGGGGAACAATAACGTCGACGTTCTGGCCCCTTTTCGCTTTTAACCACCGCCACAGCTCCTGCCCCTCTGCGGGCTCAAGTGGCAGGAGAATTTTACCCGGAACCTCGAGGGAGCTATAAAAATCCACCAAAAAATCCTTCAGGATAGAGGCAGTTGCTTTTGACGCCTCTTCTGTCCACAGGAGCTCCTCTGATTCAACTACTTTTCCTTGCCGCATGAAAAAAACATAGACAGAGATTTCAGCGGCCCTTCGAGCCAGGCCAAAAATATCGGCGTTTTCTAAACCCACCGAGATAAGTTTCGGTTTTTCTCGGACCTGCTCTATGGCCCGGATGGTATCTCGCCAATGAGCAGCCTGTTCATAGGCCATTTTTTCCGCCGCTTCTTTCATCCTGACTCGAAGTAAGGCCAAGAGCTTTTCGGTTTTTCCCTCTAGAAAGAGGAGGGCATTCTCTAAATTTTGCCGGTATTCAACTTCCGAGATGGCGCCGACACAAGGGCCGGAGCAAAGTTTCATTTCATATTCCAAACAGGGGCGCGGCCGGCGGCCGGGGATCTTTTCTTCACAACTCCTAATTCCAAAATACTTACTAAGGAGATGAATCGTGGTGCGGGCATGTCGGGCAGGGCTAAAAGGACCAAAGTAGCGCGAACCGTCAGCTTCGACCCGGCGGCTGAGATAAACTCCGGGAAACTTTTCCCCGACTGTCAACTTGAGATAGGGAAAACTCTTGTCGTCCTTGAGGCGGAGGTTAAACTTGGGCTGATGTTTCTGGATAAAATTATTTTCCAGGAAAGCGGCCTCTTTTTCCGAGTCAGTCAGAATGAAATCCAAACTCGCCGCCTCAGCCATGATGTTCTGGACTTTGGGGTCGGTGGACATCTGGAAGTAAGAAAGGACGCGGTCTCGAAGAGACCGGGCTTTGCCGACATAGATTATTTCCCTCGCCTCGTTTTTAAAGAGATAAATTCCGGGTTTTTCGGGCAGAAGATTAGCTTGACGCTTTAATCTTGCCTTCATTTAACTCCAACCAAATCTTTAAAGTCCAAGTTCGAGCTCCCGTTTTTTGAGCTTGGCCAGCTCGTCCCGGAGGCGGGCGGCTTTTTCAAACTCCAAATTCCGGGCTGCCTCCCGCATCTGCCTCTCCAACTCCTGAATTCGTTGTTTTCTTTTTTGGGCCGAAAGAAGGATTTCGCGGTCCGCCGCCACCTTGGTGTAATCGAGGTAGTCTCTCTCATAAACAGAAGTCAGAATTTCGTCAATTCTTTTAACAATAGATTGGGGGGTAATGTTATTCTGCTGGTTATACTCCTGCTGAAGGCGCCGTCTTCTCTGAGTTTCAGCGATGGCCTTGCTCATCGATTCGGTCATGGTATCAGCATAGAGAATGACTTTACCGTTGATGTTGCGCGCCGCCCGGCCAAACGTCTGGATGAGGGAAGTGGACGAACGAAGAAACCCTTCTTTATCGGCATCCAGGATAGCGACTAAAGAAACTTCCGGTAAATCCAGCCCTTCGCGGAGGAGGTTGATGCCGATGAGCGCATCGAAGCGTCCCTTCCGTAGGTCGCGGAGGATAGTGACTCTATCTAAGGTGTCTATTTCGGAATGCAGGTAGCGAACGCGGAGGCCGAGTTCATGGTAATAGCGGGTGAGGTCTTCAGCCATTTTCTTGGTGAGAGTGGTGACCAAGGTTCTTTCTTGGCGTTCCGCTCGTTTTCTGATTTCGGCCATCAGGTCGTCGACCTGACCCTGAGCTGGTCTAACCTCCACTTCCGGGTCAATGAGCCCCGTTGGCCTTATGAGCTGTTCAATGACCCGCCCATTGGCCTTTTTTATTTCGTAAGGTCCGGGCGTGGCCGAAACATACAAAACTTGGTTGACTCTTTCTTCAAATTCGCGGAAATTCAAGGGCCGGTTATCTAGGGCCGAAGGCAGCCGAAAGCCATGTTCAACCAAGGTTAGTTTTCGGGAACGGTCGCCATGATACATTCCGCCAATTTGAGGAATAGTGACATGGGATTCATCGATAATCGTCAGAAAGTCGGGGGGAAAATAATCGAGCAGCGTATAGGGGGGCTCGTCCGGTTGGCGGCCGCTCAGATAGAGGGAGTAATTTTCAATTCCCGGGCAATAGCCAAATTCGCGAAGCATTTCCAGGTCATAACGAGTTCTCTCTTCGATTCTTTCGGCCTCGATGAGCTTTCCCTGGTTCAAGAAAAAGGCAATTCTTTCCTCGAGCTCCCGCTCGATACCTTTGACAGCGGCTTGCAGAATATCATGAGGAGTCGAAAAGTAGGTACGAGGATGGATCAAAACGCGGGTTAAAATATCCTTGGTCGTCCCGAGCAAGGGGTCGATGAGGGAAAGCCTCTTAAGCCTCGAGCCATCAAGTTCCAGCCGGTAAGCCAAATCTTCGTAAGCGGGAAAGATATCGATAATATCCCCTCTGACTCGGAACGTACCGCGGCGGAAGTCTGTTTCCTCGCGGACATATTGTAGTTCGACGAGCTGCTCTAAAATCTTTTTCCGAGAAATAGCCTGACCTGTTTCCAAGGCAAAGCTCATAGAATAATAGGTCTCGGGCGAGCCGATACCATAAATGCAGGAAACTGAGGCGACAATGATGACATCGCGGCGAGCGAAAAGAGCGTTGGTGGCACAGAGGCGAAGTCGGTCCAGTTCGTCGTTAATGGTGGCTTCTTTGGCGATATAAGTGTTGGTGGCCGGGATATAAGCCTCGGGCTGGTAATAATCATAATAGCTGACAAAGTACTCGACAGCATTATGCGGAAAGAAACGCCGGAATTCCTGGTAGAGCTGAGCCGCCAGCGTCTTATTATGGGAAATGACCAGGACAGGCCGCTGAGCGTTCTGGATGATGTTGGCCATGGTAAACGTTTTACCCGAGCCTGTTACCCCCATTAGCACTTGATGCTTGAGGCCCTTTTCTAAGCCCTCAGAAAGCTCGGCAATGGCCTTAGTCTGGTCGCCCTTAGGCTCAAATTCCGAAATTATCTTAAAGCGATTCATCGCTGAGAAGACAAACCGAGTTTGGCCTCGTCCTTCTCTTTATTATAGCAAATTATTATCAAGCCTTCTGGTTACCCTCGTAGGTAAAAAGGCGAAATGTGTTGGGCGGGCCGTATGGGATTCGATTTGCTCGATTTGATTGGGACCACCTCACCCATGACCTATTTTTGAACTATTTTGTTTTTGTCTGTCTGTTTCTGGTGATGGGCAGCATCCTTGCTGCCCTCAGTTCTCCCCTGAGGCCAGTTTGCGTAAAAAATTGGGTGAATATGAGAGCTGGCCCCGATTTTAAAATCACTCGACAGCATTATGCGGAAAGAAACGCTGGAATTCCTGGTAGAGCTGAGCCGCCAGCGTCTTATTATGGGAAATGACCAGGACAGGCTGCTGGGCGTTCTGGATGATGTTGGCGATGGTAAACGTCTTAATAAAATCTAGTTAAATATGTAAGGTGGTACTTATTTTGAAGGGGGGCGTGAAGTAATTTTTATGGTGCCTTTGAATTTGGCCCCGGACTCGATGGCCACCCTGGCTGCGTAAATGTCGCCGGTCAGAGTCGCTTCAGAGGCTAAGGTAACCTTAGAGGAGGCAGAGATATTACCTTGTTGGCTTCCCTGAAGGACGACTTCTTCTGCTTCGATATTGCCTCGAACGCGGCCAGAGGGAGAAATAACGAGCTTATGCCCGTGGAGGACAATCTGGCCTTCAACCTGGCCCTCGACCAAAACATCCTCCGAGGCTTCCAGGTTACCTTTGAAATAAGTTGACGGTCCCAACCTGGTCAAGGTGTTGTTCGCTTTTATCTCCGACTTTTCCATGGCTCTATCAAACCCCATAACCTTAATCTAATTTTTCTGTTAAGCCACCCGACTTAACCTAATCTAATTTTCTCAAGTTTAGTCTCAACTAATTTAATTCAATCTGACCTAATAGTCAAAATCGATGGGTCAGGAAAGGCATTATTTAATTTCTTGGCCAGGTCTTTTTTAGGTCAATTCTTCTTTTCGTGGATATTGGTGAGCCAGGGGATAGGTTGACCATAGGACAAGAAATAAAAATTATCCTTGGGAAAAGAGAAGGATGCTCCGTGTTTCGTTGACGGCATAGAGTGAGATATGGTATAAGCCAAACATTATCAAACCAAACATTATCAAGGAGGCAGCATGAGGAGAGGTCGCTTTAATTTTTTTAGACCTTTTTTATTTTCCTTTTTAATTGGCCTGCTTTTCGTCTGGTCATTGCCAGCGGCTTCTAAGAAACCGATTAGCTACGATGTCTATGATAGTTGGAAATCAATCCAGGGAACAAAAATTAGCCCTAACGGTGAATGGCTGGTTTATGCCCTTACGCCTCAAGAAGGCGACGGCGAACTTGTCCTCTATAATGTCAAGACCCAGGAGGAGAAACGTTTCGCTCGCGGGGAGAGACCTCAGGTCACAATTGATAATAAATTTGTCATTTTCACTGTTGTCCCTTCCAAGGAAGAAGTAGATAAA
>Ga0136652_1001309_pt1 | contig 10688 bp, 7 predicted proteins | sample ConPoolayeEmetaG_FD_94864 | JGI IMG/M metagenome (GOLD analysis project Ga0136652, IMG submission 94864) | Hot spring microbial mat communities from California, USA to study Microbial Dark Matter (Phase II) - Cone Pool mat layer E metaG... ...
GCTCTTCCCTGCGCCTCAATTCCCGATCCATTTCCCACTTGAAGATCGCCGTTTCCACGGTCAGGCGCAGCTCTTTTTCTTCGAACGGCTTCAGGAGATAGCCGAGCGGCCCGACCTTTTTGGCCCGCTGAAGAGTTCTCTCGTCGGCGTGAGCGGTGATAAAGATTACGGGAATTCCATGGAGCTCCCTGGCTCTGGCCGCGACATCGATTCCGTCCAGGGATCCTTTAAGTCGGATGTCGATAAGAAGCAGGTCGGGCAAGAGTTCATCGGCCATGGCGATCGCCTCTTCCCCCGTGCTCGCGATTCCGAGGACCTCGTAGCCGAAACGCAACAGCATGTTTTCCGTATCTCTGGCCACAAGGACTTCATCCTCGGCCAGGAGGATCCGGACAGGGCGCGAGATCTCGTTTTTTGCCATCGGAATAAAGAATGGTTCGACTTTTCCCCGCAGACAATCGCCCGAAATGGTGATTTCGGGGGTGATTTTGCGCCGTCCGGGGTCATCGCTCCGGGTGAAACGAAGGCCGACCACGGAGTCGAATTTCCGGATTCCGTCTCTGCCCTAAAACCGGATGATGATCTCTGTCCCGCCTTCTGTCCGAACTTCCATCGACCCGTCGAGCTGCCGAACCAGATCATTGACGATCTGAAAGCCCAGAGTCTTATTCTGTTTCAAGTCGAATCCGGGCGGCAGGCCGATCCCCGTATCCCGGATCATAAGCTCGTACCGATCGCCCGCGGCTGGACGCATCCGGATAAAAAGCTCTCCCCGTCTGTCTCCGGGAAAAGCGTATTTCAGGGCGTTGGTGACGAGCTCGTTGATAATCAATCCGCAGGGAATCGCCCGGTTGACGTCGAGCTCGACGCCCCGCGCCTCGATCCGGAGCTTGATGCGTTCCGGATCGATTTTAAACATGGCCAAAAGATGAACGGTCATCTTGCTGATGTAATCGGAAAAATCGACCCGAGAAAAATCCTCCGCCTGATAGAGTTTCTCGTGGATCAAAGCCATCGACTTGATCCGACTCTGGCTTTCGTTCAATACTTCCCGGGCCTTTTCATCCGCGACATAACGCGACTGCAGGCGGAGCAGGCTGGAAACGATCTGGATATTGTTTTTGACCAGGTGGTGGATTTCCCGGAGCATGACTTCCCGCTCTTCAAGAGCGAGCCTGAGCCTTTGCTCATTCCGCCTCCACTCGGTCACATCCCGGGCGATCCCGAGGACCGCAACCCCGCCCCTGAAGCTCACGGGATGGGTCGTGACCTCGGCAATCACCTCTCGGCCGTCGCGCCGCTGAAGAATGAGTACATCCGGGCCGGTGGATTCTCCCCGGGCATTCCTCAACAGGAGATCCCCCGCTTTCCGCGCCTGATCCGGAGAAAGGAGGTTCAACGTCAGGAAGCTTTTTCCGACGAGCTCCTCTTTTCTGTATCCGGTGATCTCTTCGGCCGCCCGGTTGCCGTCGATAAAATTTCCCTGGAGGTCGTTGAGATACAACGCCGCGGGCGCGAGCTCAAAAATCGTTCTGAACCGTTCTTCCGACAGACGGATCGCCTCCTCCGCCCGAATCCTTTCGGTCATGTCGCGGAAGCTCCAGACCCGGCCGACGGGCCGGCCTTCGAGAAATTGCGGCCTTGAATAGCGCTCGAAAACCCGGCCGTCTTTGAACTCCAAAAGATCATAACTTTCCGCCAGGGGCTCAGCGTACAATTGTCTGACTTTGGCCAGGAATCCCTCCCCATCCTTCAGCTGGTCGAGGACAAACTCGAGGAGCCGGTCGTCTTCTCCGGTCGCCAGTAAGGAGGCGGGAATGCGCCACATCTCTCTGAATCTTTCGTTGGCTTCCCGGATTTTTCCTTCCCGATCGACGACCAGAATCCCGTCGGCCGTCGAATCCAGGGTCGCCTGAAGGAGAGAAATGATCCGCCTCAACTCTTTCTCGGCAGCTCTTCGTTCCGCCAGTTCCCGCTGCGCCATCTCATAAAGCCGGGCATTCTCGATGGCCACGGCTGCCTGACTCGCAAAGGCGGTCAGGATAGGAAGGCGATCCCGGAAAGCATGTGGCTTCAGGCTGTGCAAATAAAGGACGCCCAGGAGACGTTCCTGGAAGATGAGGGGCAGGCCGACGAAAGACTTGATTCCGGAAGAAACGAGAACCGGATTCGCCGTCTCCGGCGCCCCGGCCTCGACTTTTCCGGCGACGACGCCGTCCTCGCCGATGTCATCGACCAAGACGGGCTGGCGTGTGCGGATGATCCAATCGGTGAACCCGCCTTTCCGGACGCGAAATTCGATCGCCGGCACGCCGGAAAGAGTCTCGGCGCTCCGCCCGATAAAACCTCCCTTCTCGTCAACGCGGATGACGCTCGAATAATCCGCTGCCGCGACGTCGCCGGCCAGCGCAATAATCTCTCGCAAGACTTGTTCCGAGTTCAGGGAAGAGCTTACGGCCCGAGCGGCTCGACACAGGGAAGATAATTCGGCGATCGTGCGATTCAACTTTTCCTCTGCCCGCTTGCGTTCGGTGATGTCGACGACTGCTCCTTGAACGGCCGGTCTTCCCAGATATTGAACCAGTCTGGCATGCATTTCCAGCCAGATAACGGACCCGTCCTTTTTTATTCCGCGGTATTCATACCGCTCCGGAACCGTCTTCCCGGCCAGGCGATCCGCAAGCCGCCCCCAGACGAGTTCCTGATCCTCAGGGTGAATCAGATTCCTCACTTTTTCGGGCGGCAAGGATAACAACTCGTCGCTCGAGTAGCCCGTGATCCGGGTGATCATCGGATTCACAAAAACGATGCGGAAATCCTGAATAATGATAAGAGCCTGGATCGACTGCTCGACGAGGGCTCTGTATTTCTCTTCGCTTCGAGCGAGAGCCTCTTCAGCCAAGAGGGTTCGAGTCGGACTCTTTCCTTTTTTCATGATCGTCGAAATAGAGGATGAGCCGAAAGCGCCTTCAAAACAATCCCCGGAGCTGATGATTCGGAGGGTGATTTTTTTTTAGCCGGCCTCACCACCCGAGGTGAAAAGAACGCTTTTCCCGGATCCCGGCGCTTTTTCTTTCAGGCGGACTTCTCCTCCGCCAGGGCGCGAGCGAAGGCCGGCCAGAAGGGGTCGACGCGGGGATGATCGAGCGGTCTTTCCCTCCCTTTCTCGACAAGAACGATGCCTTTGCTCTCCGGAATGACTTCGCCGACGACCGAACGCGATGACCATAATGGATTGAGCCTCTTCCCCATAAGACGCCGACAAAAAACGATTCCCAGACACGGCTGGTCTCTCAAAACGCGGCTGATATTATATAATACATGGGGAGGACATAAAGTGATCATCGCCGAACTTTCGATTTTCCCGACGAGCGAGGGGGCGTCCGTCAGCCGTTTCGTCAAGGAGGCCATCCGGGCGATCGAAGCCTCCGGCCTGCCAAGCGAGACGGGAGGCATGTCCACGACCCTCGAGGCGCCGGATTTGGGGACGCTTTTCAAGGTTGTGGAAGAGGCTCACCAGGCGATCCTGAAGATGGGAGTCAAGAGAATCCATATCGACCTCCGGGTGGACCACCGCCTGGACAAGGAAGCGACGATCGCCTCGAAGCTCCGTGCCGTCGGCAAGCGCTGAGAAGAAAGGACGATCCTCATGATCCCGGATCATGCCCCCGGGAGGCGGCTTGCCAATCCCTCGGCTTGATTTCCGGTCTTGAAATGGACGCGGAGTCGATATTATACTGAATTTATAGATTCGATAAATTTAATAGGAGAAAATCCATGCCGGAGCGTCCGCCTTTCGGTGAAAACGCCCTGAAAATTCTTCGGGCTCGCTATTTCATGAGAAACGAAAAAGGCGAGTTTCTGGACCAAGAGCCGAGCGATGTTTTCCGGAGGGTGGCCGGCTATATCGCCCTGGCCGAAAAAACGAAAAAAGATCGGGAGGATTGGGCGGACAAATTTTTTGACCTGATGATCAGCCGGGACTTCCTGCCCAATAGCCCCACCCTGACCGGCGCCGGCCGCGAGATGTGCCTCAGCGCCTGTTTCGTCCTGCCGATCGAGGACTCTCTCGACTCGATCTTCGAAACCGTCAAGCACGCCGCCATGGTCCACAAGGAAGGCGGCGGAACGGGATTCGACTTCAGCCGGCTGCGACCCAAGGGAAGCTTCGTCAAAAAAACCCAGGGAATCGCCTCCGGACCGGTTTCCTTCCTCCGGGTGATCGACTCCGCCACCGAGGCGGTCAAGCAGGGCGGCACCCGGCGCGGCGCCAACATGGGCATCCTGAGGGTCGACCACCCCGATATCGAGGAATTCATCCGCCTGAAGATCGACGGCCGGAGCGTCAACAATTTTAACATCTCGGTGGCGGCGACCGACGAATTCATGGCGGCGCTTAAAACGAACGGCTCCTACGACATCTTCGACCCCTACCACCGGAAGGTCGTCGGGCAGAAGAAAGCCCGAGAGATATTCGACCAGATCGTCGAGTCGGCCTGGGCCGTCGGCGACCCCGGGTTGATCTTTATCGACCGGATCAACGCCCAAAATCCCACCCGCTCTCTCGGCCCGATCCGGGCCACGAATCCGTGCGGCGAGCAACCCCTTCATGAATACGAATCCTGTAACCTGGGCTCGATCAACCTGGCCAACTTTTTCAGCCCCCGGAAAAAAGACCGGTTCGACTGGGAGCGGTTCGGCCGGACCGTGGGGCTGGCCGTGCGCTTCCTGGACAACGTCATCGACGTCAACAAGTATCCGCTGCCCGAGATCGAGAAAATGACTCGGGCCAACCGCCGGATCGGCCTCGGCGTCATGGGCTGGGCGGACCTGCTGCTCAAAATGAAGATCAAATATGATTCTGCCGCGGCCGTAAAGCTGGCCGAAAATATCATGGTTTTCATGCGCCGGGAAGCGATGACCGCATCGGCTGCCCTGGCCGAGGAACGAGGGAATTTCCCCAACATTGCCCGGTCGATTTATAAGGGGAAAAAGATGCGCAACGCGACGACCTTGACCATCGCTCCGACCGGAACGATCTCCCGCATCGCCGGCTGCTCTTCCTCCATCGAACCCATCTTCGCCTTCGAGTTCACCTCCAAGATCATCGACGGCGAAATCAGGGACGTGCACCCGATTTATGAGGAATGGAAAAGCGCTCACCCGAAAGATCCCCTTCCCGATTACTTCCGCACCGCCCATGAAATCGCACCCGAGTGGCACATCCGGATGCAGGCGGCCTTCCAGAGGCACGTTGATAACTCCGTTTCCAAGACCATCAATTTCCCCAACAAGGCGACCCCGAAGGACGTGGAAAAAGCCTACCTCCTCGCCGATGAGCTCGAAACCAAGGGGATCACGATTTACCGGGACGGCAGCCGGGCCGAACAGGTGCTCTATAAGGCATCTCCCGAAGCCAAGCTCCATCCCAAGGATCGGCCGACGACTCTTCCTTCCGTGACCGACAAGATCAAGACCGGGTTCGGCAACCTCTACGTGACGATCTCTTTTTACAACCAGAAGCCCTTCGAAGTCTTCACCAGCATCGGCAAGAGCGGCTACACAACTATGGCCGACGCCGAAGCCCTCGGCCGTCTGATCTCCCTGGCCCTCCGCAGCGGTGTGGACGTCAAGGAAGTCATCAGTCAGCTCAAGGGGATCGGCGGGTCCGAACCGATCTTCACCGAGGGCGGTCTCGTCCAATCCATCCCCGACGCCATCGCCAAAATTCTCGAACGGCACCTCGGAGCGGTCCAGGGAAATTCGAAAGACATCTACCAGACGATCTGCAAAATCTGCGGCGCCACCCTCCCCGACGAAAAGTGCCCGGTCTGCCCGAATTGCGGCTGGAACCGCTGCTCTTGAGATTCAAAAACCGGAAGCGAAATCTCTGCGGCTAAAACTTGTAGCCGATTTTTCTCAGAAACTGCTTGCGCCGCTCGACGTCGGCATCGCTCTCGACGCCCTTCGTTTTCAGGCCGTCGATGACGCCGAGGATGCCTCGGCCGGCCTCGGTCTCGGCAACGACGACTTCGGCGGGATTGGCCGTGGCGCAGAAGATCCGGCAGACTTCGGGAACATTTTTGATCGTGTTTAGGATGTTGATCGGAAAGCCGTTCTCCATAAAAATGATGAAGCTGTGCCCGGCCCCGATACTCAGGGCATTCTTCTTGGCCAGCTCGATCAGGCCGGCGTCATTCCCCGACCAGCGGACGAGCGCCGGTCCCGAGGATTCGCAGAAAGCGACTCCGAACTTCATCTGCGGCACCGTGCTGACGATGGCTTCGTGAATGTCCTCGATCGTCTTGATGAAATGGGATTGCCCGAGAATGAAATTCATCTCCTCCGGCTTCTCGATTTTGACGACTTTGATCTCCATTTCGGCCCTCCTTGATGTTCATTATGTTATCCTGGCGGCCTCTTCAAGACAAGCCTTTCCCCCAGGTTCTCATGCCGGCGCCGCGAAATCGGAAAAGGGCCGTGCCTCTTGGGGAATTGACGGACAAGGAAAAAGGTTCGGATTGACTTCAGGACCGGCCTTTGTTAGATTTTGTGCCCGGTGATTTCAATCCTTTCTAAAATCCCCCGCTAAGGAGGCTTTCCGCCGATGCTTCCGCTTCAAAAGATCAACAAGAAAAGTCTTTTTGCGGTTTTCGCCGCCGTTGTTCTCTTCCTATCTTCTCTCCTTGCCCGACCGGCGGCGCAGGCCGGCGCGCCGGGCTCAAAAAAGCCCCTGACCTACGACGTCTACGATTCCTGGCGATCGATCCGCCAGACCCAGCTCTCGCCGGACGGAACCTGGCTCGTCTATGCTCTCGTCCCTCAGGACGGCGACGGGGAGCTCGTCGTCCGCAATCTCCAAACCGGAGTCGAGCGCCGAGCGCCGCGCGGGACGAGCCCGGTGATCACGGCCGACGCGAGGTTCGTCGTTTTCGTCATCTCCCCTCTCAAAGCCGAGTCGGACAAGGCCAAAAAAGAAAAGAAAAAGCCGGAGGAGCAGCCGAAAAACGGACTCGGCATCATGAACCTCGTTACGGGAGAGGTGAAGACCGTCGATCGGGTCAAGAGTTTTAAGGTGCCGGAAGAAGGAAGCCCCCGCATCGCCTATTTGATGGAGCCGCCGCTCGAAAAAGCGGCGGAGAAGAAAGAAGCAGAAAAAAAATCCGTGGAAGAGACAAAGCCCGAAGAAAAAAGGCCGGCGGAAGAAAAGAAAGAAGAGCCTGGCGAAGCGAAAAAGAAAGAAAAGAAAAAAGAGCCCGGAACCGATCTTGTCCTTCTTGAGCTCGTGACAGGGCAAGAAATCAGGATTCCCGAAGTCGTCGAATATGCCTGGAACAAGACCGGGACTCTGCTCGCCTGGGCGGTTTCCTCGAAAATCCCCGAAAACGACGGCGCTTTTATCCGCCGGATCGCCGACGGCTCGATTCTGACTCTGCTCAAAGGCCAGGGTCACTACAAAAATCTCGCCTTCGACAAAAGCGGCCGACAGCTGGCCTTCGTCTCCGATCGCGACCATTATAAAGACGACGCGCCGGCGTTCAAACTCTACCACTGGACCGCTGGGGCCCCGGACGCCGTCGAACTTGTTCCTGCCGCGGCCAGCGCTCTCCAGCCGGATTGGGCGGTGAGCGAACACGCCCAGCTCGAGTTTTCGAAAGACGGGGAGCGCCTTTTCTTCGGCACGGCTCCCGCTCCCAAGGCCGATCAGGAGGATGGACCCGAACCGATTAAGGTGGACATCTGGCACTGGAAGGACCTGGAGCTCCAGCCGATGCAGAAGGTTCGGGCGGAGGAGGAAAAAAAGCGGAGTTTCAGGGCCGTTTTTCATCTCCGGGCGGCGGCGAAAAAGCCGGGACCGAAGTTCGTCCAGCTGGCCACCGCGGACTTGCCGGAGATCACCCTCTCCGACGAAGGGAAGATCGCCCTGGGCTCCTCCGACCTTCCTTATCGCCGGCTGAGTTCCTGGGACAGGAGATACGCCGATTATTATTTGGTCAACCTCGTTGACGGTTCGCGCCAAAAAGTCTTGGAGAAATCCCCCTTCTCCGTCGGCATCTCGCCCGCGGGAAAATTCCTGCTCTATTTCGACGACGCGGAAAAGCAATGGTATTCCTACCGAATCGCGGACGGCAAGCGCTTCAACCTGACCGCCAAGCTCGGCGTCCGGTTTGAAAACGAGGAATGGGACACGCCGGGCGAGCCCAATCCCTACGGCGTGGCCGGCTGGACCGAAGGCGATCAATCCGTCTTGATTTACGACCGCTATGACATCTGGGAGATCAAGCCGGACGGTTCGTCGCCGCACCTCGTCACTCAGGGAATCGGGCGCCGTAAGAAGATGGTTTTCCGCTATCTCAGGCTCGATCCCGAGGAAAAAGCGATTCCCGTTCGCGCTCCGCTTATCCTCTCGGCAAGCGACGAAAAATCCAAGGCCTCGGGATTCTTTCGGACGATTCTTTCGGACGCCGAACCGCCCTCCGAGTTGATCATGAAGGATAAGCTCCTCGGCGGACTTCAGAAGGCGAAGAAGGCCGAAGTCTACATTCACACCGAGCAACGTTTCGACGAATTTCCCGACCTCTGGCTGAGCGGACCGGACTTCCAGGAGGTCAAGAAAATCAGCTCGGCCAACCCCCAGCAGGCCGAGTACAATTGGGGCCGGGCCGAGCTCATCGAGTATAGGAACGCGGACGGGAAAGTCCTGTCGGCGGTTCTGATCAAGCCCGAGGATTTCGACCCCTCGAAAAAATATCCTCTCCTGGTCTACATCTACGAAAAACTGTCGGATTCCCTGCACCGTTATGTCCCACCTTCTCCGGGAACGGGAATCAACTTCAGCCGCTATGCTTCCCACGGTTATGTCCTCCTCGAGCCCGATATCGTTTATGAGACGGGATATCCGGGCGAGAGCTGTTTCAATTGCGTCATTCCGGCGGTCCAGCATGTCCTCGACCTGGGCTACATCGACCCGAAGCGGATCGGAATTCAAGGGCACAGCTGGGGAGGTTACCAGATTTCATACCTCATCACCCGGACTGACATATTCGCCGCGGTCGAGGCCGGCGCCTCGGTCGTCGACATGGTCAGCGCCTACGGCGGGATCCGCTGGGGCTCGGGCATGTCGCGCGCCTGGCAATACGAAAAAGCGCAGAGCCGGATCGGCGGGCCGCCCTGGATCCGTTCGCTCCAGTTCATCGAAAATTCCCCCATCTTTTGGGTGGAAAAAGTCACCACCCCTTACCTCACGATCCATAACGATGAGGACGACGCCGTGCCGTGGTACCAGGCGATCGAATTCTTCACCGCCCTGCGGAGGCTGGGAAAAGAAGCCTACTTTTTCAACTATAACGGCGAGAAACACGGCCTGCGGGAGAGAGAAAATCAAAAACACTGGACGGTCCACCTCGACGAATTCTTCGATCATTTTCTGAAAGGAGCCCCCCGGCCGGAGTGGATGGAAAAAGGCGTGCCCTATCTCGAGCGGGGCAAGCGCGATATCGACTCACTCTTCAAGAAAAAGGGATAAAAGAGGACGAGCGACAGGACAAAAGGAGGCACCGATGCCGAAGGCGAATCTCGATCATACGAGGATCATGACCATCGAGCGCCACATCCTCGAGGAACAGAGCAGCCACCCCGAAGCGACCGGCGTCCTGACGAACCTGCTCTATGACATCGCCCTTGCGGGCAAAGTCATCGCCAGCAAAACGACGCGCGCCGGACTGGCCGAGATCCTCGGCCGCACCGAGGACGTGAACATCCAGGGCGAACAGGTTATGAAGCTCGACCGCTTCGCCGACCTGACGGTTTATCGGCTCAACGACCACACCGGCCGGTTGGCCGCTCTCGCTTCGGAGGAACACGAAGGGATCCTGCCCATCCCGGACAAGTATCCGAAGGGCAAATACGTCCTGCTCTATGATCCGCTCGACGGCTCATCGAACATCGATTTCAACGTGCCGGTGGGGACGATCTTTGCCATCTTCCGGCGAGTCAGCCGGGAAGGGGCGGGGACGATCGGGGATTTTCTTCAGCCCGGACGGAACCTCGTGGCGGCCGGTTACCTGGCCTATGGAACGAGCACCATGCTCGTCTATACGACGGGCCACGGCGTCCACGGCTTCACCCTCGACCCGGCGGTGGGGGAATTTCTACTTTCTCATCCTCACATCAAGATTCCTGCGGCACCGAAATATTTCAGCGTCAACCTCGGCTATAAACTCTACTGGAGCGAAGGCGTCCGCCGCTTCACGGAATATTTGCAGGGAGCAGAAGGCGGAACGAAGGGGCTTTCTCTGCGCTACATCGGGACTCTCGTCTCCGACTTCCACCGCAACCTTCTCGCCGGCGGCATTTTCTATTACCCGGCCGACACCAAGGATCCCGAGCATCCGAGCGGCAAGCTGCGGCTTCTCTACGAAGCCGCGCCGCTGGCCTTCATCGCCGAGCAGGCGGGGGGATATGCGTCCGACGGCAGGCAGCGGATCCTGGATATTCAACCGACCTCCCTCCACCAGCGCACCCCTCTTTACATCGGAAATCGGGATTTGGTCGAGAAGGTCGAGGAGCTCATCCGCCGATATGACGGCTAATCCTGGAGACGCGCCCCTCGTTCTATGACGGGCGAAGAATACACCGCGCCGGCTTCGGGCGGAGAGGCTCATCGGCCATTTTCAATCATCGTCCGA
>Ga0136652_1001312_pt1 | contig 10669 bp, 12 predicted proteins | sample ConPoolayeEmetaG_FD_94864 | JGI IMG/M metagenome (GOLD analysis project Ga0136652, IMG submission 94864) | Hot spring microbial mat communities from California, USA to study Microbial Dark Matter (Phase II) - Cone Pool mat layer E metaG... ...
CTTCAGATAGTCAGGGGCGACCATCACATTGCTATCACTGATCAGAAGATAAGGATACTGAGCCCGCTGGTAGGCCGGAATCAAACGATTTACTTTTGGATTCCACCCAGAATCCTGTCCCTCCACAATTAAAGAAATACAATGGTTCGGAAATTTTTTCTTTAGCTTTTGAACCACCCGATAGGCTGGATCATTATGGTCCTTAAAGGAACACAAGATCCCATAAATCGGGTAGTCTTGAAGACAGAAACTTTCAAGGTTTCCGAAGAGATGATCCTCCAGGCCATGGAGAGGCTTCAGGATGGAGATGGGGGATAAAATTCGGTTGCTTCTTTTGACCCCGAGGAACTACTCCCACGCCTGAGAAAAGACCGAATGGCTAAAATCTGCAGGCTAAAAAAAACTAATCCTAAAATCGTGACGACGCTGATGACCCAGAAAATGTCCACTGTATTCCTACTCCTGCATTCAAAACGGAATGCCGTTTCTAAAAAGGGTAATGGCAACCCCATGGTTGTATCGAATGCATTGTTTGATCGCCCCGATCTCTTTCTCGCAGTTGAGCAACGTCTTCCAGGAATAAAGATGCCTCACCCTGTGAAAATCGCTCCCCGCAATGTATGGATACTTTTTAAGGCTGATGACATTGAAAACATCATCCCGGTTGGCAATCTCCCAGGCATCGATGTATCGAGCATACTTTTCCCTATTATTCCACAAATAAAGTGTGTCGATCGCCATGAGCTGAGAAGAGTGATGAGGATGGCAGGCGATGATGAGGGCGTTCTGCCTCTTTGCCTCGAGGAAAATCTTCTCGAAATCCCATGAGGCAGAGATAAAGGTTTTGATGTCAATCAGGAGCACATGGGCCGATTGACTTGAGGAAAGAGAGCTCTTGGTGATCTCGACGCCAGGAAGGACAAGCATTTCATACCTATCCCACGCTCGCTTCCCCTCTTCCATAATATGCTCAAAATAAGAATTGAAATGATCTTCTTGTATGGAAAACCTAAACCGACTGGCAAGTTTGCCATAGGTTGTTTCCCCATTGACCACATGGTCGGTGATAGCGATGACATCAAATCCAGCTTGACCAAAGAGGTCGATTGTCCTTCGTAATCCGACGGATCCATCAGAATAGCTCGTATGAATATGAAAATCACATAACCACATACCATAATCATTAACCTTTTAATGTTACAGGATTGTGTTGAGTCAGTGAATTTTTTGTTAAAAGTGGGAGTGTTTTTTGATGAGGTAAGAATAAACCATTTGGGGTGAGTAAAGTGATGAAGGGTGATCAAGGGTTCAATCTCTTCGTCCCGAAGAATCCGCACCATATCCAGAGAGCGCCTGAGGGTTTCTTCGTTCCACTGGTCTTCTTCAGGTTGTATCCTGCTCCACTCCAGAGAGAAACGATAGGCATTCACCCCTAACTCTTTCAGAAGCTTCAGATCTTTTTTATAAAGATGATAGTGATGGGTCACGTCGGGGTAAGTCTGGAATTTGGAATCCCAAGTAGTCCAATCTGCATAGGGAGATCCTCCCAATTGAAAGGCAGAGGTGGCAACGCCCCATAAAAATTTATGAGTCACCTTTCCTTACCTCACCTGGTTAATGGTATCGACCAACATCTAAACATAAAAACTAATATTCCTGAAGATGGTTTTTCTTTCAAGTTTTTTCTTTCTTCAAGGGGTTCAGTTTTGAGAAATGGAGGAAATCTAAATTTAACCTCTTCTTAACATGGATGTAACAAAGACCAAATAAAATAGGGGTTATGATAACCTCAAAAAAGAAGAAATGGGGTTCACCTGTGGTAAGGACGAGAAGGAGATCACAAAATGTTTAAACAAACCCTCAGGAAAGGAGGTGACGGAATGAACTAAAAACGTAAAGAAACTGTAACAGAACTGTAACAAAACTTAAAGAAAATAAAAGGAGGAATTAAAAAATGAAAGGAAATAGAAGTTTAAAAAGTTTAATAATGATCTTGGTTTGGGTGTCGCTATCCCTCATGGCATTTCAATCGTTTGGGCCGACCACGAGTTGGGCTCTGGAAAAGGTGATCAAGATTGATGGGTCAAGCACCGTTTATCCCATCACCGAAGCAGTGGCTGAAGAGTTCCAAAAGATGAAGAAGGGTTCGATTAAGGTGACCGTAGGGATCTCCGGGACAGGCGGAGGATTTAAGAAATTCTCAAGGGGAGAGACTGATATCTCGAATGCCTCCAGACCGATTGTTAAAAAAGAGATCGACGCCTGCAAAGAAAAAGGCATTGAGTTCATCGAACTCCCAATCGCCTATGATGGACTGGCGGTCATGGTCAATCCTAAAAATAATTGGGTGACCTCGATGACCGTGGCAGAGTTGAAGAAGATTTGGGAGCCCGCGGCAGAAGGTAAGATCCTAAAATGGAATCAGGTCAATCCAGCATGGCCGGACGTTCCATTGAAACTCTATGGACCTGGGGTCGATTCTGGAACCTTCGACTACTTTACAGAAGCCATCGTAGGAAAATCGAGATCGAGCCGAGGCGATTTTACAGCGAGTGAAGATGACAACGTTCTCGTTCAAGGAATTGCCTCAGATCGAGGTGGCCTGGGCTTTTTCGGTTACGCCTACTATGCTGAGAACCCTGACAAACTGAAGTTGGTGGCCATCGATGGTGGAAGAGGCCCTGTCCTTCCATCCGAAAAGACGGTGATGGACGGAACCTATACCCCCCTATCCAGGCCCATCTTCATTTATGTGAATAAAAAATCTGCGGACAAACCAGAGGTCAGGGAGTTCGTCGAGTTTTACCTGAAACATGCGCCTAAGTTGATCAAACAGGTCAAATATATTCCGCTCCCGGATAGGGCGTACCGATTGGCTGAGGAGCGATTTTCAAAGAGAGTCGTCGGCACCGTCTTTGGAGGAGAGGCCAAAATCGGAATGAGAATAGAAGATCTCCTGAAGTTGGAGGAAAAAAAATAAAGCGTGTTTAAAAGAAGATCCATTTTAAAGATGAAAGAGAGGGCCATTGAGAACAGTTTGCTCCTGAGCGCCCTCTCTTCTATTTTTGTTTCCCTCGCCATCGTCTTCGTCCTTTTCTTTGAAGCCTTTGCCTTCTTCAAAGTTGTAACGGTCTGGGAATTTATTACTGGCAAGCAATGGACCCCTCTCTTCGCCCAGCCCAAATTTGGCATTCTTCCCCTGGTGTCAGGGACCCTCTTGGTGACCTCCATTGCTGTGGGAGTTGCCTTGCCGATTGGGCTCATTGTGGCGGTCTATCTCAGTGAGTATGCCCCTTTTAAAATTAAAGAGGTGGCAAAACCCATTCTCGAGATCCTGGCTGCTGTTCCGACCGTGGTCTACGGATATTTCGCTCTTCTTTTCCTGACTCCCATTCTCCAGAAATTCATCCCTAACCTTTCAGGGTTTAACGCCCTGAGCCCAGGAATCATCATGGGAATTATGATCATCCCGTATGTCAGTTCGGTGAGTGAAGATGCGATGAAGGCCGTCCCCATGCAAATCCGCGAGGGTTCCTATGCCATGGGGGCCACCAAATTCCAAACCGCTTTTCGGGTCGTCATCCCTTCAGCCTTTTCAGGTATTGCGGCAGCTTTTATCATCGGCATTTCGAGGGCGATCGGGGAGACCATGGTGGTGGCCATCGCCGCTGGGATGATGCCCAATTGGACATGGAATCCCCTGGAACCGATTCAGACGCTCACTGCTTATATCGTCGGCGTGAGTCTCGGGGATTTACCCCATGGGACGCTTGAATATCAAACCATATTCGCCGCGGGTATCACACTGTTCTTAATGACCCTTTTTCTCAATATTCTGGGATTTTGGTTTCGAAAAAGAATCCGGGAGGTTTATTAAAGGTGATTTCCGAAGACCAAACCATCGTTCAAATCCGAAAAAAGATCGCTCGCAATGAATTGAGAGATTATCTCTTCTCGATCATCGGCCTCCTGGCGACCCTCATCGGCTTCGTCCTTCTCTTCACACTGATCATTGACCTCCTTATTGATGGTTTCCCGAGATTGGGCTGGCAGTTTTTTACCTCCTACCCTTCCCGCTTTCCAGAGAAGGCAGGGATCCTTTCGGCCTGGGTGGGAACGACTTTGGTGATGGTCGTGACCGCAGCCACCGCCGTGCCCTTAGGCATTGCCACAGGCATTTATCTTGAAGAGTATGCCAGAAAGAATTGGTTAACCCATTTAATCGAAATCAACATGAACAATCTTGCAGGAGTTCCATCGATCATTTACGGCCTCTTGGCTTTGGGGCTCTTCGTCTATTTTTTTAAATTCGGGGAAAGCATTCTCACCGGGGGTCTAACGCTTGGTCTCTTAATTCTGCCTATGGTCGTGATAGCTACCAGAGAATCTATTCGGGCCATTCCCAATTCCATCCGGGAAGCCTCCTATGCCTTGGGAGCCACTAAATGGCAAACCATCAAAGACCATATCTTGCCCTATTCTTTTGGAGGAGTTCTGACCGGTATCATTATAGGACTCTCCCGGGCCATCGGAGAGACCGCTCCTATCATTACCGTTGGGGCTTTAACGTTTATTGCCTTTTTGCCCTCTTCTCCGGTGACTGCCGAGTTTCCCTTTTTGTCCTTCAAATGGCTCTTCGACCCATTTACGGTGATGCCCATCCAGATGTTTAACTGGGTCTCCAGACCCCAGAAAGGGTTCCACTTGAATGCGGCGGCGGCCGGCATTATTCTTCTCATCATGACCCTGCTCATGAATGGTTTTGCAATCTATCTGAGGCACCGGTTCAGAAAGAGGATCAAATGGTAAGGGGGGGAATAGAAACAATGATCCCTGAACAGTTAAAGGCTGAGGTCAAGGGCCTCAATTTTTATTATGAGTCCCACCAGGCCCTAAAGAATATCTGTCTGCCCATTGCCGATAGGAGGATCACCGCATTGATTGGGCCATCGGGTTGCGGGAAGACTACCTATCTCCGTTGTTTTAACCGCATGCACGACCTCTATCCCAACAATCGTTATGAAGGCGAAATCATTCTCTTCCCCGATGGGTTAAATATTGTTGATCCAAAGGTTGATCCGATTGAAGTTCGCATGCGGATCAGTATGGTGTTTCAAAAACCAAACCCTTTCCCCAAGACTCTCTTTGAAAATGTGGCCTACGGTCTGAGGGTCAGGGGGGAGAAGAAAAAAAGTCTTATTGAAGAAAAAGTAGTGAGAGCCTTAAAACAGGCTGCGCTCTGGGAAGAAGTTAAAGATAGGATCCATGATCTTGCCTTTAACCTTTCGGGGGGGCAGCAACAACGTCTCTGTATTGCCAGGGCCCTGGCCACAGAGCCCGAAATCCTCTTATTCGATGAACCCACGTCCGCCCTTGACCCCACTGCCACATCAAAAATTGAAGAACTTATCATCCAACTTAAAAAAGAGGTAACCATTATTATTGTCACACACAATATGCAACAGGCAGCAAGGGTCTCTGACTACACCGCTTTTATGTATTTGGGAGAAATCATTGAATTTGATAAAACGGATAAGGTCTTTACCAATCCCTCCAAAAAATTGACCGAAGATTATATCACGGGACGCTTTGGGTAAAGGCACCTCCTTTCTTATAAATTTACTTGATCAAGGGATCATAATTTGTTAATTTCAAAATCGGATAAAAAACCCCGACATACTAAAATTCTCCTATGGCGGAATTTGGCTCCATCCCCAAGATGGAAATCAAAGACCTAAATTTCTATTACGGCAATTTTCAGGCCCTAAAACATATTAATATCATTATTCGATCCAATCAGATTACTGCCCTCATCGGACCCTCTGGGTGCGGAAAGTCAACTTTCCTTCGTACCCTCAACCGACTCAATGAACTCATCCCTCATACCCGAACAGAAGGGTTGGTAACCCTGGATGGAAAGGATATCTATCATTCAGAGATGGATGTGGTCTCCCTCAGGCAGAGGGTGGGAATGGTCTTTCAGAGGCCCAATCCCTTTCCCAAAAGCATTTTTGACAATGTGGCCTTTGGGCCAAGGGTATTGGGAGTCCGTTCAAAAGGAAAAATCGAAGAGATCGTTGAGAAAAGCCTCAAGGCCTCTGCGCTCTGGCCCGAAGTATCGGATCGCCTCCATCGCAATGCCTTAGAACTTACCCTTGGACAACAGCAGAGGCTTTGTATTGCGAGAGTTCTTGCAGTTGAACCTGAGGTGGTCTTGATGGACGAACCCTGCTCTGCCCTCGATCCAATGGCCACGCTTAAGATTGAGGAATTGATGCAGGACTTAAAAAAGAATTATACCATTGTGATCGTCACCCATAACATGCAGCAGGCCGCTCGAACCTCAGATTGGACAGGGTTCTTTCTCCTTGGAGAGATGCTGGAATATGGACCGACTGAAGAAATTTTCACCCGTCCAAAAGATAAACGAACTGAAAATTATGTGACGGGCAGATATGGATAAAAAATTCAAAATTCAAAATATTTTAATTTGGTTTCTACTTATTTTATTAATCACCAGTTGTCAGAGGCAGAAGGCAGGGATTACCATAGCAGGCTCAACATCGGTCGAACCTTTCGCTGAATTGCTGGCTGAAGAATATATGGTCCGTCATCCAAAATCCTATATCTATGTTCAAGGAGGGGGCTCCACAGCAGGTATCGAGGCGGTCCGAACGAATGCGGCCCACATTGGGATGTCCTCTCGCTCTTTAACACCAGAAGAAAAAGACCTCTATTCGGTAACGATTGCAAAAGATGCGATTGCGATCATCGTTCATCCCAAAAATCCTGTTCAAGACTTGTCCTTAATTCAGATCAGACAGATTTTCAGTGGGAAGATAAAAAATTGGAGTGAGGTCGGCGGTCCTTCTCGACCCATCATTCTGGTTACCCGGGAAGAAGGGTCTGGTACAAGAGAGGCATTTCAGAAGATGGTTATGGAAAAAGAAGAAATTAGTCTTGAATCTCTGGTTCAGGATTCTAATGGGGCAATCCGGCAGGTAGTATCCAGTGACCCCTATGCAATTGGATACATCTCTTTGGGTCTGGTCAATGAAAAAGTAAAGGCCTTAAGGATTTCTGGCATTGAACCCAATTTAAAAAATATTTTTTATGGCCGATATCGATTGGTCCGGCCCTTCCTCTTTGTTTTCAATGGCAGTCCAAAAGGCGAGGCCAGTGCCTTTTTAGAATTTGTCTTAAGTGAAGAGGCTCAGCATTTGCTCGCAAAGGAAGGGTTAATCACCATCAGGCCTTAACTTTCGGGGAAGAAAGTGGAAATTAAGGAGAAGGTTGTTGAAAAAACTCTCTTTATCATCGCTCTCTCATCGATTGCGACTCTTGCTCTCATTGCCTTTTTCATTTTTGAACAAGGGGTTCCTCTGATCTGGAAAGTGGGGCTTAAATCGTTTATCCTCGGGGACAGATGGGTTCCCAGTCAAGGCTCCTATGGAATCCTTTCAATGATTGTGGGATCTTTCTGGGTCACCTTTGGGGCCTTACTGTTGGGTATTCCGCTTGGATTGGCCTGCGCTATCTTTTTATGTGAATGGGTCCCCCCTACTGCAGGAATGGTTCTAAGACCAACCATTCAACTCCTGGCTGCCATCCCATCCGTCATCTATGGCTTTTGGGGGCTGGTCGTTCTTGTTCCCATTGTTCGAACTCATCTGGGGGGGCCAGGACTGAGCATCCTCTCTGGTTCTGTTGTCCTTGGCTTTATGATTCTCCCCACCATCATCAGCATTTCAGAGGACTCTTTGAGGGCCTTGCCTCCTTCTTATAAAGCAGGAGCCCTTGCCCTGGGGGCTACTCATTGGCAGACTATCTGGCGGGTTTTGATCCCTGCGGCAAGGTCAGGAATTGTGGCGAGCATCATCCTTGGTATGGGTCGAGCCATTGGTGAGACCATGGCCATGATTATGATATTGGGAAATGCAGTAAAGATTCCTACTTCCTTTCTCGATTCGGCAAGGACATTGACCACCAATATTGGAATTGAAATGGGCTATTCTACGGGTGATCATCGACAGGCGCTCTTTGCTACAGGGGTTATTCTCTTTTTTATCATCATGATCCTTAATTCCTTAGCCATCTCCCTATCGCGAAGGAGGGTCCGTTGAGGTCCAATCAAACCCGGTACCTAACCCAGAGCATTGCAAAATGTCTTATCTGGTTGGCTGCCTTTTTAACCATTGCCGTCATGGCCTTGATCCTTTTTCAAATCTTATACGAAGGGATACCTGTCCTGAATCTCCAATTCTTTCTTGATTCGCCCAAAAGCATGGGAAGGGAAGGAGGAATCTTTTCTACCATCATCGGAACATTGGCACTGACCGCACTTGCTCTGCTGGTGGCAACTCCACTGGGCGTTGGAACAGCCGTCTTCCTCAGGGAGTATACAAAGGAGGGTCGCATAAGCCGGATGATCCGTTTTGGAACAGACTGTTTAGCAGGGGTTCCTTCCATTATCTTCGGACTGTTCGGTTTTGTCTTTTTTGTCATCTACCTCAACATGGGATGGTCCATTCTTTCTGGAGGTTTAACCCTGGCTACGATGATCCTTCCCACCATTATCTGTACTGCTGAAGAGGCTATTAAAACCATTCCCCATACTTACCGAGAGGTGAGTTACTCACTTGGGGGAACGAAGTGGCAGACCGTCATCTATGCGATCATTCCAAATGCCCTGCCCGGGATTATCACTGGAATCATATTAGGGATTGGCCGAAGTATCGGGGAGACCGCAGCCATTATCCTCACTGCAGGTTCTTCATTGGTCATGCCTACCTCTCTCTTCTCTCCCATCCGGACCATGGCCGTCCACTTTTATATTCTTGCCCGGGAGGGAATCTCTATGGAGATGGCATACGGAACAGGGGCTGTCCTCATCCTCCTTGTTCTATTGATCAATACGGTCGCTAATCTGTTATTGAATCGATATATTCGGAGAAGGGTTTGAGAGAAACGATGTCTGAGGGAGACAAAATCGTCATCAAAAATTTCAGCGCTTATTATGACACAACCCAGGTCCTTAAAGAGATCAACCTCATCGTCAGGCCTAAGGAAATCTATGCCATTTTTGGACCCGCACGAAGCGGAAAGACCACCCTTCTCAAAAGCATTAATCGCTTAACAGACCTCATCCCTGGTGCCACCCACTCTGGAAACATTTATTTAGATGGGTTAGACCTATACGACCCTAAACAGAACGTGACTCAATTGAGAAGAAGGGTGGGAATGGTTTTTGATCTTCCTACCCCCCTCCCCTTATCCGTATTCGACAACGTCGCCTATGGCCCCAAACTGAATGGCATAAGGCAGAAGAGCCATCTAATGGAAATTGTGGAGAAATCGCTTCGGTCCGCCGTTCTATGGGAGGAGGTCAAGGATCGTCTCCACGACTCTGCCCTCAGACTATCCGGTGGACAACAACAACGCCTCTGTATCGCAAGGGTCCTTGCCTTAGAGCCCGAAGTCTTGATGCTCGATGAACCCTGTTCAGGATTGGACCCTATCTCCACAGCGAGTATCGAAGAGACGCTTCTCCAACTTAAAGAAGAGTTAACGATCCTTCTGGTTCCCCATAATATTCAACAAGCCTCACGGGTGGCAGACCGGACTGCGTTCTTCCTAAATGGGGAATTAATCGAAGAAGGCTCTGCCTATCAAATTTTTACAAGTCCAAAAGATAAAAGAACAGAGGATTACATCACCGGTCGCTTTGGTTAATAATGCCCCCAACCTTCTCCTCTCTTCTTGGGCGAGAGGTGGCATTGGGGGAGGAAGGAGAGAATGATGATTACCGAAACTCATTTTCAGAAGGAATTGGAGCAGTTGAAGGAGAACCTCCTCAAGATGGCAGTCATGGTGGAAGAGGCCATCCGTGATTCAGTCCGCGCCTTGGTGAAGAGAGATGACGATCTTGCCAAAAAAGTCTTTGAGGGAGAGGATCGGATTAACAAAATGGAGATCACCATTGATGATATGTGTCTGAAACTTCTTGCCTTACGACAACCTATGGCAGCGGATCTAAGATTTATCACCTCTGCGATGAAGATCATTACTGATCTGGAGAGGATGGGGGATCAGGCTGTCAATATTGCGGAGCGGGCTATTTCATTAAATCAGGAACCTCAACTTAAACCCTATATCGACATCCCCCGTATGGCTGAGATTGCCCAATCGATGGTCAAGGACGTTCTGGACGCCTTTGTGAATCGCGATTCAAAACTGGCTCGGTCTGTATGCGAAAGGGATGATATTGTGGATGGTTTGAATGATCAGGTCGTTCGGGAGTTAATTACCTATATGATTACAGACCCAAAAACGATCACAAGGGCAGTCCATCTGATGATTGTATCCCGTTGTCTTGAACGGATTGCAGACCACGCCACGAATATTGCAGAAGATGTGATCTTTATGGTCGATGCCTTGGTCATCAAACACCATGCGGATGTTGAATCGAAAGAGGTGTAGGGGATTGCGTAGAGGGCATCGAGTTGCAAATGGGACTTTCTAAACACTAAACCACAAACAAACTTCAACGACTTAGGGTCAAACTGCACCCTTTAAATTTAAAGGATGAATGTTGACTGAAAATTGGAATCTAAAAAACAGAGAGTCCATGAACAATCGGGTTAATGCTCACTTCAAATTACTTAAAAAC
>Ga0136652_1001314_pt1 | contig 10663 bp, 16 predicted proteins | sample ConPoolayeEmetaG_FD_94864 | JGI IMG/M metagenome (GOLD analysis project Ga0136652, IMG submission 94864) | Hot spring microbial mat communities from California, USA to study Microbial Dark Matter (Phase II) - Cone Pool mat layer E metaG... ...
AGATGAGGACTATTAGGGGGGTGTTTCCCAGGCTGTATAGGGTGAATCTTCTCACGTCGAGCAGTTTTACTGCGTATTTGTAGGGCACAGGCTTCCTACGCATAACTGCCTTACCCATAGCATAAGTATAATACTACCCAAAAATAGAAGAATTTTTGGACGTGCTCAATCAGACCACTAATAATAAAAGTAACCTTTTTATAGACTTCAAATAGAATAAAAATACACAACGAAAAACATTGGGAAGGTGGTCTAGAGCTACCCACTAGCGGAAAACTTGGTATGATTCCTGACTTGGGCTCAGGAGGTCAAACACATAACCTTATGTGTTCCTTAAAGGGGTTCAAATCCTCTCCTTCCCACCAATTAGAAATTTAATTTTTCGATTCAATTTTTCTGTTCGTGGTTGAAATGTTGGTTATTGATGGTGAGGTTCGGGTTAGGTTTCCTGACTTGAATGCAAAAGTTGCTGTTGTGGATGGGGTTCGGGTGAAGGGGGAGGATGCCGGGCTTGAGGAGTTTAAAGGGAAGGTTTTTGCAGAGGTAAGGATGAGGTATGATCTTGATGGTTTGAAAAATGATGAGAGGATGCGCAAGTACCGGGACTTTTTTTGGAGGATTGGAATAGATCCCACGAAAATTCGTCCTGCTTCCGAGGCTTTGATTAGGAGGGTTCTTCAGGGGAAGCCTCTTCCGAAAATAAATTCTGCTGTTGATGCTTATAATCTGGCTTCGATGATTAGTGGTGTGCCTCTAGCGGCGTTTGATATGGATACTATTGTTGGTAAGTTGTATATGAGGTTTTCTAGGAGAGGTGAATTGTTTTTGGGTATAGGCATGGAGGCTCCTAAGAGCCTTAATGGCGGGGAGATAGTGGTTTCTGATGATGTTAAGCTTGTGGCAATTTATCCTTATAGGGATTCTAAGGACACCAAAATAACTCTGAAAACAAAGAAAATAATTGTTATGGCATGTGGAGTTCCTGGGATAAGCGATAATGATTTAGATCAGGCTCTGGGATATGCTGTTGAATATATTCGGAGATTCTGTTAAGAAAAATAGTTATATTAAGAATTCGTAATTAACATGGTGAATTCTCTATGAAGGTAACCGCCCTTGTAGGAAGTCCTAGGAAGAGGGGTAATACTGACGTGCTGATTGATAAAATTCTTGAGGGGGCGAGCCAAGTTGGAGCTCTTACTAGTAAACTCTACCTGTATGATTTGACACTATTGCCGTGTGCGGATTGTAGAAAATGTTACAAGACTTTGGAATGCGCAGAAAATGATGATATGCAAAAGGTTTACAAAGAGTTAGAGAGTGGCGATGTAATAGTGTTTGGTACACCTCTCTATTGGAATACTATGACTGCCAAGATGAAACTGCTGGTTGATCGGCTTAGGCCCTATACCTTGAATAATAAACTTAGAGGGAAGAAGGCTGTTCTAGTTGTTCCAAGCGATGAAGGAGAAGAAGCTTGCGTAGATTTAATAAAACTTTTCGCCAGTATTATAGATACCTTAGGAATGCAATTTGTACATATTCTTTGTGTAAAGGCACACGAGAAAGGTGAAGTGAAAAACCAACCCCAATCGCTTGAAAAAGCTTACAAGATTGGAGAGTCGATTGGCAAATAATTCCCATACCTTTTTTTAAACTAATTAAACAATCTAGGATTTTTGTGATTAGTATTTTTTGCTCCATTAAGTAGTTTCATATTCTAATTTAAATGGGGGGCTTTTGAGGGGCAAAAATATTGTTCTTTGCTCCGGTAGAGATCGAAGAAGCTTTTTGGACTGTGGGAATTATGAATGTAAAAAGTTTCCTAATGTTGCTTTTAAGTAGAATGAGGTTCAAGGGACAGCGTGTCCAGAAGGGATAGAAATTTAACATATGGAAATGTTTGGTCAAGAATTGTAAAGTTTTAGGGTTTTAGGGATAGAATATACTGGATTTGGGTAGTCTCTGATCTTTGTCTTTTTTGGATGGCATGGGAGAGATGCGGAGTTTTTGAGATATTACTATACTTTAAATTCAGTGTGTACAAAATGAAACATGTATGCAATAGGTGGTGATTGGAATTGACGAGCTTCGAAAAATTATTCACTCGTTTGAAGGAGGTTCTTGAGGATCAGAATCTTTACGAGATTTGGCCTGATTTTGAGAGTAAATTTGATGAGAATGAATATTTTCGGATAGAGATTGGCGAAAATTTGCCTGTTTTGATGATTCACTGCGCTTCCTGTGAGGGGCCACACAGCTCCTAGCTAGGCTGGGTCAGTCGATCCGAGACATCCTCGGTGTAGGGAGTGCATTGAGTATAGAGAAGAAAAGGCTAAAAAGGAGTATCAAAAGAAGTATGGGTTATTGGATCCTTGGAAGGCCGTAGCTTTGTGCAGAATTTACGAGTTTCCAATAAAGGTATAATAAAAATATATTTGTGCATCCCTTTTGGAGCGAGAACTTAAAATGTGGATATGTAAACTGCACCACATCTTAGGGATAAATCCTTATTTTATGAATTGAAAGGTGGTTTGTTACTTTTCTGTCTTTTGCTCTAAGATGTATTTGTCGTATACTTGTCTTATCCTATCCGCTAATGGTCCTTCTCCTTCGACTCCGTCTTCGGTTACTCTCACCTTCTTTAGGACAAGTATTATCCGGCTATCTTCAAAAAATTCTACTTCGCCTGGGGGGAAAATTTTTTGTAGCTCATGGTAGAGCCCCTTTATGTCAAATGGTTCCTCGGCTTTTACTATTTCATTTATTTTCTCGCCCCGTATGAATATGCGATGATAGAAGTTTCCTTGGTTATCTTTAGCTTCCGCTAGGACTATGCTGAGAGTATTTCTATCAAACCCTTTAAGTATGCCTGTGTAAGATTTTCCAATATCTGTGTTAACTTCAATACGTGATCCAAGAAGAGCTGAGAGCTCCTTGAAAAATTCACCTATTGCAATGCTGCTCAATTATACATCCTCCATAACTATTTTTGATCTGCTAAGTTAAGAGTTAATACATATTAGACTATAAATTAATTTGGATTATGTATAAAAAAGTCTTTGGTGTGTTTCTGTTTCATCAGTTTATTTCGACTAGCTGGCACCCTGACTATGGGTTAACGTTTTCTTCTGATAAGAGTCTTTTAAGAAGCTTTTTTGGGGAAAAGAGGAGAAAATAGGGTGTAGGGAAGAATCATTTGTAAAATGAATCCTCTAGTTGGAGAGGTTCCCCGTTATGCCATTAATTCTAGAAAGTCTATTTTTTGGATTTAGTAACAATGCTAAATTGGGTTCTGAAAAGTAAGTGTTATGCATAAAAAGCTTGCATTAACTGAAGCGTATTAGTAATTATGAAAATGTTTTTCATGGGAAGGTTCATATGCTAACGTGGTTCAGATAAAGTATGAAAAAAGCTATTTCATGGGAACCCGTATACGCTTACGCGTTTCAGACAAATTATGAAATAAGTTTTTCATGGGAACCCGTATACGCTTAAAGCGTCTTAGACAAAGTATGAAAAATGTTTTTCATGGTAAACCACCATACGCTTACGCGTTTTAGACAAATTATGAAAAATGTTTTTCATGGGAATATGGGTGAGGAAATTGGGGTTAACTTTTAAAACCCGAATTTTGTAACGTATCTAACTGTTAAAGAGCAAAATGTTTTTATACGTATCTTAATTTGGTAATAACTCACATAAAATAAAGTTTATAGGACGTGTGCAGATGCCCAACTTTGGATATTCAGTGTTTGGACTGGATCCTGCGCGTACTGCGAAGGCCAGTGGGCGTGATCTTAGAATTTCACCAAAACATGCACGTGAGATTTGTCATAGTATAAAAGGAAAGATGCTATACGAAGCCAAGGAGTTTCTAGAAGCCGTCATAGACATGAAGCAGATGGTTCCCTATAAGAGGCATAATAAACTTAGAGCGCACCATAAGGGTCTTCACAAATGGCATAGTGGTGGCTATCCGGTAAAGGCAGCTCGCGCCATATTAAAAGTTCTTGATAATGTTGAGGCTACCGCTACCTACAAAGGTATGGATGCTGATAGTTTACGCATAATTCATGCAGCAGCCCAACGTGGACGCATAATTAAGCGGGCTATGCCGCGTGCTTTTGGAAGATCCTCAGCAAAATATAGAAATTTAACCCATGTGGAAATTGTTGTCGAAGAAGAAAGGATATCTGCGGAGTAAAGAAACGGAAGGAGTGTATAAATGCCAGCAAAGGATCAATTTATTGAAAAGGGAATAAGAAGGGCCGAAATAGATGACTATTTAGCTGAGGAGCTCAAGAAGGCAGGTTACGAAAAGGTTGATATCCAAAAAACCGCACTTGGAACTAGAGTAATAATTTATGCAGCGCGCCCAGGTTTAGTTATTGGAAAAAGGGGACGCACTGTGAGGGATCTTACTGAAGCTTTGGAAACTAGATTTGGGCTGGATAATCCCCAGATTGAAGTCAACGAGATTGAAACTCCAGAGCTTAGTGCCCGTGTGATGGCGTCGCGTTTAGCATCTGCACTTGAGAGGGGGATTCACTTTAGGAGGGCTGCGTATTCTATTATGAGGAGAGTTATGGCGGCTGGTGCAAAGGGCGTCGAAATAAAGATTAGTGGAAAACTCACAAGCCAACGTGCAAAATATCAAAAGTTCAGAGACGGATTTGTCTCAAAAACAGGAGAGCCTGCAGTTCAATTCGTCGATGATGCCGTGGCTCACTCTCTGAGTAAGCCGGGAATAACCGGAGTGCATGTTAAGATAATGCTTCCTAATGCGCGCCTCCCTGATGACATAGAAATCTTGGAGCCAGAGTCCCAAGATGTCAGTCTAAAAGAGGAAAAGGAAGGGGGGGAGAAAGAGGAGGCTTAAAGACCACCTAAAATGAAAGTTGGGAGAAGGTTATGCCTATAGTTAGAATAAAGGATATAAGAAAATGGAATATGGAAGAGATGGAAAAAAAATTGGAAGAGTATAGATCAGAGCTATTAGAACAGAGGGCTTTACAAGCCTCAGGCGGGGCTATTGAAAATCCCGGCAGAATTAAAGAAATTAGAAAAACAATAGCAAGAATTCTTACTGTCATTAATGAACGTAAAAAAGGTTCTAAAACAGAAGAATAGCTACTGTTATAAATGTAACACGTTAAACAAAAAAATATGAAACTTACTAGAAATAGAATGAAAATAACTAAGGAAAACATAATATGCCATGAATTAATAGGGTTGCCAGTCAAAGTCACTAAAAGTGCACATAAAGGTTACCTAATAAGCGGAACGGTGATAGATGAAACAAAGAATATGATTATAATTGAAGGTAATGGAATCAAAAAAATTCCGAAAAATGTGTCCACATTTGAATTCACATCCCCCAATGGTGTTAAAGTAGAGGTTGAAGGCAAAGAAATAATCGGACGACCTGAAGATCGCATTAAAAATGTTTATAAAATTAAAAAAATACGCAAATCTTTTAAATAGTCTCGAAAAATTTGTTCACCTGTAAAAGAAACAAATGTTAAACTATTATGTTATTTATGATGCTACAAAAAAGAGAATTCCGAATAGAGAGGAACAATAATGACTAGAAATATTGGAGTCGAAGTTACTCCCCCCAAAACTAAATGTGAGGATAAACTTTGCCCCTTCCACGGGAACTTGCCAGTCCGTGGAAGGATATTTGAGGGCGTAGTCACAAGCAATAAGATGGAAAATACAGCAATAGTTAGACGTGATTATCTTTGGTATGTTAAAAAATATAAGAGATATGAACGTAGACACTCGTTAACTCCTGCTCATAATCCTCCCTGTATCGATGCTCAGGTCGGGGATTTGGTTAAAATTATGGAGTGTCGTCGATTAAGTAAAACAGTAGCATTTGTAATTATAGAAAAAAAGAAGGGAAAATAAATGCCTAAAAGAGGTCGCGGGAAAGTAGGTGCATTATTTATTCCAAAAATGTCCAGAGGACTAAATGTGGGTGCCAAGGTAGCGTGTACCGACAACTCTGGTGCAAAAATAGTGGAGATAGTCTCGGTAATTGGGTATAAGGGGCGACTTAATAGACTGGCTTCCGCAACAGTTGGAGACATGGCAGTGGTTTCGGTAAAGTCTGGAACTCCCGAAATGCGGAGGCAAGTGCTAAGAGCAATAATTGTGAGACAGAAGAAACCTTTCCGTAGACCTAACGGTTACTGGATCCAATTCGAAGATAACGCAGCTGTGATAACTAATCCAGAAGGGCAGCCTAAGGGAACAGAAATTAGAGGACCGATTGCAAAAGAAGCTGCTGAACGTTGGTCACGATTGGCTAGCGTTGCAACAACCATTATTTAAATTTTAGGAAGTAGGACTATGAAATCGACAAAACCCAGAACTCAAAGAAAAAGAATGTATACAGCGCCGTTACATAGGAGAAGAAAAATGATTAGTGCAGCCTTAACTCCGGATTTGAAAGCTAAATACGGGATAAGATCTATGCCTATTCGTAAAGGAGACGAAGTTGTGGTTATAACTGGTTCATTCTCTGGTTTGGAAGGTAAAGTGGAAAAAGTGGACACCAAAAACTACGTTTTACATGTGGAAAATGCCACTGTAGAAAAGGCTGATGGTACCACAGTATTTTATCCCATACATCCTTCTAATGTGATGATTGGCAAACTTAAACTCGACGACAAAAGGCGAAAAGAGATTATTAAGAGAAAAACGGGAGCTGCGGAGGTCGATTAACTTTGGGTAAAATGGGAGAAAGAAAACAGATCAAAAGAATATCTGCGCCAAAAATTTGGCCAATTCCCAGAAAGGAATATAAGTGGACTGTTAAACCTAGGCCTGGCCCACATGGCACTGAAGAGAGTTTACCACTTCTATTACTCATACGCGATATTCTAAAATATAGTTACACCACCCGTGAAACGAAACACATCCTCTCAGAGGGAAACGTTAAAGTCGATGGGGTGGTCAGAACCGACTACAAGTTTCCCGTGGGCTTAATGGATGTCGTCGAAATTTCAAAAGTAAACCAGTTTTATCGTATACTACCCATACCCAGAAAAGGGTTGAAACCCATACCCATCAAAAAAGAGGAAGCCTCCTATAAACTGTGCCAAATAAAAAATAAAGTGTCAGTAAAGGGGGGCCATCTGCAAATAAACTTACATGATGGAAGAAATATTTTATTCCGAATCGAAGATCCTAAAATTTCCCCGAAGGAAATTGTTCCCTATAATACTAAAGATACGTTGAAGATATCTATCCCAAATCAAGAAATATTGGGGCATATTCCTTTCAAGGAGAATAACTTGGCTATAGTCATCGATGGCAAGAATATGGGGTTTTATGGTAAAATTAGGGAAATTATACCGCGTTTCGGGCCTCACGCAAGTGTGGTTTCACTTGAAGCTCCTGACGGTACCATCTTCGAAACCGCTTTGGAGTACGTCTTTCCCATAGGACAAAACGAACCTGAAATCCAACTTGAGGAAAAAGTATTGGAGAGTTGATTCTTTGAGTAGCGAGTCAATCGATAAAGAATACTATCTAAATTATTGGAATGAAAACCCTATGAGAAGACCCCGAATTGAGAAAGTAGTGGTCAATTTCGGCGTCGGTGCAAGCGGGGAAAAACTAGTGAAGGCCATGAATGTATTGGAAAGCTTAACTGGGCAGAAACCGGTTCAAGGCATTTCTAAGAGGACTATTCGTGACTGGGGGATAAGGAAGGGGGAACCCATATCTTGTAAAGTGACTCTTAGAGGAGAAAAGGCTCACGACTTTTTAAGAAGAGCTTTAGAGGTTGTTGAAATGCGGCTTGACCCCGATTCAATAGATGAGCGTGGAAATTTCTCGTTTGGGATTCGGGAACACATAGAGATTCCAGGGGTTCGTTATGATCCGCAACTAGGTATTTTTGGTATGGATGTCTGTGTCACAATGGAGCGCCCCGGGTATAGAATCAGGAGGAGAAGAAAGGCGCGTAAAAGTATACCCCGTTCGCATCAAATTACAAAAGAAGAAACAATAGTTTTTATGGAAGAGGAGTTTGGTGTGTCATTTAAAAAAGAAGTAGAGGAGTGACAATCACTATATGTCAAAGAAAAAATTTGGTAAAGGTAGCCGAAGTTGTAAGGTTTGTGGTACCCATAGGGCAGTTATAAGACGCTATAACTTGTACATCTGCAGAAGATGTTTCAGAGAGAAGGCGGCGAAAATTGGTTTCAAGAAATATAATTAAATATTGAGGTGGGAATCTTGGCTAGGAATGATCCACTTGCTGACGCCCTCTGCAGTATAAATAACAGTGAGAATGTGGGTAAGAGAGAAGTAATTATTAATATCGCTTCTAAACTTATTGGGAATATCCTTAGAGTGATGCAAAAGCATGGATACATAGGGGAGTTTGAATACATAGACGATGGGCGTGCAGGTAAATTTAGAGTGCAATTGCTTGGAAGAATAAACAAGTGTGGAGTAATAAAACCGCGATATCCTGTTAAAAACAAAAACTTCGAAGAAGTTGAGAAACAGTATCTACCCGCCCCAGACTTCGGGGTATTGATAGTTTCAACTCCCTATGGTGTGATATCTCATCACGAGGCAAAAGCTAAAAAAACAGGCGGTAGACTAATAGCGTACGTGTATTAGAGAGAAAATCAAGTGTAGGGTTATTTGGTTTTTGAATCCCTTTCTAGAAAAATTTATACAGGATAACTTTTTCATAATGAACAATCAATATGGAAAAGGGTTAAGTTGTTTTTATGCTCCCTTTAGCTTGTTCTTTCTTTCACATCATAGATGGCAGTTTTCCCTGATGTTTTAGTAATAATTGAGATAGTAAACAGTGTGACAACTTTTTGAATTAAAGTATTTTCCACAGAAGCTCGTCGCCAAGATATTTTCTGTACACGTAGATACCGTCACCGAAAACCCTAGGATCCTTTTTCTTGATTTTGGTTGCTTTTTGAATTCTAGCCGCAGCTTGACCCACCTTTTCTTTGTCTACGCTTTCTAGAATAACATTGTCTCCCTTAATTTGGACATCTACTCCTGAGGGGATCTCTGCTTTTCGGGCGCTTCTTTCACCTAAAAAGTTTTTTATGAGCAGTATCTTTTTAGCTGGGTCGTACTCTACGGATATTGGGAAGTGGGCATATACGATTTTCATTTCGTACCTAAATTTGCGTGTAACCCCCTCTATCATATTTGTTATGTGGCTCTTTAATGTGCCAAGTAGTGACAATTTCTTCTTGTCTGGGTAGTACGTGTCCAAAATAATCCTATTATTCGTTTTAGAAATTCTGATATTTTTGGCATGTGAAAAATCTTTGCTAAGAGAACCCAATGGACCACTTACATCCACAACCATGCCTTTTACTTCGACTTGAACGTTATCCGGAATTTTTACTTCCAGCTTTGAGTAAGCCGTTTTGGCCATATTTTTTCCTTCCTTGGATTTTTATGGAAATCATCTGTGATGATTTTCCTATTATTAACCCAATTGTTGGTTCCTGGCTTTAAGACCGCCGAGTAATTGTAATAATAGACAAAAAGCCTACAACGTTTAAATTAATATTTGTTACGGATAATAAAAGACATTTAAAGTATGGGCTCCTTAGGTTTTCAATAAAAACTTGCATATAGACTTCATTAGAAGTTGACCTTCGAATTTACAGTATTTAGTATTTGTTTAAGATTGATGTTACTTAACTATTCTTTCACTCCACTCCTCAGCCATTCTAATAAGCTCATTTGTTGCGCTTCGATCTAGTTTGGCGCTCCCCTTACCCCTTAATTGTTTTGCAATCTTCGTCATTTCATAAAAGGCAGGATTGGAAGGATAACGGGCTTGCAGTGTATCTCTCACCTCTTCTAGTTTGCTTGCAATGTCTGCCGCAGTTGATCTTTTCTCTAAGGCTTCAATCAGGGGTGAGAACGCGCTTGCAGGGCCTCTCAACCCCGCTCTTGCGTGAACGACAGCGGGTGATGCTACATCTTGCTCAGCTGGAGCTGCGAAGGCTGGCGAAGTAGCTGCAACTCCTGCTGGTATAGATTGAATGGCCTCCTTCAAACTCTTTAGGTCTTCTTGTAAGAGACTTCGTAATTGCTGTGGGACTGCGGCTTGTAGGTTTTGGATGCTTGTTTGTATAGCTTGTATGTTTGCTTGAATACTTGAAATATTATTTTTAACTTCGTTGAAAACAGAGGCTACAACTTTTGCAAAATCATCCATTATACTTTTGAGTGCAGACAGTTCTTCGTAAATTCTCAAGGTATTAACCTTTTCTTCTCCCATGACCGGGCCTCCTAAACTTAGGATATACTCTCTTCAATAAATTCCATTAGGTAAATGGTCTAAACTCCTTTTTCAGGTTTCCTAATGGACTTTGGAAAGAGTAATTTGCTTTATTTATTGATTTCGAAGTATATAAATTGTGTATTTCAGTAACACAGTGTGAGTACTTGAATTGCATATTATCCACATTTGTGGTGAGAAATCGACAGGGGGAACTGTCTCATATCTGATAAGGCTTATGGGAGACACTATGTTCCTCGTTAGTGAATGGGGGTGATTAGGGTTATGCGGTCTAGTCTGAAGGTTCGCTTCCTGTTCTTCAGGTAGCAGTAGGCTTCAACGTACTGTTCCCTACGTCTTCTGCCG
>Ga0136652_1001316_pt1 | contig 10652 bp, 8 predicted proteins | sample ConPoolayeEmetaG_FD_94864 | JGI IMG/M metagenome (GOLD analysis project Ga0136652, IMG submission 94864) | Hot spring microbial mat communities from California, USA to study Microbial Dark Matter (Phase II) - Cone Pool mat layer E metaG... ...
AAATGTATCTTTACTACCCACACCCCTGTCCCTGCTGGTCACGATCAGTTTTCTATGGATTTGGTGAATCAAGTTCTTGGATATCGTGAGGCTTTTTTAAAAATGAAAGATATTTTTTGTTGTGACGGACTTCTCAACATGACCTATCTTGCTCTCAATCTAAGTGGCTATATTAATGGAGTGGCAAAGAAACACAGTGAGGTCTCAAGATTGATGTTTGCAGGTTATACCATTGACGCAATCACCAATGGAGTTCATGTAGCCACTTGGGTCTCTCCACCCTTTGAAAAACTTTATGATCGTTACATTCCTGAATGGAGACAGGATAATTTTAGCCTCAGGTATGCATTAAGTATTCCAAAAGAAGAAATATGGGGAGCTCATCTGGAGGCAAAGAAGAGATTGGTTGATCGGGTAAACAGAGAAGCAGGTGCCGAAATGGAAGTGGATGGGTTCACGATAGGATTTGCAAGACGGGCTACCCCCTATAAAAGAGGAGATCTCATCTTTACAGACCTTCAACGCCTTAAGCGTATTGCTTCAAATGTGGGCCCTTTTCAGATGGTTTTTGCTGGAAAGGCGCATCCCAAGGATGAGGGAGGAAAGGAATTAATCAGGCGGATTATTCATGCAAAAGATCAGTTGAAATCCAATATCAAGATAGCCTATCTTGAGAATTACGATATGGAACTTGGGAAGATAATTACCTCAGGGGTTGATTTATGGCTCAATACTCCCCAGCCTCCCATGGAGGCCTCCGGGACAAGTGGAATGAAGGCCGCACTCAATGGCGTGCCGAGCCTGAGTGTTCTCGACGGGTGGTGGATCGAAGGCCATATTGAGGGGGTCACCGGTTGGTCAATCGGGGAACACAGACCAAAACAAGGAGAAAGCGGGAATGCCCTAAAAGATGCTCAATCTATATATGATAAGTTAGAGCAAATCATTCTCCCTATGTTCCACAATAACCGGGATGGCTTTATCGAAGTGATGCGTAATGCCATTGCCATCAATGGTTCGTTTTTCAACACCCACCGAATGATGCAAGAGTATGTGCTGAAGGCCTACTTTCGATGAATGAAGAGGGTTAGAAATGAAGATTTTACTAAAAAGTTTTGTTGACTTTTACAGAGATGATGGCCCAATGCTTGCCGGAGCTATCTCGTGCTTCTTTATGATGGCTTTTATCCCATTTTTTCTCTTTTTGGTTTCAATCTTTGGATACATTCTCGGCCAACACAACCATTTTCACAAATTTTTCCTCTCTCAGGTCGTAGGTCTCTTCCCGCAGGTCACCCATCAAATCACAAGAGAACTCCAGTCAATCATCCTTCACAGAGAAATTGGCATCGTTACCCTATTGATCTACGGTATCTTTTCCTATCAGCTTTATGTTTCCCTTGAAACAGCCGTCCACCAAATCTTCAAGGTTAAAATAAAGAGGTCACTGATCTTCTCCGGGTTGATTGCTCTTCTGACGGTCACCTTGCTCATTGCCTTTACGATGCTCTCCTTCGGAGCCACGGCGATGATCTCCGTGCTGGGAAATCTTCGAGAATATTTTCCCGGATTGAAGCTTGGAATGGTCATGCGCCTTTTCTCCCGATTTTTACTTCCTGCTCTTCTTGTGTTTCTGTTCACCACAGTACTTTACATGCTTTTGCCCAGGAGGAAGGTTCTGCTTCGTGACGCCCTTTGGGGTGGTCTCTTCACAGCCGCCTTTTTTGAAGCGGCCAAACATTTGTTCACTTTTTATATAACGGTAAAGATTTCGCGGCTCGGGGCCATTTATGGCTCCCTTACGGCCATCGTCACATTTCTAATGTGGCTTTTCTACTCCTCCAGCATCTTCCTGGTAGGAGCGGAACTGGTCTGGAACCTCGGAAACCGGAGAGGAAAGTGAGAAAAAAGCTCCCGCTTACGTTTGAGGAGGTCGAACCTGAGCCATGGAGCCTGAATTGATCAACTCAAGAATCGAAAGGCTGATCAAAGAGCAAAAATGGCATGAACTGAGGCAATTTCTGGCAAACTGGTCTGCCCCGGACATTGCAGAGCTGTTGCTTCATCTCGAAAAACGTGAGCGCGCTCTAATCTTCCGTTTGTTGCCGCGCCCCTTATCATCGGAAGTTTTTTCTTACTTAGAGTCGAAACAGAAAGATGAATTACTGAGAGATATGACGGATGAGGAGATACGCCAACTCTTAGCCAATCTATCTCCTGATGATCGCACCCAATTTTTGGAGGAACTTCCGGGTCAGGCGACCCAGCGGTTGCTGAATCTCCTGAGCTCCGAAGATCGAAGGGAAACGCTTCAGCTCTTAGGTTATCCCGAAGAGAGCGTCGGGAGGCTGATGACCCCCAACTATGTGGCTGTGCGTCCTGGCTGGAGAGTCGGGGAGGCCCTCGAACACATCCGCAACAAAGGCAGGGATAGCGAGACCATCAATCAGATCTATGTAGTGGATCCTTCCTGGAAACTGATCGATGCCCTGGAATTGCGTCGATTTATTCTAGCCAAACCTGACCTGACGGTCGAGCAGATCATGGATTATAAATTTGTCAGCATTTCCGCTTTTGAGGATCGTGAGAAGGCTGTCCAGATGATCCAGCATTATGATTTGGATGCGTTGCCGGTGGTCGATTCGGAGGGCATCCTGCTGGGGATCGTCACCGTCGATGATGTGATGGACGTGGCCCAGGAAGAAGCTACCGAAGATTTCCACCGAGTCGCAGCCGTGGCCCCCCTTAGAATGAGTTACCGGGAATCCAGCATTGGGGCGCTCTACCGCAAAAGGGTTCTCTGGCTAACGGCATTACTGGGTGTGAATCTTGTCTCGTCAGGAGTGATTGCGGCTTTTGAAGAGACCCTCGCTACCCAAATCGCTTTGGTATTTTTTATTCCGCTTCTCATTGACACCGCAGGGAATGCCGGGTCGCAATCCGCCACGTTGATGATCCGGGCTATCGCAACTGGTGATATCGCGTTGGATCGATGGTTTTGGGCCATCAGCAGAGAATTGGCGATCGGTCTCCTCTTAGGCGTCACCATGGGAATGGCAAGCTGGGCTCTCGGCTTATATAGAGGGGGATGGGAGATTGGAATGGTGGTAAGTCTGGCGATGATTTCCGTAGTCATTTTTGCTAATATGATAGGGGCCATACTTCCACTCCTGCTAACACGCCTTGGTTTAGACCCCGCCGTGGCAAGCAGTCCTCTCATTACCTCTGTTGCGGATGTGGCCGGTTTGATCATCTACTTTTCGATTGCCACGAGAGTGTTGAGAATATGGGGGTGAATCAGAGATGTCAATAAACCGGTTTTATTTCGTTACGCTGATCGTTTTGGTCTTTCTCCTTGGCTACCTGAACTACCAGGTCTGGAAGCCTTTTTTGACTCCCATTGCGTGGGCGATCGTCCTTTCAATTCTTTTCTATCCCTTATATGCCTTTCTTCTCAAGCTCCTCCGCCAAAGGGCGGCCACTTCCGCTCTCGTTCTCTGTTTGGTCCTGACCCTCATCCTGGGACCCCTCTCATATCTCACTTTTCTACTGGTCAAGGAAATAAAGACCCTGTCAGAAACCATGACCAGTGGAAAGCTTGATGCGATCAAGAATTTGGTCCAGTACCCAAGTGTAATGGCTGCCATTGAGAAGGTGACCTCCCTGCTGAACATTCGTGTTCATGAGGTTGACCAAGCGGTGATGGATCAGATCTCCCAATTGGGAAAGGAGTTGATCGGAGGACTAACCAGAGGAATCCGTGAGATTCTCACAGTGGCCTTTCATTTCATCATCATGGCTTTTTCGATTTTTTTCTTCCTGAAAGATGGACCTACCCTCTTCAAAAAAGTTCGAGAATATCTTCCCTTTTCTGAAAATCAGAAAGAGAGATTGGAGCAACGGGTCAGGGATTTGATCATCTCGACGATTTATGGAGGGGTGATTGTCGCCATGGTTCAGGGAACTCTCGGAGGGATTGCCTTTGCGATTGTGGGGATCACCTCGCCCATCCTGTGGGGGGCGATGATGGCCCTTGCTTCTTTTTTACCCGTAGTCGGTCCCTTTATTATATGGGTTCCTGCAAGCATTTATTTATTAGTAGAAGGAGCCATTTTCAGGGGAATATTGCTGGCTGTGATGGGAACCTTCGGGATCAGTCTGGTTGATAATCTATTAAGGCCTCTGATCATCGGCAACAGAACGAAAATGCCCTTTCTCGCCATTTTTTTCAGTGTGCTGGGAGGGATCAGGTTATTCGGAATCATAGGATTTGTTATGGGTCCGATGGTGTTAGTCCTTTTTTTATCGGTCATTGAGATATTCAGAAGCATGGAGGAATCGAGCCATGCGTAACAAGCAGAACTATTACACCGCTACCATCGTTTCATCCACGCTCCTGATCACTTACCTTCACCATTCTGTTTTTCGAGAACAATCTCCCTATATTATTCTTGAAGAATTGTATTATATTCCACTTCTCATTGGCGTCCTGGGTTTTGGGTTAAAAGGAGCCTTCTTGACTTACCTATTCGTTTCAGCATGTTATTTACCTTATTTTTTTGGGAGCTGGACGATAACGTTTTTGGATCTATTAGATCGCCTCTTGCACCTCTTGTTTTCAGGGTTATTTGTATTTTTGGCTGTTTTCCTGATCGATCGAGAAAGAAAGAATCAGAGGAAATCAGAAATTAACCGATACCTTACTGGACTTGGCCATGCCGCTGTATCTCTTGTCCATGATATCAAAAATCCTTTGATTACCATTTTGGGATTTGCCAAGCGTATTAAGGAGGGGAAAACAAATATAGATACAGCGATCCAGATGATCATCAGTTCAGCCGAAAGCATGCAAAAGATTGTCAACGGGTCGCTTGATTTCGCCAAACCTTTGGAACTGGAATTAAGAGAGGAGGATATTGTAAAGATTGTTCATCAAGCACGCCACTCATGTAAGCCAAAGGCTGAAGAAAAGGGGGTGACCTTGGTCATGAATACCCCCGAACATGCTATCCTTGTTCCTGTTAATAGGCTCTATATGGAAAGAGCGATGACCAATCTCATTGATAATGCCATTGAAGCTTCGTCCAATAGCCAGAGAATTATCATTACAACACGGAGTGAAAAAAACCAGGTGGTGATCAAGCTTAGAGATTATGGTTCAGGAATGGATCAAGAAACTCTCGAAAATATCTTTGTTCCCTTCTATTCAAGAAAGAATGGTGGCACTGGTCTCGGGATGGCCATCGTCAAAAAAATTATTGATGGGCACAATGGAAAGATCCAGGTAAGGAGCCGACCTGGTCGCGGCACAGAAGTCATGATTGAATTACCTAACCAAAAGAAGGAGGAGAACATATGAACAGTTCATCCTTAAGAGGGGCTTGGAAAATTGCAACAGTAATGGGAATTCCTATACGAATTCACTTTTCTTGGCTGATTGTTTTTGGACTGATCACCTGGCTCTTATCTTCTCGATATTTTCCACAGGTCACTCCGGATCTGCCTTTCGTTTCTTATTGGGTCAGTGGGGTGATGGCTGCACTGCTTCTTTTTACCTCTGTAGCTTTCCATGAGCTTGCTCACTCCTGGGTAGCCCAAAGATATAGGCTCAAGATCGAAAGCATTACCCTCTTCATCTTTGGAGGAGTGGCTCAACTTAAGGGGGAGCCTCCTCATCCCCGGGCAGAGTTCTGGATTGCCGTGGCTGGTCCCCTTTCCAGTTTTTTTCTTTCTGCCCTCTTTTTCTTTCTAATGATGAATACGGAGGGAGGCACGAAAGCCCTCTTTTCTTATTTAACGAGACTCAATTTAATCCTTGGAATCTTTAATCTCATTCCTGGGTTTCCCATGGATGGAGGAAGGGTGCTTCGTTCGATCATCTGGGGAAAGAAGAAAGACTATTTTTATGCCACCCAGAAGGCTTCTTCGGTAGGAAGAGGGATTGCACTGTTCATGATCTTTTTCGGTCTATTTTCGATCTTTACGGGAGGCTCCGGTGGGATATGGTTGATATTTATTGGTTGGTTTCTTTACAGCGCAGCCCAGGCCAGTTATCAACAGGCAACCCTTCAAGAGATTCTTTCAGGGATAAAAGTCAAAGATATTATGGTCAGGGAGATGCAGACCCTTGATCCAACGATGTCTCTGGATGAGGTCGTGGATCACTATTTTCTTAAATATGGATATGGGGGATTCCCGGTGATGGATCGGGGAAGGTTCCTGGGTATTCTAACTTTGAAGGAAGTGAAGAATGTTCCGAGGCAGGATTGGGAGAGAGTAAAGGTTTCGGATGTCTATGTTCCCCATGAGAGACGGTGGGAAGTTTCTCCGGAGGCTGATGTGATGAAGGCCCTTGAATTGATGATCAAAGAGGATAAGGGTCGAATTGCGGTTACCGAGAAAGACAAGATCATAGGACTCATCACAAGAAACGGGATCGCAAGATATGTTCAGATTAAGGGAAGATAGACTCCTATCCCCAAGATTAAAGAAGAGAGGATAATAAGACTTATGAGTTTAATTGAACTGGCAGAGGATGAACGAGGCGGGAAAAGGAAAGCGTCCTCCTGAATTTCTATCGACCCATCCTGCCCCGGAAACACGGATCAGAGAGCTTCAATCGTTTATTCCCGAGGCGATGAAACATTACAGAGCAGAATGAGATTCTTGAGACAAATATATAAGGTCTTAACTGATGAAATTGAATTAAAGATTTCACACTAAAAGAGAAGAATATTATGAAATTACTTGAAAAAATCTTGGTGGGGGTGAATTTTGAATCTCATTCTGAAGATACCCTCCGTATGGCACTTGTATTGGCCCAAAAATTCAATTCGGAAATCATACTTCTTCATGTGATTCCCGAGTTGAAAGGATATAAGATTCCCAGAGATCAAATACGAAAAAGAGTAATTGATAGAATGACAGACCTTGAAATGAATCTAAAAAAGGAAGGTATTGCTTCAGTTGAAACAATCGTACGTTTTGGGAATGCCTATGAAAGGATTATTGAGTATGCAGATGAATTGGATGTTAATCTCATTGTGGTTGGCTCTGGCGATAAGGAGAAAAAGTTTCCATTGAGTGTGATAGCGGAGAGAATATTGATTCAAGCAAATCAGCCTGTTTTGGTGGTAAAACGAGGGTTCCGGCCTTCTATTAAGAGGATCCTTTGCCCTATAGACTTTTCAGAAACTTCACGTCGAGCTCTTGGGAATAGCATCCATCTCTCAAAATCGTTTGGAGCCCATTTGACTGTGTTAAGCGTCTTTGAACCACTCCTGAGCGACTATTTTGGTATAGGTCTGACACCGGGCGAGTCAAAAGAGAAACTCCTGATCCAACGTCAGCAACAATCTTTTGATAGGTTTCTTCGGGGATTTCAGTTTGAAAATATTTCATGGAATAAGGTTATCCGAAGGGGAAAGCCTCATGAAGAAATTCTTCGTATGAATAAAGAGTCCAGACCCGACTTACTTATCATGGGTTCATCAGGTAAAACGGGTTTCACTCGAATGTTGATGGGAAGTACTACGGAGAAGGTGCTTCGGGAAATGCCTTGTTCTGTGATAACCCTCAAAGAAAAGCATCTCTTTCAATTTCCTCTCCAAAAGGAGGTCATCGACATTGAAACGCATTTTGAAAGGGGAAAAGAACTTCTTAACAAACAATTAACAGAAGGGGCTATTGCTCAGTTTGAGCATTGTCTCAGGAAGGATCCCTTTTACATCCCGGCATGGGAAGCCATGGCCGATGCCTACTTACATATGGGCCATAAAAAGAAGGCAAAAAGATGTAAGGAAATGGCTGAATATATACGTCAACACCTCTGGGAAAATTATAAGGAAGAGGATGGGCAATAACTATCCTAATCTCGTTGAAAGATGAAATGGGCAGATCCAGGCTTCAAAGGCAAGAAAAAAGATGACCCGACTATTTGTGAACGGTTTGAATCCCAATTTATATAGATATTAACGGGATATTCTTTCAGGTATTTTTCGAGAAGTCTAAAAGAAGATTCATCCCGACATAAAGACCAAAACGATGATTAATGTCGAATACATTTTCGTTGGGGCTGCTTTTCTTTTGCTCCTGAGCATTATCGCCAGCAAGACTTCAGGGAGGGTTGGAGTCCCTGCTCTCCTTTTCTTTCTAATCATCGGAATGCTTGCCGGGTCGGAAGGTATTGGAGGAATCGATTTCGACGACCCATGGTTGGCTCAATCTCTCGGCGTATTGGCGTTGGCTTTTATCCTTTTTTCAGGCGGACTGGACACGGATTGGAGGATTGTGAAACCAGTCCTTTGGAAAGGAATAGCCCTATCCACCCTGGGGGTTCTGGGAACAGCCTGCTTGGTGGGATGGTTTTCGGCAACGGTTCTCAATCTATCTTTATTCGAGGGATTTTTACTCGGCGCCATTGTTTCCTCAACTGATGCCGCAGCTGTTTTTGCCGTATTAAGGTCAAAGAGAGTGAGCCTTAAGGATCCCATAAAACCACTTCTGGAGTTGGAATCCGGCAGCAATGACCCGATGGCCGTTTTCCTGACAATTGGTTTTATCCATCTGCTCACTCACGTCGAAGCTTCCCTGGCCGATTTCATTCCGATGTTTTTCTCCCAGATGGTCGTGGGCGCAGCTTTGGGCTATGGAGGAGGACGTGCTGCTATTTTTGTGATTAACCACTTGCGGCTTGAGTATGAGGGGCTTTATTCCGTTTATACATTGACAGTGGTTTTGCTTACATATGGGGCGGCCGTATCTCTTGGAGGGAATGGATTTCTTGCGGTCTATCTCACAGGGCTGGTCATGGGAAACAGCAACTTCATTCACAAGAGGAGCATCATGCGATTCCATGACGGCCTTGCCTGGCTTATGCAAATTGCCATGTTCCTGACCTTAGGGTTACTGGTCTTCCCCTCCCGTCTCCTCCCGATTGCAGGAGTCAGTATACTGGTTTCTCTCTTTCTGATGTTCGTTGCCCGCCCCGTCAGCGTTCTGACCATTCTCCTTTTGGCTAAGATGAGTTTTCGAGAAAAGACGATGGTGTCCTGGGTGGGCCTGCGGGGTGCCGTCCCAATTGTATTAGCTACCTTCCCTCTCCTTGCCAAGCTTCCCAATGCAGGGATGATCTTTGACATCGTTTTTTTCATTGTTCTTACCTCCGTACTTATGCAGGGAACTTCGATCCCGATGATTGCAAGGTGGCTAAAGGTGGATGTTCCTCTTCCTCCGAAGCCTCAGGTTCCCGTCGAGATCGGACCTACATGCAATCTGAAGAATGAGTTGGTCGAGATCACAATCTCCCCGGACTCAACTGCGGTGGGAAAACAGATTGTGGAGCTCGGACTGCCCCCAGGAACATTGATCGTTTTAATTAGCAGGGATGGAGAGTGTTTTGCTCCTGGGGGAGGAACGGTTCTTGCTGAGAATGATGCTCTTCTTTTGTTCGCTGAAAAAGCAGACATAACGAGAGTCCGTTCGATTTTCGAAGGATCTTCATTGTAACATTCCTCGGGCCCGTGACTCTCTTGAAGTTGGTTCACCAGGATAGGTTTGGATATGTCAAAGATGAAGGTCATTGGTTATGGATTTATTTTTTTCTTTTTTTTGAACACCTCTTTTCTAATTGCTGAAGAAGTTTCACAAGTCGAACCTCTTTTAGAAGCCGAAGATCCCGTGCAGATCCTTGTCTTTGGGGTCAAAGGAGAAGAGCTAAAAAACGTTCGGGCGATGCTCAAGATTCCAAGCGGATTGGTCACTGGAGGAGAGGTGGACAGGCTCTGGTTGGAACGTTTCAAGAACCAGATACCTGAAAGAGTTCGCCTCGCCCTCGAACCTTTTGGCTACTACCATGTGAAGACAGAAGTTTCTCTTGAGATGGTTGAGGAGGAGAAATACAAAATCAAGGTTGAAATTGAACCTGGCAGGCCTGTAAGGGTAACTTCTGTGAATGTATCTATCAAAGGTCCTGGTGCAGAAGAGAAAGCTTTGAGAAGATTATTAGAGGCCTTTCCATTAAAAAAAGGCGACGTTCTGCATCACCCCAAATATGAGGAGGCAAAAGGAGCCCTAAGAACAGAGGCCTTGAATTTAGGTTACCTCGATGCAGATTATTCAATCCATGTGATTCGAGTTTCTCAATTGGAATATAGCGCTGAGATTGAGCTGACCCTTGAAACAGGTCCTCGATACTATTTCGGGGAGATAATCCTGGAGGGGGCGCCAGAGTACCCGGAAAGTTTTTTAATGCGATACGTTGCCTTTCGATCTGGAGAAGCCTTTTCTTATCCGAAAATCTTTCAATCCCAGATCAATCTTAACAATTCGGATCGCTTTGAAGAGGTTCTCCTGCTTGCAGAAAAGGAGAGGGCAAAAGACGATTACATTCCGATAAGGGTCAAACTGGTACCTTCCCCGTCTAAGAGGTTGAGGTTGGGGGTTGGTTATAGCACGGATTCAGGAGCAAGAATAACCGGAAACTACCAAGATTTGAATTTTAACCATTGGGGTCACGAATTACACGTTCAAACCAATGTCTCCCAGCGTTTTCAAAATTTTATCGCGCGTTATGTCATGCCCGGCCTTTCCGACCTGGATAGTTATACAGCATTTAAAGGTGGAATAGAGTATGAGCAGGTCAAGACTTATGA
>Ga0136652_1001320_pt1 | contig 10619 bp, 12 predicted proteins | sample ConPoolayeEmetaG_FD_94864 | JGI IMG/M metagenome (GOLD analysis project Ga0136652, IMG submission 94864) | Hot spring microbial mat communities from California, USA to study Microbial Dark Matter (Phase II) - Cone Pool mat layer E metaG... ...
AAGAGAAATAGGATTGAGTTCTGACCGTTCATTGAGAAGCTGGTCGCTTGCTCCATAAACACTACAGGTTGAAGCAAAGATGAAGCGCTGGACTCCGATAGCGCGAGAAGCTTCAGCAATCATGCGAGTAGCCGCTAAATTTATTTCTAAAGTAAGCTTTTCATTTAAGGAACATGCCGGGTCCCCCACGAGAGCTCCCAGGTGGACGACAGCATCGGCAAACTGCAATGACCGAATCACGGTTTCAATATTGCGCAAATCTCCATGAACAAGCTCAAAGTGATGGCGACCATATAGCTCACGGATGCTATCATCCCCATAGATCAAAGCGTCTAAGACAGTAACGCGATAACCTCGCTCAAGTAATTTTCTTATTAAGATTGATCCAATATAGCCGGCCCCGCCGATAACAGAAACGTTACAAATAGGACGCCTGTTAGGCTTGCCCCAAATCGGGGCTTCAACCCAGGTGGCTCGGCGCCACAAAGCAGACCAGACCCGTAATCCGCCAATCAGAATTATGCTAAAAACCCAGCTGCTCACAAGAACGCTTCGAGGAAAAGGAGTCAAAGGCGGCAGAAAATAAGAGAAGAAGCCAAATAAAAGATAGCTTATACTAACAGCCTGAAATATAAGAAGCGCTTTATATCGACTCCGGTAGGCGCGGCCATAAGTATAAAATCCGCTCAAATAAAAAATAATTATGCAAATAAAGGTCAGTAACCAGGCAGAGTTGCGATAGGCGAGAATAGATTCTTTTAATAATTTGGCATAGAAGGCTATAGAAGCCTCAGGCTTCTGATTATAAATCGCGAAAAGAAACAAAAAACGAAAAAGAAAAGCGGCTATCAATGATATGTTAATCATTACAACATCAGCTATAATTCTTTCAAGCATTTCTAATGTGAGGCGCTTATAAAACTTCATGTTAACCGCCTTAAATCGTCATTCCTTTTTTTGTAAATAAAATCCCACTTCATCAGCGTAAGCATGAATGCGCTCTATCGCCGTACAGATACCATCAACGGTTGATTCGTCCATATGCGAATAAATAGGTAGGCTAATAATGCGCGCCGCAACCCAATTAGTTACCGATAGACGGCCTTCATAAATATTTTGCAAATGGCGATAAGTTTTGTGAGTATGAACTGGAGGATCATGATACTTCCGCGTCTCTATATTCTCTGCTTGTAATGCCTGAGCTAATAGATCTCTTGTCAGACCAAACTTCTCTTCATCCACTAACACAGAGAGGTCTTTATATGAACATCTATTGCCTGGGCGAATAGTCTGCAAAGTTATTCCAGGTATTCGGTTTAATCTTTCTCGGAATAAATTAACTATATTGTTTCTCCGGAGAGCATTCTCCTCTAGCATCTCAAGACTTTTGAGGCCTAGAATAGCATTAAATTCTGGCATACGAGCATTAAGACCAGCGAAGTTGCTACCATAATAGCCGTCATTACCATATTCTCTCCCGGTTCGGATGTGATCGGCCAGGGCATCATCATTGGTTGCCACCACACCTCCTTCTCCCGCCACAAGCAACTTAGTCGGTGATAGAGAAAACACCTCTGCATTACCAAAGCGACCTACTGGCTGACCCTGGTATAAAGCCCCAAAACCATGGGCGGCATCAAAAATCAACTTAATATTATGCCGCTGAGCGATTTTTTCTAAATCTTTGACATCAGCAGGATTACCAAAGTTATGAACAGCCACAATTCCGGTTGTTCGTGGCGTAATAGCTTCTTCTACTTTAGAAGGGTCGATATTCCAGGTAAAAGGATCGATGTCCACAAATACAGGCTTGGCCTTTTGCCATACGAGAGGATGAACGGTTGCCATAAAGGTGAAGGAAGGGACAATGACTTCGTCGACGAGCTCTAACCCTTGATACGTGAGAGCTAATCCCAATGTACAACTGGACACACATATAGCGTGTTTTACCCCCAAGTACTCAGCGAGCCGTTCCTCAAATTGCCGTGTATATTTACCCTTGGTGAGCATGCCAGTCTCAAATATCTCCTTTACTTGACAAGCTATAGTCTCGTAGGCAGGCAAAGTTGGGCGGATAAGAGGTAGCTTGATTGAAAAAATAGGTTTATTGCCCAGGATGGCTGGTCTATCGTTCATGCCAGCCCTCCTCTCTTGTTTTAATTACCTTAGCAGGAACACCCACAGCTGTTACATTTGCTGGGATATCGCTTATTACAACTGCACCAGCTCCGATAATAGACCATTCGCCGATGGTGATTCCTTGAATAATAACGGCTCCCGTGCCAATATCGCATCCAGTCTTTATATGAACGTTGCCGGAAATATGCACGCCGGGGTTAATATTGCAAAAATCATCAATGATACAATCATGCCCGATCGTCGAATTTAGGTTGAAATAGACATAGCTGCCAACCTGAATTTGATTTGTAAAGACGCAACCCGCAGTTATTATTACTCCCTTCCCAATGGTAACAAATGGTGTTAAAACCGCAGTCGGGTGGATAATATTGCAGAATTCAAGCCCTAAATCTATAGCCTTCTGGACAACCCTCCGGCGATTTACTGGACTTCCTATAGCACATATAACAGAAATAGATTTTCTGTCAATACCTATAAACCATTCAAAGCCACCAAGTATAGGAAACCCATTAAGATGTTTTCCATGCATTTCTGGATTTTCATCTATGAAGCCCAAAACTTCGAATTTAGGCTCTAATGTATTACATGCTAGTACATTGTCTAAAACCTCTCTAGCTAATCCTCCTGCTCCCAAAATTACTAACCTTCGCATATTTTGCCTCCAAATTATAATTGCTTAATTTTAGGGTTATCCTTAACTCCTTGGTATCTAGGCATTGTGGCATATCCTTCGGCGCTAATACCTTCCCTCTTCAAGACCTTCCAAAAGGTAAGTGCAAGAATCTTGAAGTCCAGCCAGAGGGACCAGTGGTCCACGTACCACACATCCAGTCGGAACTTTTCCTCCCAATCAAGCAAGTTTCGGCCGCTTGCGAGAACTGGACCGGCCATCCCAGGCGGCATTTCATGTCGTCGCCACTGCTCTGGAGTATAAAGGTCGCGATACTCCACCAACAAAGCACGAGGGCCTACTATGCTCATTTCGCCCTTTAAAACATTAAAAAGTTCAGGCAGTTCATCCAGAGTTAGACTGCGCAGGAAGCAACCCAGCCGTGTCAGCCTTTGCTCATCAGGAAGAAGATTACCCTGTTTATCCCGCTCATGGTTCATTGTGCGAAACTTGTAGATGGTGAATACCCGGCCACGGTAGCCAATCCGGGGCTGGCGGAAGAGAATGGGCCGCCCCATCGAGACCCAGATGGCCAGGGCAATGAGGGCCATGAGGGGGGAGGACAGGGTCAGCGCAGTTAGGGAAACAATGATGTCAAAGGCGCGTTTCACAGCCAGTTGGATGCGGCGCCTCATGCTTCTGCCTCCAATTTGTTTCCCCCCAACACTGCTTTCTCATACCACTCCAGAAAATGGGCCATGCCTTCCTGCACCGAAATAGTCGGGTTATAGCCCAGCAGGCGGCGGGCCTTGCTGATGTCGGCGTAGGTGTAAGGGATGTCACCCTCAGGCATGCGGGGCGGCACCAGGTGCCCGTTGCGCCCCGTGAGTTCCTCGATGAAACGCACGAAGTCGGCCAGGAGCACCGGCTCTCCCCGCCCTAGGTTGATGACATCGTAGCCCAGGGGCCGGTCCACGGCGGCCAGAACGCCCTTGACAATGTCGTCAATACAAGCCCAATCCCGATACATCTGGCCGATGTTGTAGAGAGGTACCTCCCGGCCGAAGTAGATATTCTCGGCTACCTTATAGGCCATCATGTCGGGGCGGCCGCGGAGGCCGTAGACGGAGGAGGTGCTGGCGAAAACAAACGTTGGCAGGTTGGCACGTTGCAGGTTGGACGTTAAGCGACCCACGGCGGCGTCGAAGAGGACCAGGGTGCCATTGAGGTTGACGTCGTAGTAAATGGCTGGGTCTTTGATGGAGACGCGGACACCGGCCATGGCGGCCAGGTGGACGATGGCGTCGAAGCGGTATTCGGTGAACAATCGGGAGATGAGTGCGCGGTCACGGATGTCGCCTTTGATGAAATGAAAATTTCGGATTTCGGAATTCGAATTTCGAATTTCGGACAGGTTGGCACGTTTGCGAGCGGGGTCGTAATAGTCGTTCAGGTTGTCCAGGCCGACGACGGAGTCGCCTAGGGCCAGCAGGGCCTGAGCAACATGGCTGCCGATTAACCCGGCGGCGCCGGTGACGAGGATGTTTTTGCTCAAGAAGAGACCTCAACAGGTAAGGGGCGTGGTTCAGGGACAGGCAGGCCCTTCTCGCGCAGCAGGCGGGCGTATTCCGCCTTTACCTTCTCGAACACCAGCCGTTCGTCGAAGCGCTCCAGGGCTATGCGGCGGCCCTCTTCCCCCATGCGCCGGGCCTTTTCCCGGTCGGTGAGGAGCTCGACGATAGCATCGGCCAGGGCCTGGACGTCGCCCAGGGGCACCAGCAGGCCGTTGCTGCCGTGCTCGACGGCCTCGCGGCAACCCCGGATGTTTGTGACAACGCAGGGCACTTTCATAGCTGACGCTTCCATCGGCGCGCGAGGAAAGCCTTCCCGGTGCGAGGGCAGGACGAAGACGTCCATCAAAGCGTAAAGTTCCGGCATGTCCTGGCGCATGCCTAAGAAGTGGCAGATGTCAGCAATGCCGTATACCTGGGCTGAGTCTGGCGTGAGGGCATCGGGCTTGTAGGTGTCCACCGGACCAATGAAGAGGAATTGCACGTTCGGCACCCGTTCACGCACGATGCGAGCAGCGGCAAAGAGTTCCAGCAGACCCTTCTCCCGTACCAGCCGTCCGACGAAGCCGACAACTTTGGCTCCATCAGATAGCCCTACCTCACGCCGCTTGCGGGCAATGCCTTGCTGAGAGAAGCTGGCCGGATTGAAATGTTGCATATCAATCCCATTGCCCAGATGCTTGATCTTTTCGGGGGGACAAATCCTCTCACAGATGGCGGTTTCGATGTCCTCGCGGTTCTGGGAGAGGATAGCATCGGAACAGCGGGCTGCAATCTTCTCTAGGGCGATATAGAAGCGCCGCCAAGCCGGATGCATGTGCTCATGGAAGTAGAACCCATGCAGCGTGTTGACGATGATTGGGACACCAGCCATTTTAGCGGCAATCTGCCCCAGGAAGCCCGGCTTGGGGTTGTGGGTGTGGACGATAATGAAGTGCTCACGGCGGAAAATGCGGTAGAGTTGCCAGAGGGCTCTCAAGTCCTGAAAGGGCGTAAATGGATTGCGGGTCATCCGCACAGAGATATGGCGAATCCCTGCAGCTTCAATGGCCGGTACCTCCAGGCCAGGTGACGAAATGCCAACGACTTCGTAGCCAGCTTCCTGGATGCTGCGCAACTGATTGAGGAGCAGATAGCGCAGGGATAAATCGACCGTGGTGATGTGGACAATTTTGATGTGGTACATATAACTCGCTAGCAAGACTAGCAACTCAAGCGTGACGACAGACCGTTAATCGCTCCTTTGGGCTTTTCGCCCAACACTTCCAGCCAAGGTGACATGAAGAGACTAACTGGATGGGTTATGCTGATTATAAAGCCGGCTATCCTCAAAAAACCCAACTTCAGTTTTCCGGGCATGAAGATGCAGGTAAAGTCAGGCCTTATCAACCGGGCGCGGAAACCGACGGCCCTAAGTTCACCAAGTACCCACATCGGAGCCAAGGGTCGCTCAAAGTATTGTCCAGTTATGGGGTGTCTCGGTACCCTTTTGTTCGCACCTTCGTACCACGGCATTGCGCCGGTTTTTGACCATAGTCGCACTGCTTCACGTATCTCTGGTTCGACCAAACCACGGGTGCCAATAACTAACCGCTCTTGTTCTTCAGTTGGTAAATCACTGGCTAACGTACGAACGATGTTTCGACGAATGGGTGCCAACACAATGCTATCCACCTTGTCCCAATAGGGAGCCGACGATCTCACCTTCAGAGGGTTAACAGCATTGCCCCCTGTCCGATGGTAGACTCGCCCCCCGGTTTAAGCCAAAGGTATGTCTTACGGTTGAGCTCGGCGAAATCTGATATGTGTTCAAGCAATTCGTTACTGTACACCCCGTCAAATTGTCCTTTGCGGAAATCTACACAAAGCACATCTTCTTGGACTAAATGCACGCGATTCCGGAACTCGAGTGAAACGCATTTGCTGAGGCGATCTAATAGTAATTCTGCAGATCGGAAACGTCGGTGCTCCATCTCAACAGCATACACCTCACGGGCACCAGCCATCACTGCGAGGACAGCATTGAGGCCTTTCCCCGCCCCGATATCGAGCAGAACCCCATCATAAGCGTCGAGAAGGTAGAGGATGCGTTCGATCCGACGATAACGTAGTTGTATAATCTCTGGATAGTTGGCCACACGCTTTGCGAATGCTGTTTCGGCATCGTGGGGGTCGGGGTTGTCTTTTTCGCTCTCAATCACAGCACGCTGGAGACAGAACACAAGGTTTTGATCGGTCATCAATATCTCCTGGTGCGAGCAGCGATGATCCAAGGTTGCTCACGAGTTTTGGGCTCTTCCTACAAGTGAGATGGTCTGCCTATAAGCGAGAGTTGCTGGAGAGTGCTCAAGTCCTGGAAAGGGCAACCTCGATGGCCGGCACCTCTGAGCCAAGTGGAAATGTCAACGACTTCGAAGCCTGCTTTCTGGAGGCTGCGCAACTGGTTGAGGAGGAGGTAGCGCAGGGACATATCAATGGTGGTGATGTGAGCGAGTTTTGGCATTTGCAGATTCTCGGCTAGATGATGTTAAGCGAGGAGGACCCAAGGCGATCCTACACTGACATCTGGTCCACATATCACTCCACTTGGAATATATGACTGCAACTCCTGCTCCAGCCAACACAATTAATAATGGATCAACCATAGGAATCCAAAGACGAATATTAGGCAAGGTAAGAGCAGCTTGACCAGAAGCGGATAGAAAGTTGAAGAAGAATAATACAAGAAGGTCCCGATTCGCTTTACTGTTCCAACACCCCAGGGTGCCTGCAAAGGCAAGTACAACCACCGGAACGAAGGCTAAAAAGCCCATAAGGGTCACTATCACCCCCTGATTTCTAACGAAAGGGCTCCAGAAATGAACTACTTTCCGCAGAGCGATATGGGCCGCAAGAATGGGCTCGCTGACAAATGCCGCGATCATGCTAGACCTATAGAATCTGTCAGCTTCCGCCTCGCTGAGTCCCATAGTCGGCACCTTAGCAAGCAATGAATCAGCTTGTGGAAGGCTCAAATGCTGTGACCGACTGCTAAAGCCTAAAGCCATGTTAAATCCACTATTGGTGGAGATTGGCACAATTTCACCATGAAGTACGATATAGTTGCGCACCAGCCAAGGAGCCACAACGAGAACAAGTCCGAGGAGATAGAGGATAGCAAGCTTGAATGCTCTGGTTTTGTTCAGCAGATCTTTAAGTAATACCCATATCGCTGCGAACGGTGCAAAAATCAGCACATTAGATCTACAGAGTGCAGATAGGCCAAGAGCTACGCCAGCCAGGAAATGCTTGAGGGGATCACGTCCCCAACACAGCAACAAGATGGCCAAGACAAAGAGAAAAAGGAATAGCGTCTCAGAAGTAATCTCCGGAACGAAATACACAAAGTATGGATAGATGCTACTCATAACTGCGGCTATCATGCCAGCACGCTGTCCCGCCATTTTCCGAGCCAGAAGGAAGAGTAAACCTACTGTGGCTGTTGAAACAATTGTCTGTACAACGCGTACCGCTATAAAATTCTCCACCCCCGTAAACAAATATACGGCTGCCAGAAAGAAAGGGTATAGGGGAGGCCGAAAGGCGCGCCCCTCGCCGTTTATGAATCCATTTCCGTTCATGAGGGACACAGCAAGCTGATTGTAGGCAAAGGCGTCAAGGTTTTGCTGTGCCTGAGGGGTGAGTATCGCTGGTCCCGAAAAGAGGATTGTAACCAGGCGAAGTATCAATGCGAAGCATAGCAGGATTACCAGGGTCTTATTCATTGCTAATTCATTGCTAACCTTGCTGATTCTGGGGAGATAGCCGAGATAAGTCGGAGTAAACTTGCTCCAGCTTGCTGACCTTATCCTCCCACCGAAAATAAGTACTTATTCGATGATAACCCTCTACGCCCAGCCTATATCGAAGGTCCGGGTCGTCTATTAGTCTACTAAGAGCATCGGCAAGAGAGGTAGCGTCACCAGGCGGTACAAGTAACCCAGTTTTCCCATCGACCACGAGTTCGGGAATACCCCCAACATTAGTAGCTACAACTGGCAACCCACTGGCCATGGCCTCGGCAATGACACCAGGCAAACCCTCCCAGAGGGAAGCTAGCACTAGAATATCGGAGGCTGACAACAAGTTCGGCACATCAGTACGAGTACCGAGCAGTCTTACATACTTGCATAAGCCCAACCTGGCGATTTGTTTCTCAATAACAGGCCGAAGTTTGCCGTCTCCCACAACCAGGAGTTCAAACCGGTGTCCCATTGCCACCAACTTCGCGGTTGCCTCCAGTAAGTACGGATAGCCTTTTGCTTCTCGAAAGTGCGCCACGCAGATGATGCAAGGCCTGGTTACTTGGGGATGGAGGCGAGCTGGTTCAATGTGAGGCCCGAAGCAGTCAAGGGACACTCCGTTGTGTATCGTAATTACCCGAGATGGCGGAATTCGTTCACGCTTAATCAGCATCTCCGCCCCTGCATGCGAGTTTGAAATGTATAAGTCTACCCATCGCGACGTGACCCTGTCGAGCCAAACATGAAGGATAGTTCGGTGGGCGTCAACACTGTGTTGCCCTGTAATTATCCTTGCTTTGCTAAACTGTGGGCAGATCAGCCTGCCTATAATATTGGCTCTGAGGCCGAATATATGAATGATGTCGTATTTCCCACGCTGCACTAACCTTGCCAGGTTTGCCGCTACTAATGGAATTCGCCAGGGACGATAGCATAAATGGTACACTTTAACTCCGAGGGCACAATACTCTTCGCTTAATGGTCCCCAGCCGTCCAGGAAGCACACATCTATATCAAATCGCGACCGATCTATTCGCTTGATGATGTCGAGGTTTACGTGAGGCGATCCAGCATACACAGCGTTAGTTTGGAAAGACAATATTCTAATCTTCGACATCTTTGGTTGCCCTGGCTAGCCACTTAAATCTTTTGGTGGCCGGGAGTAATCCTCTCTGTCGCGGTCCAAGCATGAGCATGAGCTCTCGCACCAAAGGGAATATGGGGCTCACTTTGAGCTGAAATATGCGAAATGAGTTTGATCCATAGACACCAACACGCCGGAGGGTCAACCTAGTTTCCTTGACGCCAGCCCAGCAAGGCGTAACAACTCCTAATTGGTATCCAACCTGCCGAGCCATGCGTACGATCTGTTGGTTATAATTGCCTGCAGGATAACATATCGACATAATGGGGACCTCAAGCTGTTCTTGTAGTGTTCGTCTAGAATCGTCGAGTTCTTTCAAGGCCTCTTTCGCAGTGACCTGAGTCAGCAAGGAATGAGTGACAGTGTGCGATCCTACTTCGAAGCCCTCATCACGAAGCTGACGGACTTCTTCCCATCCCATTGGAAGATTAATCTTGGACAAGCTTGTTGAGCTCTTAGACATCCAATGGAATATTTTGCTTGTTCCGACGTAGCCCGTAACGACAAAGAAGGTTGCATGAAAGCCAAGTTCCTTGAGTATTGGCGCTGCGAAAAGATAGTTATCCAAATAACCGTCATCGAAAGTGATGGCAACGAGGCTCCGTCCTCCAAACGATGACCAAAGCTCGGGAGATGCGATGCCCTGCAATGTAACGGACATCCAGCCTTGATCCTGGAGATACGTGAGTTGATCCCGAAACTGCTGAAGAGATACCGCAAGCGGATCGTCCGGATTCGGCAACACACGGTGATAGGCTAAGATCAGTCTGCGTGTATTCATTTAGCGTGCTTGGAAAAGGACGAGAAGCAAATGCCCGATCAGATCAGACACAGGCAGTTTTTCGAGGCTCCGGTCTAGCCACACAGCCAGGTCAAAAAGCCCTACAGCGCTCAGGCGATCTCCCACAGTCGGGGCGGGAATATGGCGTATAGAGCACACGTACTTCACATCAAACCATAAAGTAAAGAGCCGATACAATTCCCGTCGCGTGTAGCGCCGGAAATAGATCTGCCCACATGGTACCCCTCACGCTTGCCGAGGAGTCTATATACCAGAGGATAGTTGTACAGGGTTGCAATGAAAACGCCTCCTTTGATAGCCAGGCGTTCCATTACCGCCCTATGCTCAACTGCCCGAATAAATGCCGAATCCAGCAGCTTGTCATAGGTATATGACTCTATGTCTCGGCGAACTTGTTATTTTCGCATTATGGCAGCAGCTTTGGAATCCTCGGTGTCACTCCCCAGTAGCGACAACCGTTCATTGCGTAGCTCGTCAGGCAACAGGCGAGGAATCCCACGACTAATAGGGTAACGGCGGCCACAGCTTGAACAGACAAGGATCCCGGTCATTGGCAATTCGTCGTTTACAC
>Ga0136652_1001321_pt1 | contig 10616 bp, 8 predicted proteins | sample ConPoolayeEmetaG_FD_94864 | JGI IMG/M metagenome (GOLD analysis project Ga0136652, IMG submission 94864) | Hot spring microbial mat communities from California, USA to study Microbial Dark Matter (Phase II) - Cone Pool mat layer E metaG... ...
AAGGATAATTGGACCGAGGAAGTTAGCCCCCGCTTCCCATTGAGATTGATCCAGGTACATTCCTTTGCCCGTCCTCCGCCGGTAATCCAGTGCGGCAACTAGGGCACATACCAGAAAGAAGGGGGAAATGAAATCGGTGTAGGCCCCATATATGTAGGCCGGCCCGCGGTCGGGCCAACCAGTAACACTGTACATCCCCGCTATGGCTGCTCCCTGGCTCCCGTAGCCAGCGAACCTGGAATAGGGACCATATTGCCCTGGCTGGTTGGTGCTGTAGTAGATGATGTCGGGCTTTATCTTCTTCACACTCTCATAGTCAAGTCCCCACTTGGCCATCGTCCCTGTGGTCATGCCGTCGGTAATAATGTCGGCCCACATCACCAGCCTCCTGGCTACCTCCCGCCCCTTAGGCTTATTGAGGTCGAGGCTCATGCCCAGCTTATTGGTGTTGTAGCACATCCCGAAGGCGCTCCGGTCTATGCCGGGTTTGAAGTCCTTGAAAGGAGCGGCTAATCTGAGGATGTCAGGCGTCCTGTGGGATTCGATTCGGATCACCGTAGCCCCATGTTCAGCCAGCTCCCTGGCGGTCTCCGGACCGACGCCAACCCAGGAAAAGTCAGCAACCTTTATTCCTTCAAAAACCTGTTTTCTCTGCATTTTGCTCCTCCTCAATTCTTTAGGCCATCCTCCATAAAGAGGCTAGATAATCCCCCGGCTCTTCAACATGGCGAGCTGCTCCTTGGAGAAGCCGAGCTCCTTTTCATAGATCTCTTCATTGTGCTCCCCAATAAGCGGTGCCCGACGTGTTATCCTCCACGGAGCCTCCTTTATTTTCACCGGGGGTCCTGGATAGGTGATGGTCTCTCCGAGTTCAGGGTGCTCCACCTTTTCCCAGAATCCCCTGGCGGCGAGGTGGGGGCTTTCGAAGAGGTCTTTGACATCATTTATTGGCGCGGTATAAAGCCCCCTTGCCGCCAGCTCCATGAGCTCCTGCTTGGTCTTGGTCAAAAAGAACCTCTGCATAGCCTCGTCAATACGGGAGCGCTCCTCCTGACTGACCGTCGAGCCATCATATTTGGTCCAATCATAGTCCCTGAGCTCATCAGCCACCCCGGCCTCGACCGCCATCCTGGTTAGCTCCTGGTTGGTCTTCGCCAGCGCCGGCCCCCCCATAATCATGGGCATTACCCAGCCATCCTTGCAGCGGAAGAACATCTGTGTCCTGAGCGGTCCATAGGGCGCCGGCCTTGGGGTGACATAGAAGCCGCTCATCCTGGGCAGATTTACCTTGTTCAGGTCCCACCATTCTGCAGCGTTCATTAACGTCAGTATGCAGCCCTGCTGGATGGAGACATCAACATGTTGCCCCTCCCCCGAGAGCTCCCGGTAATAATGAGCTACCAGTGAGCCCACGGCTCCGTGGAGCCCACCGAAATAATAAGCCTGGGGGTGGCTCACCTGAACTGGAGGCCGGTCAGGGTCACCGGTTAAGAACATCATGCCCCCCATAGCCCAGACCGTGAGCTCCGATGGCTTGAAGTCCTTGTAGGGGCCTGTTTGTCCAAAGGGGGTGATCGAGGTCATGATGATGCGGGGGTTTATTTTCTCGAGGTCCTCATACCCCAAGCCGAGGCCTTTCATGTATCCCGGCTCAAAGCTCTCGATAACGAAGTCTGCGGTCTTGACCAGCCTCTTAAAGATCTCCCTTCCATCGGTGGTCTCAATGTTCAGGGTTATGCCCCTTTTGCAGGCGTTACAGAAGAACCAGTAGAGGCTTTTCTCGGGGTGAGGGATGTCCTTGTAGAAGGGGCCGATACTTCGGGCGGGGTCGCCACCGGGCTTCTCAATCTTGATCACATCGACCCCAAGACCACCAAGAATCCTGCCGCACAGAAATCCCTTTTCATCAGTCAGATCCAGGGCTCGATAACCACTCATCAAACTTGCTTGCTCTGGCACAGTAACACCTCCAAAATATCTTGTGAACCGTGAATTTCTCGTCTCCTTTCTATCTAATTCTAATTGTTCATATGCACCTCCTTCAGACCTAGCCCTTGCGCCGCTGTTGGGGTATAGTGTATTGCCGTATGAAAGGGTTGTCAATATAATAGGGGTTGTTGTATACTTGGTCTAACCGGCGCCACGATAGATAAGGGGGTTTTTAGTGGTAATAGAGCCACTGGATGCTGCCTTTCACCCCCGCTCCATAGCTGTGGTGGGGGCATCGGGGAATCCCTATTCCATCGGACACAGCTTTGTGGAGCATCTGGTGAACTACGGCTACCGGGGAAGGATCTATCCCGTAACCCCACACTGGTCAGAGGTTTTGGGCTTTAGAGCCTATTCCGCCCTGAGGGATATCCCTGAACCCGTTGACTATGTGATCTGCTGCCTTCCCGCCTCTAGGGTTCCCGATCTTTTAAGGGAATGCCCGGAGAGGGGTGTAAGGGTGGTGCATCTCTTCACCGGTCGCTTTAGCGAGACGGGGCGGGAGGATACTGCCAGGCTGGAGAAGGAAATACTCAATCAGGCAAGGGAGCTTGGTATTCGCCTTATTGGCCCTAACTGCATGGGCATCTACCATCCCAGGGAGGGGATCGCCTTTGGGTACGACTTCCCGACCGAGCCGGGGAAGCTCGGCATGTTTCTTCAGAGTGGTGGCGCTTCCACCGAGTTTATCTATTATGCCTCCCTGCGGGGGATTCGCTTCAGCAAGGTGGTTAGCTATGGGAATGCCCTTGATCTAAATGAGGCCGATATCCTTGAGTACTTCTCCCAGGATGATGAGACCGAGATAATTGCAAGTTACATCGAGGGGGTAAAAGATGGAAGGAGGTTCATCCGCACTCTCGGTCGAACAACACCTATAAAGCCTGTCATCATCCTGAAGGCGGGGAGGGGCAGCGCTGGGGCTAAGGCGGCATTCTCCCATACTGCTGCCATGGCTGGCTCTCTCAAGATCTTGGAGACTGCGATAAAACAGGCGGGCGCTATTCAGTCTCGAACACTGGAAGATATGATAGATCTGGCAGTCTCCTTTTATTTCCTGCCCCCACTTACGGGGACGAGGGTTGGCATAGTGGGGGGAGGCGGCGGCAAAAGCGTGCTCTCCGCCGATGAATGGGAAGAGGCGGGCTTTGATGTTGCTCCCCTACCCCGGGAAATCGAGGAGGAGGTAAGGAGGATAATGCCTGAACTGTGGTGGGGCTGGATAAGAAACCCGGTAGATATATCGATCCTTCCAGAAGAGGCCCGGATGGCTGACTTCAGCGGGAATATACTGAGGATGATGGCTCAAAGCGAGCATTTTGATCTCGTTGTTGCCAATATAACGGTGGGCGCCCCCTTTTCTAAAACCCTGCTCGCTGCCCATGTAAAGAGAGAGGTTGAGGGCATTATAGAGGTAGCTAAAGCGGGCAAAAAGCCAATTGCGGTTGTTCTGAATACAGGCACTTTAGGCTTGGAGGATTTTGACGACCCACGCTGGAGGTGCCTTGCTGAGGGGATGCCAAAGCTCGTTGCTGCCAGAATCCCTGTCTATTCTTCGGCTAGCCAGGCGGCCAGTGCCATCATACGTCTGGTGAATTACTACCGGAGAAGGCAGGCACTGCCTTAGATCCGCCCCGCCGCCTTGTCCTCTGGGCAGTCATTCTTAAACACCAAAGCGCCGACGGGACAGACCCTGACGCAGTCACCACAGCCCTGGCATCTCGATTGAGCAATGGGCTCACCGGCGAAGGTGGTGACCATCCGCTGGAAGCCGCGATGGGCAAATCCAATAGCCCCTATGCCCAATTTCTCTTGGCACACCCACACGCACCTGCCGCAGAGCACACACTTATTGGGGTTATAGACAAAAACCGGGCTGCTTGAGTCAACTGGAAGTTCTCGCTCCAGCCTTCTGAACCGCCTTGTCTTTAGCTTTACTCTCAGATGGGCGGCGAGCCGCTGCAGTTCACAGGCGCGGTTGCCCGGGCAGTTGGCGCAGTCCACAGGATGGCTGGACAGAAGCAGTTCAAGGGCGGTGCGCGCCAGCCTTTGCGCTCTCGGGCTATTGGTGTGAACCACCATGCCCTCCCTCACCGGCTCGGTGCAGGCGGTGACTGGTCGGTCGTAGCCCTCTATCTCTACAAAGCAGAGGCGGCAGCCGGCAAAGGGCTCGGCGGCATCCCTGAGGGCGCACAGGTTCGGTATGTAGATGCCATTATCAAGCGCTGCCCAGAGCACCTTTTCCCCCTCGCGGGCTCTTATTCTTTTGTCATCGATGGTCAAAGAAATGGTTTTCATTTGTCTACTCCGGAGGTGGTAGCCTGCTGGGAGGCGATAGCTTAACCACAGCGCTGTACTGAGGCGGGCAGGCATCCAGGCAGGTGCCACACTTGACACACTTCTCCTGGTCGATAACCTTAACCCCCTTTTTGCCGGTGTGGATTGCCTCCATGGTGCAACTGCCGACACAGGCATCGCAGGAGTGCTCGCACCTCTCGGGGAGTATGTAGTAGGCAATCAGGTCTTTGCACATGAGCGCCGGGCAGCGCCCCTCCCTGATATGAGCTTCATACTCATCTCGAAAGTAGCGCAGAGTGCTCAAAATGGGGTTGGGTGCGGTCTTGCCCAGGCCGCAAAGAGAGCCTGCCTTAATATCCTGTGCCAGTTCATAGAGCAGATCAATATCTTTGGTCTGCCTGTGGCCCCTGGTGATATCCTCCAGAACAATAAGCATCTGCTTTGTTCCTAGGCGGCACATGGTGCACTTGCCACACGACTCCCTCTGGGTGAACTCCAGGAAGTATCTGGCGACCTCAACCATGCAGTCATCCTCATCAAGCACCACCATCCCTCCGGAGCCCATTATGGCACCGGCGTCGGTGAGGGAATCAAAGTCAATTGGCAGATCCAGAGCTGACTCGGGCAGGCAGCCACCGGAGGGGCCCCCGATCTGAACCGCCTTGAAGCGTTTTCCCTTTGGGATGCCGCCACCTATCTCGAAGATGACCTGGCGCAGGGTAGTGCCCATAGGCACCTCAGCGAGTCCGGTATTGACCACCTTGCCGGCCAGGGCAAACACAGTGGTTCCCTTGCTCCTCTCGGTGCCCATGCTTGAAAACCAGGAAGCCCCCTTTTGGACTATGTGCGGTATGGATGCCAGTGTCTTTACATTGTTTATGAGGGTTGGCTTGCCGTTGAGCCCTTTGGTAGCTGGGTAGGGTGGGCGGTGATGGGGGATGCCGGGCTTTCCCTCCAGCGAGGCGATAAGGGCTGTCTCCTCACCACAGACAAAGGCTCCCGAGCCTTCGAATAGCTCAATCTCAAAGCTGAAACCACCTCCCAGGATGTTCTTTCCCACGAGCACCAGGTTCTTGGCTTGGCGGAGGGCGACCTTGAGCCGTGCTACCGCAAGGGGGTACTCGGCGCGAACGTAGATATAGCCATAGCGGGCACCGATGGCATAAGCGGCGATTATCATCCCCTCTATCACCGAGTGGGGGTCGCTCTCCAGGATAGCCCTGTCCATGAAGGCACCGGGGTCTCCCTCGTCTCCGTTACATATCACATATTTAGGCCTGCCCCGGGAACGGCGACAGATGCTCCACTTCTCCCCGGTGGGGAAGCCGGCACCGCCTCTGCCTCTGAGACCTGACCTTTTGACCTCTTCTATAATCTCCCCGGGCTCCATCCGAAGCGCCTTCACCAGAGCCTGATAGCCGCCATTGGCGATATAGTGGTCTATATCCTCGGGATCGATGCGGCCGCAGTTTTTGAGGAGGATATGCCTTTCGTATTTAAACCTTGGGTGGTCAAAGATGGGTGGGATGAGATCGTTCTCTTCAAGCGCCCCCAGAACGAATTCAAGGCATGGGTCATCGCCCAGGACATAGTCCTTTACAAGACGACGTGCCATCCCCGTAGTCACATAGCCATAGACCACTGGGGGATATCCCGGCTTGGCTATGATCACTAGGGGCTCTGCGTAGCAGTGCCCCATGCAGCCCACCTCAACGATGGAAAGATCCTGGTGCTCTCCGTCAAGTTCATCCCTTATTGCCTGAAGGACATCTAGTGCCCCGGCTGCCCTGCCACAGGTGGCGGTGCCCACCAAAATGACTGGCTTTCCACTATTCCAGAGCTCTTGCCATCGGGATAGGGCACGGCTCCTTATTTCATTAAAGGATGAGTCTACGGTCGATAAAGCGGTTGTTTTCACTGACCCTTGCCCTCCCTCTCCTTTTGAAGCCGGTATGAGAGTAGGATGCCATCCACTCTGGTGGGGCTGACCTTCCCCTCCACCTTATCGTCGACCACGTTCACCGGCGCCATAGCGCAACAGCCCACGCAGGCCACAGTGTCCAGCTCAAATTCACGGTCGGGGGTCACCTCGCCTGGCTTTATGCCCAGTCTCCTCTGCCATGCTTCAAGGATTATATGACCCCCCTTCATGTGGCAGGCTGTCCCCAGGCATACCCTTACCCGATGCTTACCGGGGGGGGTGAGGCGAAACTGGTTGTAGAAGCTGGCCACACTGTAAACATCCACCTCGGGGATGCCAAGGAATCTCGAAACCTCTAGCATGGCCTCCCGGGGGAGATAGCCAAAAGATGCCTGAATACGCTGCAAAATGGGCACCAGGTTTCCCCTTTTTCTGTGGATTCCTCTTAGTACCCCTCTTGTTTTTCCCTCGATCAGAGCCGCTTTCTCGGTCATGTTGTTGGTAGCCCTCCACGCTTCATTGGCAGCTCCGATTGTAGCTAGGAGCTCGGATACCATCCTCAGGTTGGTAATAAAGTAGCAGTGCCTCCTTCCCTCTTGTCTGTAACCAACCAGTCCGCACTGGCGCAGTATTGCGAGGTGCTGTGAGATATTTGGCTGCCTGACTGTTCCCAGGAGCTCCTCCACTTCAGTGACGCATTTTGTTCCTTTGGATAGTTCCTCCAGAATCATAAGCCGTACCGGGTGGGCTATAGCCTTCAGTATCTTGGGCTTTATAGTGCGCCCTATCCTGTCCATCCCCCAAGCTTCTCCAAACCAGCCGTGCAGTAAATTAATATTCAAAATTTTGAATATTTCCGTCTCCATTATAGCATTGAAAAGCCGCTATGTCCAGACCTGTTGGCAAAGTATTGCCACTGAAGGGGGTAGAGTGAGCTGAGTCGTGAGTCAGGGCTATCTACAGGTGGTCTCCACCTTGTGAAGTGTTCGTGTGCCGCTTCCTATACGGGTGATGCTGGTGATGCTCACATTTGCCAGGTTATCGGAGGTGGTTAGATACCTTTGGACAAGCCTCCCGACGGGCTGAGCTATTAGAACAGCAGCGATTCCAGCGAAGATCGCATGGGGGAGGCGGCGGATTCGGTTTTCACTCCCTAGAGCAAGGAGGGAAAATATACCGGCCAGTGCCCCTGCTACGGCGAAGTTGGTGCCGCAGAATGGCGACAGCGCTAGCTCTCTCTCTCCTTTCTGTAGCCGGGTTAACCCCTCCTGAGCCGCCTTGGTAATCTCCTCCGTGGGGACATCACCGTAGATGTAAAATCCGTTTGTGGTTGCCCTGCCGAACAGCCTGGTGCCCATTGCCACCCGTCGTGACAGGATGGCAACCGTGGCGTGCTCCAGCGCATGATTAAGACGCACCATTGTCATCAAACCGGGGTTCATGATTCTCCCTCCTGTTGTTTCTAGCTATTTATGACGGAAACTAGCCCTTGGAAAGCACCCTCTTTAGGCGTCGGTAGAGATAGATACCAAGGAGGACCGAAATCGCCAATATAATAGGTATGTCGAAGGGGCGCATAGCGGAGCGGATCTGCTCCCAGTGCTCCCCCAGTTGGTAGCCCCCGTAGGCGAGGGCGGCGCACCAGATGAAAGAGCCAAGAAAGGTATAGATCAAGAATCCCACAAAACGCATCCGCGCCATACCGGCGGGGAGGCTGATAAAGGTGCGCACCACAGGTAGTAGCCGGGAAAGGAAGATCACCGCGTCGCCATATTTCCCGAACCACCGATCGGCAGTATCCAGGTCTTGGCGTGAAATAAGCACATACTTCCCATATCTCTCAACAAAGGGCCTGCCACCCCATATTCCGACCCCGTAAGCAACCGTCGACCCAATGGTACAGCCCAGGGCTCCATACAACCCGGCTACCAAGGTATAGGCGCCGCTCAAATTTCGTTCTTTTATCAGCATCCAGCCACTTAGAGGCATGACGATCTCGCTGGGCAGAGGGATACAGGCACTCTCAATAGCCATGAGCACGATGACGCCAGGCCACTGAAGAAAATCATAGACAGACCGGATAAATAATAGTAATGCCTCTTCCACTACGGGGAGTCTAGCAGATTGGAAAGCAAGCGTCAAGCAAACGGGCTATAGGACAGCATGAGCTTGATAGCTATCTGTATTTGTGATACACATAGGACTAATTTGCTAGGCTTATCGCTTGACGCCTTTGTGTATTTAGGTTTAGAATAACGCCTATGGACAAATAGGTTCTTACTTATAACAAGAGTAGCTTGAGTAAGGATTTCTCTTTCAACTGTGAGGGGGCAAAATGGTAGAACGACGCGAAGAGAGGGTTGCCAAGCAACTTGGTGAGATTCTAATCGATGGCGCTTTTATTTCTCGTGAGGAGCTCGAGGCTGCCCTTGACACGGCACGTAAGAGCAACAGGAAGTTGGGAGAGGTTCTGGTAGAGCAGGGTCTCATCAGCCAGGAGACCCTGGCCACGATACTGAGCTTTCAGCTCAACATTCCTATCATTGATCTGAGGCAGTTCAAGGTTCAGCCTGAGGCGGTGGCGCTGGTTCCAGATCAGATGGCTATAGAGCATAACATCTTACCCCTGGCGGTCGATGGGGACACCCTGACAGTAGCGATGGATACCCCGGAGAATCTGCAACTTATTGATACCCTGGCCGCGCTCACCAGGAAGAGGATTAAGCCGGTCATCCCCCTCAATATTAACATCCGCGATGCAATAAACACCCACTACCGTTTGATCACCCGCATTGCAGAGGAGATCAGTGAAGTGGTGGGGCAAGCGGCAAGGCCGGTGGCGGAGCCAATATTTGCCCCTGAGGTAATTAGCCAGGCGCCGATAGTGAGGGCTGTGGAGATGCTCCTGACCCAGGCGGTGAAGGATCGAGCGTCGGATATTCACCTCGAGCCACAGAAGGATAAATTGCGGGTGCGCTATAGGATTGATGGTATCCTGCATGAAGCGGTCTCCCTACCTTTAGGGGTTCATGCCGCGATTGTTTCCAGAATTAAGGTGATGGCCAACATGAACATTGCTGAGCGAAGGCGTCCTCAGGACGGCCAGTTCAGCGCCACAATTGGTGGCAGGCAGGTGGACTTCCGGGTTGCCACCATCGAGGGTGATCATGGGGAGTTGTTAACCCTCCGCGTGCTGGATAAATCGCTCTCCTTCCTCGAACTCGGGGAGCTGGGAATGTCATCGCGTGACATTGGGATCTACGAAAAGCTATTAAAATCGCCGTTCGGGATGATCCTTATCAGCGGACCCACTGGCTGCGGGAAGACCACCACTCTTTATGCATCGATAAGTAAGCTTGACTCTATGGGAAGCAACATAATGACCATTGAGGACCCCATTGAATACCGCTTTGAGGGGATCAATCAGATTCAGGTTAACCGTCAGGCAGGGATTACTTTTGCCACCGGGCTAAGGGCAATAATGCGCCTCGACCCGGATATTATCATGGTTGGTGAAATAAGAGATGCTGAGACGGCGAATACTGCCATTCAGGCTGCCCTTACCGGTCACCTGGTGCTGACATCGATTCATGGAAATGATGCAGTAGGCGCCCTCCTCCGCCTTGTTGATCTTGGCGTGGAACCATTCCTGGTTACCTCGGCGGTGATTGCCACTCTTTCTCAGCGTCTGGTGAGGAAGGTTTGTCCCTATTGTCGGGCCATGAGGGCGGCTTCTGCGGAGGAAGTGATGGCCTACCAGCAGGAGATGGGCGAGGTGAGGACTGAGTTCCAGTATGGAAGGGGGTGCAACTTCTGTTCACATAGCGGTTATCTAGGCCGGACCGCAGTCTTTGAGATTCTCTCCATGACCGAGGGGGTGAGGAAGCTGGTGCTGCAAGGGGCTCCCGGCGCTGAGCTTAAGGCCCGCGCCTTGGAGGATGGGATGACCTCTATGCGCCATCATGGCATGCTGAAGGCAAGGGATGGGGTGACTACCCCAATGGAGGTAATACGTAACGTTTTCACTATTGGCTGAGGCTTTCGGAGGCTTAAAAGGGTGCTCTTTGGGGAGGGCTAATGTTGAGTTCTGGTAACGAACCGTCCCCTTTCGGTCTTTGTTGGGGCTCGGGGCACTGGGGTGGGGTCTAGTCGACCTGAATGGGTATTCGTATTGCGTGGAACTTAATATAAGTTAAGGCAGTTGACATTTTTGCCGAAATACTAGTATAGTCAAGTATAATAGCATATAAAGCCCATGCAGCCTAAATCTGAGGTTTGAAGAATGCAATTCAAGTATGTGGCTTATGCAGCTACCGGGGAAGAGGTCACTGGAGTATTAGAAGCTGACTCTGAAGAGAGGGCTGAGGAGCTACTCTGGCAGCATGATCTCACTATTGTAAGCCTGAAG
>Ga0136652_1001322_pt1 | contig 10613 bp, 16 predicted proteins | sample ConPoolayeEmetaG_FD_94864 | JGI IMG/M metagenome (GOLD analysis project Ga0136652, IMG submission 94864) | Hot spring microbial mat communities from California, USA to study Microbial Dark Matter (Phase II) - Cone Pool mat layer E metaG... ...
ACTATTAAATCTGTCCCTATCAAGTAACAAATCTAGGCCTTTTTGCGTATACAGTACAACCTGGTTATCTTTTTTCAACCGCCTGACATTGTCAAAATAATTCATCTGGCGGCTATATTTTGCGGCCAACAGCAACTCCTTAAAAGAATAAGTCTCATCCCCATGTTGGCCAGTAAAAAGTAAACGGGGTGCATATTTCTCTAACAATTTTATATAATCTCCAAAGTAATCAGCGTGAAGTTGCAAGAGGTCATCATCTTTCCAAAGTTTGAAATAATCTCGTGTATAACCTTCTTTGGGATTAAGCTCTACAGCTCTTAACCGCAGAGAATGTTTATCTGCAAATTTGCGAATGATTGATAAACTTTCTGTGTCATAACCTTCGGGGAAATAAAATGAATAACAATAAAAATTCTCTGGTCCAATAAGCATGGCTATAATATAAGCAATCAAGGTGCAGTCAAAGCCACTTGATATTTCACAGCCTATATGGGTCCCCCGCGGAATTTTCTCAAGACGGCGCACCACCGCATCCGTTAAGACTGACTCCAGAGCTTTTGCAAACTCCCTATCATCTTTAAAATCATCCCCGGGAAGTGAAGAAAGTAAGCTTTCAATATTAATAAGAGACTTTATCTGATACGAAACACCGGATCCAAAAACAAACTCTACTACACTACCTGGAGGAACCATCTTTACTGACTCAAGAACAGTACGCTCAGTTGCATGCAGTCCGTTTGTTATATATGTTAATAAACCGTCTAAGTCAGCTATTAACGGTTTATGGCGGGAGACTATATTTTTAATCTCCGAAAAAGTTGATGAGAAAACGATTTGATTATCCAATACAGCAAAATAGCACGAGAGGCTTAATGTGTTATCAAGACCCACCTTCAGATTTCTTTCCTGCTTATTCCAAACAAACAAGAGATATTCACAATCGCTGTTTGCGATCCGCTCAAACCCGTATTTTTCTAACTCATCAGTCAAACTGTTTTCAGATATTCCAGGCCTGTAGCTTGAAAAATAGCCCCAGACAATCATCTCATTGTTCTCAATAAATACTTTTGCTGGCAAAACAATGTCTTTAAGCTGTTTGCTTAATTGTTCAAACGAGGATATATCTGGCGAAAAAGTAAAAGTAAAATTAGTATTCATGCTTCTTAATTATCCCTCTCTCAATTAAATCAGCTATAGCTTTTTTTAGAGAATTATAGTTAGCAGAAAAGGTGTTAATCCATTTTTCTAAATCTTCCTCGGTTACTGAGCCTGAAAAATCTAAGGCTTTTAAAATATGATAAAGAGGAGAGGAGATTTCTAAAATTTTGTCATTCTTCCAGTCATAGGCTATTGTTTTGTAACTTTCTTGCACATCAGAATCCAGGAAAATTATTGAATCACGATTTAAAGTGTAACGCATACTTGCCTGGTTTTAGTCTGTTTCCAATCTAACAATACGATTTACAACAAACAAGGGTTAATCTTTTATCTTCCCCATTGATGAACCCCTGGCTCCCTACCTCCTCTCTTGGCACTCATAAAGTCAGTGTTTGAACATAATTCCTTCAACCCTATTTGCTCGAGATTCAATCCTTCTTGCCCAGAAGGCTCTATAGCCTTACTAGGAATCATTGGCGGTACTTCCTTTCGAATACTCATTATTTTACTCACCTCCTTTCGGTGAACAAAATTTGTTTAACTATACGAAGACATTGTACCAATCAGAAAATGAATAGGTCAACTTTCTGAAACTTACCCAAAACACAGGTAGGTTGTTTGAAAGTTCTGAAGTTCACGAAAAACGGCTACTTTTGAAGATGACACTTCAGAACTTGGAGCTAAAAGGCAAAATAGCCCGATAAGACTGGCTAAATCCCTTTGACAAGATAGCCAATTTAGCCTCTCGTCAACTCTGGCTCGAACGATGGTATGTTTTCCGACGAATAGACTGGGCAAGTGAGCTGGAATATCCAGAATTTACCAACAAAGAAGTGGACAGATTTTTATCTCTTTGATTTATTGGATTTTCTTCCAAACAACCCTCTCGTTCTGACTGGTTGAAAAAAAGGAACAATTTTATTAGAGCTAACTGGTCAGGCATTCTCGAACTTCCAACAAACAACACTTTAATCTCCCCAACAGCTTTTAGCAATTTCCTAAGTTAAGTTTTATCATCTTAACAAGGTTAGGGTTATAACTAAAATTAAAGAGAAAATTTAGGTGTTTATTCTGAAACCCAATTTAAGCAAAAGATAGCGCAGAACTGGAATGGGATATTTGAATATTTGTAATAAAACCTCTTGAGTTTTAACAGGATCAGCCTATTTTTTGATAATTCCCTTTTTGTTCAGCCGTAAATCTTTCAAACATTGTGTTTGTATTCGGCAATCTTAGAATTTAAGTTTAACTTCACCCTGCCTGAACTCAGAAAGATGAGGATTATAGCCAAGAGAGACAAATTGGGAAGAATAACCTAATCAATTCCGCCAGAAATGAGCTTCGAATCTACTTCTAAGCCCTATTACTTACCACTACAAGACTGAAGGGTGTATAATCTGTAGAAAAATGATTGAAAGAGAGTCATTAGGGCGAGAATACAGAGATCTCCATCCACAAGTTCTTATTGTTAGTAGAAAATTGGATCCCCATGTAGATATTATTGCTAAGAAATTGAATGAAAAGAAAATACCGTTTGTAAGATTTAACACTGAAGATTTTCCCTTACGGACAACAGTAGCTATTTTGTTCGATGGCAGTAAACAATACCAAACATTAACTTTTCCTCTAGGGCGAGTGGTCCAGGGTAATGAGATCACAGGAGTTTGGTATAGAAGGCCTGCTCAATTCTAGTTTCCTTCCGAATTTTCCCCTGCAATTCAGGTGTTTGCAGAACAAGAAGCAAAGTCGACAATTATGGGCTTATGGGAAATTTTGGATTGTGTTTGGGTTAACCACCCTGAACGTAATCGAGTAGCAGAGCTAAAGATTAAACAGCTTATGGTTGCTAATGAAGTTGGCCTCGAGATTCCCAAAACCATTATAACAAATGACCCGGAAGAGGCAGAAATCTTTTTTAGAAAAACAAAATCTGAGGGAGTAATTATTAAACGTCTTGGAGGAGGAATAGTATTAGATGGAAACCAGGGTTCAGCGATTTACACAAGCCTTGTTTCTGAAGCTGATATCAATGATATAGGAAGAGTCAGATATACTCCCACGCTTTTCCAGGAATACATTCAAAAAGATGTTGAGCTTAGAATAACAGTTGTCGGTAATAAAGTTTTTCCCATAGAGATCCACTCACAAAAAAGTGAGAGGGCTAAATTTGATTGGAGAAGAGACACCCTAAACTTATTACATAGAGAACATCTGCTTCCCGAAGATGTCAAACAAAAAATAATTAATTTCGTTCACAAGCTAGGTTTGAACTTTGGAGCGATAGATATGATTCTTACTCCCAATGGCAGGTATGTATTTTTAGAAATAAATCCAAACGGACAGTGGGGATGGATAGAGGATTTAACTGGACTTCCTATTTCCGATTCGATAATTAATCTTCTTGTGGGTCGCAGGGTCTAATGTTTTTTTGTTTAGTTCTTTTTCTCTCGCTTTTAGTTTTGCAAGTGGTTCAACAAGATACTTTTCTCTTTCTTCATCCGTGGTGTTTTTATTGAAAGGAGCCAGTTTATAGTTTTCCCGTTTTTTTATATATTGAGTGCCGAATTGTTGTGGTAGCCCGATGCTTAATAGTAGTCTATCTAGGGCAACGGCATATAGGTTTTTCCCCCAAGGTTCTCCAAGATGATGGCTAATTGCGGCAAGCGCCGTAGCAATCATGTATGATTTGAAATCTGAACCGTGATGAAAGATGAAAGCTGCTCGATAGAAATCATCAGCGGTTTTGATTTTTTTTGTTTTTAGAAGTTTTAGAATTTTTTTAGATGCTGCTTTCTCTAAACTTGTGAGTTTATTTACGAATTCCTTATTTTTCCAATCTTCTTCGGTACTTTTTGATCTTATTTCTTGAATTTTCTCAAACAAAACTACTAGTTCTTTGTTTGAATTTTTGTTCTTTCGAAAGAAGCCTATCTTTTTGTCCATGGAACGCCTTTAATCATCAACGTAAGTGTCAGTAGTCCAATGTTTATCTCCCACCTTAGTCATTCTCTGACAAGTTGTAGGGGGTCTTTCAGGATTAAGCCCAGACATTAATACGGACGAGTCAGAACCACTGTTTTCAAGTATCCAAGTTTGTGTTTCTTCATCGTAATGACCAGTTGCATCAAGGATATAGTCTCCCTCAATTGGTTCCATAAATTTTATCGCAAAAGGGCTAACGTCTTGAATTCTTTCTGCTATTTCTTTATCACCCCCTTCCGATTATTTTTACCATAATAGTATACAATTCGTATTATAGATCTTTATTTGGTAAGGTATTATCTATAGTTAAATAATTTTCAAAGCAGAAGTCAAGTCTTCTGGTTTTCTACCTCTAGTTTTTCCACTTCGCAGGTGGAATTCTATTGACACTTTGGGAAAACTTAAGATTAGATTGGTTGGCTAAATCCCTTTGACAAGATAGCCAATTTAGCCTCTCGTCAACTCTGGCTCCCTGAAATCTACAGACTTAGAAACTGGTTTCTAGAGAATATTGAAGCTTGGAAAAATGCCTGGAATATTTCTCTACAACCAACTTTTAACTTCTCATTCAACTAAACAAACTACTCTAGCTAATAGCTAATAAAATTATAACCACAACAAAAACCCTCCTTTATCCCAGAAGGCAATTTTCATTTAGAGACGGGTTTATTTATTTCCCGCCTTCGAGTTTAGCTTTAACTTGAGATGAGATTAACTCTGCATCTTGTTGGTTAACTCCAACAAGCTTAACCATAACTGCTTCAACTGCACCTGCCACACCATTGACATCACCAACATTAAATAAGCGTAAGACTTCTCTTGTTGGGTTATCAGGCTCTGTATCTCTCTCAAATCTATCAAAGCTTGTAAGAAGATATCCAGTTTTACCTGCTTTCTTTTGAATAAGTAGTCTGCCACCATCAGAAAGATTATGAATATCTAAAGAGTCAAAACCATAACCGATATAGCTTGTAGGTGACATACGGTCATATGGGGGTCTAGTCTTAAAGAAATAGTTTGGATTCTCATAGGCAAGAGCCAATTCACGAGACTGTCCTTTAGAGTCAAAGGCTACATACATTCTCACTTGATCGTATTTAGGCCTACTATCTTCAATAGTAACACCCCTGAGGTTATCATACTCGTAAACTTGAACAACTGCTTCGAAACCTTTAGCTACTTTTGCCGAAACTAAAATACCTTTATCAGGCAATTTCTTACCACTAAGGACAATATCAAAAGGGTCTTGCCCCGGTATTTCTGCTGCACTATCTACTTCTCGTCTAAACTTACCTTGGCCACGCCTCTCAAAAAAAAATCTTAGTACCTGACCATGTTGTTCTGGTGTTAGTTTATCTTCTGTCAACTTAACTCACCTCCTCTCACTTTGTATTTTACTTAACTATTAACTTTCGAACTGAAGTAGATTATATCAAATCACCTAGCCAAATAACAAATTTAAAATGTATTGAATAAATCCCCAAAATATGCGAACATATAGACAGTAAAAGGTTTAGTCTTTTAGTTTCAGCCACAGTTTTAGTGTCAGTATTAGCTAAACATATCTGTGGCATTTTTTATGAAAAAACTAAAAGATACTAAACCAACTTTTATTGATCTCTTTTCAGGCTGTGGTGGTCTATCACTCGGCTTTGAGATGGCTGGGCTTAAGTCAGTCTTAGCTTGTGACTTCTGGAAATCCGCCTGTTTGACCTTCAAGAATAACTTTCCCGATTGTCCTCTCTTTGAAGGTGACGTTAAAGATTTAACCAAAAAGAAACTTACTGAATTAATTGGCAAAGAAGATATTGATGTTGTAGTTGGTGATCCGCCATGTCAGGGCTTTTCAACCGCGGGTAAACAATGGATTGATGACCCTAGGAACAGAGTATTTGTTGAATTCACAAGAATTATCAGCTTAGTTGAACCTAAATATGTGGTCATGGAAAATGTACCACCTATTTTGACTTTAGCTTCAGGTAGATTCTAAAAAGAAATATTTGCAACTTACAATAAAAATGGATATCAGGTTAAAGCCAATATCTTAAATACCAGATATTATGGAGTTCCCCAGGAGAGAAAAAGAGCTGTCTTTTTGGCACGGAGAACAGGATTAAAAGAACCGCAGTACCCAGAACCTAAAGCTCTGCCATATATTACCTGTAAAGAAGCTATTTCAGACTTAGAGAATGAAGAATTTGCAGAAAAGAAAGAATACAGCTCACAGGCACAATCTGAGTATCAAATCTGGTCGCGTGGCGACTCAGGAGAGCTTTTCAATCATGTGCCTAGCGATATTAGTCTCTTGAACCAAAGGAGAGCTTCTGTAGTCAAACAGGGTGGCAGTGAGCTTGACTTGCCAAATTGGCTAAAGCTCAAATCAAGAAGAATAAACCCAAAGTTGAAGAATATCTCCAGCCAAAACTGACTTGGTGAGCTTCTTAAGAAGCTCAAGTCTAGTTTATTTTGTTGACACTTTAACCCAAAATCCTTTTGCCAGCGGCTATATTCCCCCCCAGAGGGCCATAAAACCTATGACATGCTGCCGCAATTAAATAACAAGGCTTTTATTGTTAAAGATTACACAACAATATTTTCTTTAAACAGCGAAACAGTTAAAAAACTGCTTGGTGAGCTGGTTTCAATTTATGATGGGATATTTAAAAAATTCTCACCCACAAGGGGTTTAAAGGAATACACTACTAACTTCTCTCATATCGGCTGTATTACTCCAACTGCTTTAAACCGCCATACCCAATATATGAATATCATTGGCCCAAGATTTCTCTTTTACAGAATACCAAAGTTAAATTCTGAAGATAGCAAAAAAGGGTTTGAAATAGCCTGGCAGGAAGGCAGAAAAGACAATCTCAAAAGAATTGAAAAAATAGTTTGCGATTTTATAAATCAGATAGTTAACAAGTTAGAGACAGAAAAAATATTGAAATTGGCTTCGGCGATGAAGATATCAAAACCAAATTAGAGCAGTTAGCCATATTTACCAGCAAATCTAGAGGAATAGTTATTACCCAAGAGCAGACTTTTAAAGATGATGAAGATAAAACAATTTCTTACCATGAAGTTGTCGATTGGCAGGTAGAAGAACCTTGGCAGGCATTCCAACAGCTTAAAGGGCTAGCTGTATCTTTAGCTTTAGTAAACCAGACTAACAAGATATCAGATGAAGAAATTTATATTTTAGAAAAAATTGTCCTGTCCTCTATGCCTGTCCAGAGAGCAGAAGCTCTGGAGTGTTTTAAATATGAAAAAACCCTAACTGCCAAACAGTTATCAGAGCTGACAAAAAAATCAGTAAGAACTTGTCAAAGACTGTTAAAAGAGCTTCAATTCCTAGACATTATTGAATCTTCTGACTCAGATGGGACAACCGCCAAAGAATACTCGATTAAAAAGCAATATATAAGTTTTTTTCAGACTACCCCTTCTAACTTCTTGTCGCGCTTAAAAGAAGAACTGGAAAATAACCCAAGAGAGAAAATCGCAGTTTACTGACTCAAGACCTCAAACCAATACCCGATAGCGATTTAACACTTTATCTTAAATCTGCAGAAAAGTGGCTGACTGACAATCTGGAGCAATGTCAAGCTGGCAATGGTGAATATGACTTTATTCACTCTGTTTGGGAAAAGATAAAAAAGAGGCTGAAAAAAGAGAAAAAGAAGCCAATAAACAAAATAAATCTAGCCAGTTTAACCAAAGAAGTCTTGATGAATCTCTTAACCCATGACCACTCAAATTATTAAACCAAAGAAACTATACAATAAGAGGGCCAAAGAATGGCTCTTTAATCTTTATGGCAAAGATTTAGCTGAAAGAGAATCAGAAGAAGCTATCTTCAATTTAGTCAACTACTTTAAGACTTTAAGAGAAATTGCCCAAAGACGGATAGCGCTGGACGCTGCCAACCAGACCCGACATACTAAGGCTATAAGTGGCAGTGAAGTGAAAATATGAGAACAAATAGTAATGAAGAATTAGGCGATTATTGCCGTAAATCAACAGATACAGAGGATAAACAAATATTATCCTTGCCTGACCAAACTCGGGTAAATAAAGAATACGCTGAATTTAAAAAACTCCCCCTCTCTAAAAAGTACCATTTCGAAGAAAGTAAATCAGCCAAAATCCAGCTAGGCCAATCTTCAATCAAATGGTTGAACTTCTTAGGCAAGGAAAATTAAGGGGTATCATAGCTTACAAATCCGACAGACTGACAAGAAATTTCACTGACCTAGGTACTCTTATCGAACTTATTGAAACAGATAAAGTCGAAATCTGGGCTACTGACTACGGCCAATATAAAAACACCAGTAATGACAAAATGATGTTAGCCATGAATACTGTCATGGCCAAAAGGAAAGTTGATGACTTATCAGAAGATACCAAAAGAGGACTACAGATGAAAGTAACCATCAAAGAGTGGCCAGGGGTGGCACCCAATGGCTATTTAAAACTCGATGAAAAGGGTAGAATTGCAGGCAAACTATATGATCCCAAATTACAGCGATTGTTAGACAATTTAGGCAGAAAGTTGGAAAGAATCGAACCTCACCCCCTCAAAGCCCATTTTATTCCCAAGGCATATAAATTATACTTGGTTAACCAGCATAGTCTGAAATCATTAGCCGATAAGCTAAATGAAGAAGGCTTTACTGGCAGGAATGGTGGACCGCTTACTAAGAGCAGTTTAGAAGCAATCTTAAAAAACCCATTTTATTGCGGAATTAAAACATTTAAAGATAAAATAGTCCATTGGAATCACCAACCGCTTATTACCAAAACTTTATTTGACTTAGTTCAGGAGAAATTAAGCATGGAATCACCATTTAAATTTCATCAGTTAGACCATACCTTCACCTATGACGGATTGCTTCACTGTGGCAGCTGCGGCTGTCTGATAACTGCTGAAAAGAAAGTTAAAAAGTAGAAGAATGGCAATGTCCACTCTTATGTTTACTATCACTGCACCCACTCTAAAGCCTGTCCGCAAAAGGGCTGTATTGAAGAAACTGAACTGGAAAACAACTTGTAGATATATTTCAGGAATTCACTCTATCCCAACAAATGGCTGACTTTGTGCAAGCCAAATTAAAAGAATTATTTGAAGAAGATATCAGATATTAAGAAACCAATGGAAAGGCTCTCTCGGCTCGCCTGGCAAAGCTACGTGATGAGAAGAAAAAGCTCTACAGAAAGTTGGTCAATGAACAAATCAAAGATGAGGCTATGGTTGAAGAATTGAAAAAAGATATTGACACTGAAATCGCTCAGGCAGAGGAAAAACTAGAAAGCATAACCAAACACACAAAAGATTATCTTGAACAGACTTCCAATCTTCTCTATTTGGTCCAAAATGCCAAACAACTCTTTCTGGAAGGGACAAGAGAACAAAAACATGTCCTCTTAAACAGTGTGGCTTCGAACCTCTTTCTGAAAGATAAAAAAGTCTATTTTAGCCTCAAAAAACCCTTCGACATGTTAGCTAAAGGACATAAAAGACCAATTCAGCTCGAACGATGGTATGCCTGTCCGCCTTTGGCGGGTTGAAGAAGAACAAACTAGGCTTCCTATCTGGAATATTCAAAATTTAAAAATAAAAAGATAAACAGGGCTTCACCCCGGGAGCAATTAATCTAGGTTTTTATATTTCTCCTTAAACCTTGCCAAAGCTTCTGATAAGGGAGAAACATTAAGACTTGTCCGTTCTTGATCGGTTGTAGTGGGATCAATTGGTCCTATCTCCCATTCTCCTTTTTTATTTTTTTTGAATTGAGTCCCATATTTTTGTGGTTTGCCCTGAGAAATTAACCAGCGATCCATAGTCGCAGCATAAAGCCATTTTGATCTTTCATCTCCCATCTCCATAGCTTTCTTCGCCAATTCATTTGCTCTCTTGTAATCAGCAGTCGTTCCTCCGTGTTGAAAAATCAAAGCAGCATGATGATAATCAGCAGCAACTTTTAATCCGCCTTTTGCAATAATTTTTTTAACCCTTTTTCTTCTTTCTCGATCATTCTTGTTTATTCTTGTTACCACCTTTTTGTCACTCCAGTCAGCTTTAGTTTTTTCCTCAACATCATCTTCATAAATTTTCTTTAATTCTTCATTTGCTTGTGTCATATTTCTATTTTAACTTAAAGTAGATTTATAGAAAAATGAGATGCCCGAAAAACACCTCATCCATTAGTATTCTTAGGATGCTCCCCCGACTGGTATCCTTCGCTAAACAAATTTATATAATAAAAGGCTTCGGAATACCTTTAATTCGAAATGAAACATCTTTCGCCAGGGCTTCATTTACTAATCGTTTATAAGAAAAAGCTTTACCGGAACCGGATTTTAGATATTGTTCAAATGCTTTTGCTTGTTTTTCGGTTTCAAAAGCACAATACCACACAAGCCTCCATGGAATGTGGGGTTTGGTTGCAGTAACTAAACTATTATTATTATGC
>Ga0136652_1001326_pt1 | contig 10572 bp, 8 predicted proteins | sample ConPoolayeEmetaG_FD_94864 | JGI IMG/M metagenome (GOLD analysis project Ga0136652, IMG submission 94864) | Hot spring microbial mat communities from California, USA to study Microbial Dark Matter (Phase II) - Cone Pool mat layer E metaG... ...
AGCCAAAGAAGCAGTAAAAGAAGCGGCGAAAGTACTAGTGAAAGTAGCATAAATAAAAGCACTCAAATAATTAGCGATAGTAACAGCGAAAATAAAAAAAACAAATATTTAAATATTTTAATTGAAACCTTAAAAAACAACTGTAAAATTTTTTATAACCCAGATTTAAATTTTTTAATTGAAGCAAGCAATTTAATTGCGCCAGAGCACCTTGAAATTATGACAGAAAATTTTGAATCTGTATTTGAAAAAATAACTAATGCTGGTGCTGTATTTTTAGGAAAGTATAGTCCTGTTGCTATAGGTGATTATATTTGCGGTACTAATCATATAATACCAACAGCTGGGAATGCAAAATTTTCTTCACCACTTGGTGTATATGATTTTTTAAAAAAGACAAGTATTGCTTATTATAGTAAAGATTATTTAAAAAAAGAGGCAGAATTTATTGAGATACTTGCAGAATTTGAGAATTTAGTTGCTCATAAAAAGTCAATAAGTATAAGGATTAAAGATGAGTGATATTAAACCAAAAACATGGATAAAAAGTTTACCTGAATATGTGGCAGGAAGAACAATTGAAGAAATAAAGCAAAAGTATAATCTTAAAGAAGTTTATAAACTTGCGTCTAATGAAAATATTCTTGGACCTTGTCCGCAAGTTATAAAATATTTAAAAGAAAACCTTAGTGATATTAATTATTACCCAGATGCAGACGCGTTAAAAGTACGTTCAAAAATTGCAGAACATTATGGTGTAGATTTAGATAATGTTATAATGGGAAATGGCACTGATCAGATAATTGAAATGATTTGTGACTGTTTTATTGGTGTTGGAGATAATATTGTAATTGCCGATCCAAATTTTTTAATTTATGAGAAAGCTGCACTAAAATGCGGGGGAAGTGTAAAGAAAATTCCTCTTTTAAAAAATAGTTTTAAGCAGGATATCTTTGGAATAGCTGAAGCTATTGACAATAACACAAAAATTATTTTTCTTGCAAGCCCTCATAATCCAACTGGAACTATTATAACTAAAGACGAATTTGAAAAATTATTAACTGCTGTTAAAGAAAAAAAATCATCTTCATTTAAAAAAAATGGCGGTATTTTAATTGTAATGGATGAAGCTTATTATGAATATGTTGAGGATGAATTTAGAATTAATACAATTCAATATATAAAAAATAATGAAAATAATAGTGAGAATAATATTAATAATAAAGCTAACAATAATGAAATTAAAAATAATCAGATTAATAATATTAACGATAATAAAAGTGATTTTAAAAAAGATTTAAATAAGGAAAATGATTGCTGTAAAAATAGTTACAATTATGACATAGATTTAATTGTCCTTAGGACATTTTCAAAAATTTTTGGTCTTGCTGGGCTAAGAATAGGTTATGGAATTGCTGATAAAAAAATAATTAATATTTTAAATAAAATTAGACTGCCTTTTAATATTAGCATTATTGCACACAAAGCTGCTGTAAAAGCTATAGAAAATTACTGGTATGTAGATTTAATAAGAGATGAAATTATTAAACAAAAAGAAATTTTTTATAAAACTTTTGATTTCTTAGGTTTATCATACATAAAATCGTATGCAAATTTTATTTTAGTAAACCTTGGAAGTAAATGTGATAAAATAATTGAAAAACTTTTGCAGCATGGTTTTATTATTAGACCAGGTAAAAATTTAGGAATTCCTGGCTATGCAAGAATTACAATTTCTACTCCAGAGGTAAATGAAAAGTTTCTTAATATTTTTAAAAAAATTTTAAAAGAAAAAATATAAAAATTTTTAAATCGATTTTTTTAAATTTTAAATTTTAATTTTAAATTTTGATTTTAAATTTGATTTTAATTTTGTTTTTAAGCTTTTTCTTAACCATGAAATGACATTAATAATGTTAATTGGGAAATTAGCATTATTGATGCCAGGTTAAGTTTCTTTATAAAAGCTTAAAGACAATAAAAAGAAAAAAACAAAAAAGTCAAAAAGAAAAAAGCAAGAGTAAAAAAGTAAAAAGGTAAATAAAAAAGAGAAAGGAAAGGAACTTAAATGGCAACAATAGTAACAGGCAATGGCACAGAAGTAAAATTTGGCCAAGGGTTACCCACCGTCATCATTGCAGAAAGGATTAATCCAACAGGAAGAAAAAGTTTAGCTGAAGAGCTAAAACAAGGTAAACTTGATATTGTTGAAAATGATGCTAAAAAACAGGCAGAAGCTGGTGCACAAATTATTGATGTTAATGTTGGAGCAGTTGGTGTAAATGAAGTAGAAATGCTTCCAAAAGCTGTAAAAAAAGTTATGGAAGTAACAAACAAGCCAATCTGCATTGACTCAGCTAATCCAAAAGCAATTAAGGCAGCACTGGAAGTTTATCCATATAAAGCTTTAATTAATTCTGTTAATGGTAAAGAAGAATCTATGGAAGAAATACTGCCTTTAGTTAAAGAGAGCGGCTGCGCAGTTGTTTGTCTTACAATGGATGAATCAGGAATTAAAAATGATATAGAATCAAGAGTAAATGTTGCAAGAAAAATAATTAAAAGGGCTGAGGAGCTTAAAATAAGTAGGGATGATTTAGTAATTGATACACTTGTAATGACTGCCTCAACAGATTCCAATTCTGCAAGAATTACCTTAGAGGCTATGAGACAAATTGTTGCGGAATTTGGAGTATCAACTACTATGGGAGCGTCAAATATTAGTTTTGGAATGCCAAATAGAGAACTCTTAAATATTCATTTTATAACAATGGCTATTTATAATGGTCTTACCGCTCCTATTGCCGACCCTCTTGTGCCTGGTTTAATACCAGCAATGAAAGCTGCAGATTTTTTAGCTGGAAGAGATCCATATGGGATGATTTATATTTCAGACTATAGGAAAAAGTAACTTACAAACTTTTGCCATTTGCTCAGGTATTTAATTATCTATTGTATAAAAAATTTTGTGATAGTAATAACATAAAAAATTAAGGGCAAGTATGGGTTATGTAAAAAACCATTTGAAAGCTGTAGCTAATTCTAATCAAAAATAGTATTTTAAAATTTTTGAATTTATCTTATAATTTTTTACGATAAAGTTAAGGGTATGGCTTTATCAGTGCCCGGTAATTGTTATATTTATTATATAAAATTTATAGATATAATAAATTTAGCTCCGGGACCGATGGATAATACTCACGATTAAAGGAGAAAAAAATGGCAAAGGTCGTATTAAAAAATCTGACCAAAAAGTTTGAGGATGTGGTGGCTGTAAATAACATGAACACCACAATTGAGGACAGGGAATTTGTTGTTCTTGTAGGCCCGTCAGGGTGCGGAAAAACAACAACACTTAGAATGATTGCTGGCCTTGAAGAAGTTACCAGCGGGGAAATTTACATTGGTGACAGGCTTGTAAATGATGTTCCGCCAAAAGATAGGGATATAGCTATGGTTTTTCAAAACTATGCGCTGTATCCACATATGAATGTTTATGACAATATGGCTTTTGGATTAAAACTAAGAAGAACACCAAAAGCAGAAATTGATAGAAGAGTTAAAGAAGCTGCAAGAATTCTAAAAATTGAGGAGCTGTTAAAGAGAAGGCCAAAGCAATTATCAGGTGGTCAAAGACAACGTGTTGCTCTTGGTAGAGCAATAGTTAGGAATCCAAAAGTTTTTTTAATGGATGAACCTTTGTCTAACCTTGATGCAAAGTTAAGAGTTCAAATGAGAACTGAAATTGCAAAACTTCATGAAAGATTAAATGCAACCATTGTTTATGTTACACATGACCAGACTGAAGCCATGACAATGGCTGATAAAATTATTATTATGAAAGATGGAATTGTTCAGCAAACCGGAGATCCACAAACGGTTTATGATCATCCTGCAAATATGTTTGTTGCAGGCTTTATTGGAAGTCCTGCAATGAATTTCTTAGATGTAGTAGTCACAGATAATTATACTTTAAAAAATCCTAGATTTGAGATTGGAACAGCACCAAATATAAAAAAAGTAATAGATGATAATAACTTAAAAGGTAAAGAGGTTGTTGTAGGAATACGTCCTGAAGACTTAGAAGATAACGCCTTTGTTCATCATAAGCAGGATATGGCAATTATAAGTGCCCCTGTTGAAGTCACTGAACCAATGGGTGCAGAAATTTATGTATATATTGATATCGAGGGTGTACTTGTCACAGCACGTGTAAATCCAAGGTCTTCTGCACATGTTGGAAAAACTATCGATCTTCATGTTGATTTAGAAAAAATACATCTCTTTGATAAAAATACAGAAAAAGCATATATTTAACTATTTATTTAACGTTTATTTAAAAAGTAAATAAATTTATAAAGAGTGTATATTAAGAATTTATTATGTTAATGGTGTACTTTTGGTGTACTTAAAGGTGCACTTATTTAAAGTAAATGGTTTTAGATTAATGTTTGTAGATTAAATTATATTGATTGAATAATTTTTTATAATTTTAAATGCAGTGGCGTTTTATAGGTATGTATTTAATGGGGTTTAATTAATGATTTTTTGTTAATTAAACCCCATTTATTTTAATCTAGTTTTATTTATTTTTATTTTATTATTTTTGCTATTTTAATATTATTTTATTGTTTAATGATTTTTTTTAGAATTATATAGAAATTTAAGAATTGAATAAAAATGGAAGATTCTATTTATGAAAATTATGAAAAGAAATTTACTAAAAGTAGTAGCAGCAGTAGCAGTAAACTTTATGACGTAATAATTTGCGGATGTGGTCCTTCAGGAAGTTTACTTGGATATTTTCTTTCTTTAAATAATATAAAGACATTAATAATTGAAAAAGAAGAATTTCCAAGAGAAAAGATTTGTGCTGGTGGTTTGCAGCATAGAGCAGTAGTTTTGCTTCCATATGATATTGATAAAGTTATTGAGAAAACAATTTATGGGATTAATTTTTCTTTTAAAACAAAGGATATCTTTTATAAAAAAAATGCCAGTCCAATAATTTACACGGTAAAGAGAAGTAATTTTGATAATTTTTTAGCCCAAAATGCAAAAGAGACTGGATGCCAGATAAATTTTGGTGAAAAAGTTATAGATTTTAAAGTAGATGAAAGGGAAGTGGAAGTTATAACCTCTAAAAAAAATGCTGAAGAAAAAACTTTTTTTGTTTATAAAACTAAAATTTTAGTTGGTGCAGACGGTATTAGAGGAATTGTTCACAATAAAATTTTAAAAAATAAAAAGATTAATAAAATAATAGGTTTTGAAACGGAAATTAATTTTAGTAGTTTTAATGATATTAATAATTATATTAATAAAGAGCTTATAAAAAAATTTAATTTAGAAGATTCTATAATTTTAGATTTTGGAGGGGTTAAAAAAGGATATGGCTGGATTTTTCCTAAAACTGACAGCATTTCAGCAGGTGTTGGAGCTCCATTTAATCTTTCAAAAAAAGCAAAAGATTATTTTTATTTTTTCCTAAAAAATTTCCCTTTTGCAGATTTTAAGTTGCAAAATAAAAATAATTTAAAAATTAAAGCTCACGGCATACCTATAAGGGCAAAAAACACACCATTTTGTGATTTTAGAATATTAACTGTTGGTGATGCTGCAAGCATTGGTGATGGGTTTACTGGTGAAGGTTTGTATAACTGTTTTAGAAGTTCAATATTTGCAAGTAAGTCTATTTTAAATGCGTTAAAGATATCAAATTTTAGTTTTGTTGATTACTATGACTATATAAATAATGAAATTTTTACCGATATAAAAGCATCACTTATTTTTACAAAAGTTTTTTACAGTTCAGCAAAGTTTTTTTATAAACTTTTAAAAAATAATGAAACTTTATTTTATTCATGCTGCAAAATCTTAAGGGGTGAAAGGCAATATAAAGATGTTTTAAAAAGATTAAATTTTTTAAATTTTTATTCTTAAAATTGTTTATAATTTTAAAAAAATTTAGCTTTTTTAATGTTTATTTAATAATTATAAATGTTATTAATGGAAAATAATGCTAAAATATTAGCAATATTAAAATTTTAAATACAATAAGTTTATGAGTTTATAAAAATGGATTAAAATTTTTTTTAATTTTTCAGAGGTTTAAAAATGATAGAAAATAAAGATGAAATAGTAATTGTGCAAATATCAGATATTCATGTTGGTGAGTCTGAATTTGTGCCAAGCCTTCTTACTAGATGTGTTGATGAAATCAACGAGCTTAAGCCTGATATAGTTATAATAACTGGGGATTTAACAGGTATGGGTTATAGGCGTGAGTATGATACTGTTAAAAATTATATTTCTCCAATTAAGTGTAAAAATTTAATTATTCAGCCAGGTAATCATGATTCAAGAAATGTTGGGTATATGCATTTTGAAGATATTTTTGGCCAAAGATATAAGAGTTTTAAAACGGATGGTCTTGTAATTGTTGCAGCGGATTCAAGCGAACCTGACTTAGATAATGGCCAAATTGGAAGAGAGTATTATAAATGGATTGCTAATGAATTTAGCAATGCAAGTTCTGGAGATTTAAAAATTTTTGCTATGCACCATCATTTAATACCAGTTCCAGGTACTGGTAGAGAAAGAAATATTGTTCACGATGCTGGAGATGTTTTAGAAGTTTTAGTTGATTGTAATGTTGATTTAGTGCTTTGTGGTCATAAACATGTTCCGTATATTTGGAGAGTTGAAGATTTATATATTATAACAGCAGGCACTGTTTCAAGCTTAAGGTTAAGAGGAAAAATTGAGCCTAACTACAATATAATATATATTAGGGAAAATGAAATAGACATATATAGAAGATTTCCTTTTGATAGAATGGAAAAAATAGTAGGTTTAGAAAGAAAATCTCAAAAAAGCAAGCTAAATGATAAATTTATTAAAGAGCCCACAAAACAAAGGTAAAAAAATCGTTGCCTTAATAGATGGTGAACACTATCCTCAAATAAATCTTGATGCTGTTTTGCTTTTAAAGAAACATTTTAAAGGCATATTTGCAGGGATAATTTTTTTAGGAGGAACTGAAAAATTAACTATTGATAACTTACAAAATTTTTATGGGTGTATTGTAAAGAAAATTGAAAATCTAGATAATGACTTTATACCCGCACTAAATTTTTTTAAACCAGACATTGTTTATGATTTAAGTGATGAACCTGTCGTAAACTATTGTATTAGAATGAAAATAGCATCTTTTTGTTTTACTAATCATTGCTCATACATGGGTCCAGATTTTTATTTTGAGTATGAAACTAAAAAGCCTACAGTTTTAAAACCAAGTTTGCTAATAATTGGAACTGGAAAAAGAATAGGAAAAACTGCAGTAAGTCTTTATATTTCTAAATTAATTTCAGAAAAAAAGAAAATATGCATAGTTTCTATGGGAAGAGGTGGACCAAAAAAACCACAATTAATGCAAGCTAGCAAAATCAATATAACACCAGAATTTCTATTGAATATCTCAAGAAAAGGATTTCACGCAAGTTCTGATTATATTGAAGATGCACTTTTTGCGGGTGTTGATACCATAGGGTGCCGCAGATGTGGTGGGGGATTTGGCGGTAAATTTTTTCTTACAAATATTGAAAAAGGGCTAAAAATTGCTGAAAGCTTAAAACCCCAAGTTTTAGTAATTGAAGGCAGTGGAGCATCCATTCCTGCGGTGGAAACAGATTTTAAAGTATGTGTTGTTGGGGCAAACCAAGATTGGAATAATTTAGTTGGGTATCTTGGCATATACAGGATGATAATATCTGATATAATTTTTATGACTTTATGTGAGGAGCCTATATCAACAAAAGAAAATATAAAATTAATAGAACAAAAAATTTTTGAAATTAAAAAAGATGCCAAAATAGTTAAGTCAGTATTTAGGCCTGTTCCATTATACGATATAAAAGATAAAAAAGTTTTTCTTACATTAACTGCTAGCAGTTTAGCTGAAAAAACTTTAAAAGATTACCTTGAAAGTAAATATAATTGTAAAGTTGTTAAAATTTCTTTTAATTTGTCAAATAGAAAACGGTTAAGAGAAGATTTATATTCTATAAATCCAGATGAGTATGATATGCTTATAACTGAATTAAAAGCAGCTTCTGTAGATGTGGTTACAGAATATGCCGTAAAGCATAAAAAACAAATAAATTATATTAATAATATTCCAGTAATTATAGATGGGAAGCAACATTTAGATAGTTTTATAAATAAGATACTAAATTTTTAAGTGAAATTTAAAATTAAAAATTAAAATTTCAAATTTCAATTTCAAATTTTAGTAATAACAATAAACAATTTTTAAATAACACAATTTTGTTATCTTAATTTTTAATAAAATTTAAATAAATTTAAATAAAATTAAGAAAATTAAGTAATTTTAGTAAATTAAGTAATTTAATAATTTAAGAAATTTAATAATTTTAATTAAGTTTATAAAGAAGCGCAATATGAATAATAATAAATACACTAATGAAAAAAATGAAAAAAATGAAAAAAGTAAGGACGCTAAAAATATTGAAGACAGTATTAATAAAAATGAAAAAGTTGAACATAGCAAAGTTAAGAACAGCAATGACGAGCATAGCAAGATTGAGCATATTGGGCATAGCATAGAAAATGAAACTGAAAAATATAGTAAAGTTAGTGATCAAGATGACAGGGATAATAAAAAAAGCAATACTGTTGATGCTGAGAAAAGTGGCGGTAGTGTTAGTGAGATTGTAAAAGAGCATGTAATAATTATTAGCGATAAAGCAAAAGGCTTGCCATTTTCTAAAGGAATACTTGCATCATCTATTTCAGTTACAGGTCTTGATTTAGCGCTTTGTCATAAAATTGCCCTTGATATAGAGCAATACTTAGTTAGTAATAATATTAAAAGAATACCTATAGATGAGTTAAGATCTCTTGTTTTTAGGTTTATAAAAGATAATGTAAATTTAGAATATGCAGAAAAGTATCTTTTATGGCAGTCAGTCGGAAAATTAAAAAAACCAATTATAATTTTAATTGGCGGCGCAACAGGTGTTGGCAAATCTACAATAGCAACAATACTTGCAAACAGATTGAATATCACAAGAGTTGCTTCTACTGATGCAATTAGAGAAGTAATGAGAGCAACTGTATCAGATAAAGTAATAAGGGCAATTAGAGGCTCTTCTTACAATGCGTATCAATTTTTAACACTACCTCCTGTAGGTGTAGATCCGGTTATACTTGGCTTTAGAGAGCAAGTAATGGCTGTAATAGTTGGAGTTGAGGCTATAGTTAAAAGAAGTATTGAAGAAAAAAATGACATAATTATTGAAGGTGCGCATGTTGTGCCTGGCTATATGGACCTTAAAAAATATGAGTCAAAAGCAATAATTCAGGAATTTGTTTTTACAGTTGCAGATATAGAAATACACAAAGAACATTTTACTAAGAGAACAGTTGAAACCCAAGGGTCTAGACCTATGCAAAAATACATTAATCATTTGGATAAAATTCATGCAATACAGAAATATTTAGAAGAGCTTGCAGTAAAAAATAAAGTGCCAATTATAGAAAACTACAATTTAGATGAGGCTATAAATCAAGTATTGGAAATATTATTTCAGCGAGTAAAAAAAGAATTCAGTAAAAAAATTACGTAAAAATAGAGAGATTGTTAAATAATACAATTAAGAAAATAATTTGGGATAATAGGGTAATAATATACGTATGGGATAATTATATACGATAATAATGATATGAGATTATACATGCGGTCAAATATATTTTTATTAATATATTTTTGCTTTACTTTACAATAAAAGAAAAAACTTGTGGCTTGGTGTTGTTTAAAGATACTTTTACTTGGTAGTTTCCTTTTTGATTTTGATTTTCTTTTTTAATAAGAGAAACTATGATTTTTGCCAGTCCTTCTTCTTTTGCTTCAAAGCTGTTTTGCTGATAAAGACTTGAATTACAATACCAATCAATTTTTAATTTATCAGACTTTTTCATGTTTGATACAATTATAACTGCATAAATTTGTGAATTAGTTGAAAATTCAAAGTCTGTAGTATTATCAATTTTTTCAACTTCATCATAAGATATTGACTTATTTTCAGTAAAAATTACTTTTTTTATCTCGGTCTTTTCTTGTAAAAATGTGTAAGCTATTAGACCAATAAATAAAGTAATTACTATTAAAATTATAATATTTTTTCTGCTCATACTTTAAACTTTTTATTTTCCTAGATTGATAGTATATAATATAAAAGAAAATTAAGATATATTTAATTATGTTTGATTATAATTAATTAGTTTATGCTTAATAATTTCTTATTGTATAAAAAATTAAATTCATTAAGAACAAAATTTTTGTATTTTTAAAATTTTAGTCAATTATTCAGCAAAGGCTAATTAGGTTAAAATTTATTTAACTTGATTTGTTGATAGTAAACTTTATTTTTTGTATATTTACTTTATTTTATAGTTGTATAGTTGTACAAGTGATTGGGGATGTAGTTCAGTGGGAGAACGCTTGTCTGGCAGACAAGAGGGCGGCGGTTCAAATCCGCTCATCTCCAC